>Ga0073928_10005675_pt1 | contig 17292 bp, 15 predicted proteins | sample PaiPotPPA55metaG_FD_76969 | JGI IMG/M metagenome (GOLD analysis project Ga0073928, IMG submission 76969) | Iron sulfur acid spring bacterial and archeal communities from Banff, Canada, to study Microbial Dark Matter (Phase II) - Paint Pots PPA... ... | reverse complement strand
GGCCGTATCGACGGCACTGGAAGCCGGCTACCGATTGATCGACACCGCGGCCGCCTACGGCAACGAGCAAGCGGTCGGGCGGGCCATCGCCGCGTCGGGTGTGCCCCGCTCGGAGCTGTTTGTCACCACCAAGTTGGCCACCGATGACCAGGGCTTCCAGTCATCGCAGGACGCCATGAAGGCCAGTCTGGAGCGGCTCGGTTTGGACTATGTGGACCTCTATCTCATCCACTGGCCCGCCGGCGACGCGAGCCAGTATGTCAACAGCTGGGGCGGCCTCATGAAGCGCAGGGAGGACGGCGACACCAGATCCATCGGCGTGGCCAACTTCCACGCCGAGCAGTTGTCGAACGTCATCGACCTGTCGTACTTCACCCCCGCGATCAACCAGATCGAGCTGCACCCCCGGCTGAACCAGGCCGCATTGCGCGCGACCAACGCCGAATACGGCATCGTCACCGAGGCGTACAGCCCGCTGGGTGTCGGCAAGCTGTTGGACAACCCGTCGATCGACACCGTGGCGCGGGCGCACGGCAAGACACCTGCGCAGGTGTTGATCCGGTGGAGCCTCCAGCTGGGCAACGTCGTCATCCCGCGGTCGGCCAACCCGGAGCGGATCAAGTCGAACCTCGACGTGTTCGGCTTCGAGCTGACCGACGACGAGATGGCAACGCTCAACGGCCTCGACGACGGTACCCGCTTCCGGCCGGACCCCGAAACCTACACGGGCACGTAAGCACCCCCTCGTCAGGTGGTGGCGCAACGTCTCGGCCGGTTGCGGCTTACGCCTTGTCCAGGTATTCGACGCGATCGGTATCGGTGAATTGCGCCGCCAGGACGGCCATTCCCGCATTGGCGGGGTCCTTCTCGTAGAGCCCTTCGCAGAACTCGCGCGCGGCGAGGATGATGCCGAGGTGCTCGGACAACGAGAGGAACCGCAGTGTAATGGGTCGGCCGGATTGGCTGAGCCCCAGCACATCTCCCTCTTTGCGTTCCTGCAGGTCGAGGTCTGCGAGTTTGAATCCGTCGAGGGTGCCGGCGACCGCCTTGAGCCGCTGTCCCGCCTTGGCTCCCTCCGGCAGCTTCGTGGCGAGCAGGCACAGGCTGGGATGTTGGCCTCGGCCGATGCGGCCGCGCAACTGGTGCAGCTGGCTGATGCCGAACCGGTCGGCATCGATCACCACCATCACCGTCGCATTAGCCACGTCGACGCCGACCTCGATGACGGTGGTACACACCAGGACATCGATCTGGCCCGCCCGGAACGCTGCCATCACGGCGTCCTTCTCATCGGCCGGAAGCCGGCCGTGCATGAGCCCGAGCCGCAGCCCGGCCAACGCGCCGCGCCGCAGGCGGTCGAACAACTCGACCACCGTGGTGGCCGGCGGTCCGCCCTCGGCCTTCGCGGGTTTGTCGTCCTCGTCGATGCGCGAGGCGACGACATAGGCCTGGCGGCCGGCGCCGACCTCTTCGACGATGCGCTGCCAGGCCCGGTCGAGCCAGGCCGGCTTTTCATTGGTGAAGATTGTGTTGGTGGTGATGGGCTGGCGGCCGCGCGGCAATTCCCGCAGTGTGGAGGTCTCCAGGTCGCCATAGACCGTCAGCGCGACAGTGCGCGGAATCGGTGTCGCCGTCATCACGAGCAGATGCGGCGTCAGGCCCGCTGGGGCCTTGGCGCGTAACCGGTCTCGTTGCTCGACACCGAACCGGTGTTGCTCGTCGACGACGACCATGCCGAGCCGCTGGAACTCCACCGCGTCCTGCAACAGCGCGTGCGTGCCGATGACGATGCCCGCGGCGCCGGTCACGACTTCGTCGCGGACCTCCCGCTTCTGTTGAGGCGACATGGACCCGGTCAGCAGCGCGACGCGCGTCGCGCCGTCCGCGCCGCCGAGCTGACCCGCCATCGCCAGCGGCCCGAGGACATCGCGGATGGAGAGAGCGTGTTGGGCGGCAAGGACTTCCGTCGGCGCAAGCAGTGCGCATTGGTATCCGGCGTCGACCATCTGCAGCATCGCGAGCACGGAGACGATCGTCTTTCCCGAGCCCACCTCGCCCTGCAGCATGCGGTTCATCGGCCGGGTCGCCGCCAATTCGGCCGACAACACGTCGAGCACTTCCTTTTGGCCATCGGTCAATTCGAACGGCAACTGCTCGCGCATGGCTGGCAGGAGGCCGCTGTCGTCGGGTCGGGCGGCGGGACCGGATTCGCTCAGTTCGCCGTGTCGCCGCCCCACCAACGCCCATTGCAGCCCGACCGCCTCGTCGAAGGTCAGTCGGGCTTGGGCGCGCTCGCGCTCGGCGGTGTTCTCGGCGAGGTGGATCGCGCGCAACGCCTCGTCTTCGGTTATCAGATTCCGTTGCCGCAGAATAGATTCCGGCAGTGGCTCGTCGATCGGGTCGAGCACGTCGAGTACCTGACGCACACAAGCGTAGATGTCCCAGCTCTGCACCTTGGAGTTGGCGGAATAGATCGGGAAGAACTCGCGTTCGAACACCGACAACAGCTCGTCGCCCGTCGCCCCCGACGTCGATGCGATGGTCTTGAGTGATTTGGTGCCGATGTTCTTGCCGGTAGGCGACTCGAGAACCAAAAACGCCGGATGAGTCAATTGCATTGTGCCCTTGAAGTATCCGACTTCGCCGGAGAGCATGAGGCGGGTGCCCGTTGGCAAATTGTCGATCATCCAGCCCGCGTTGAAGAACGTGGCGGTGACCTTCGGTCGTCGATGTCCAAGGGTGACGCGCAAGTACTTTCGCTTCTTTAGTCTCTTGGTCTTGTTGTCGTACTGGGGCTTCATGTCACCGGGCTTGGCTTCGGTGATAACGTCGACGAACGTGACGTGTTCGCCTTCCTCGAGCTCCTCGCCCTCACCGAGCACCGTCATCCCGTCGCTGTACTTGCGGGGGTAATGCCGCAACAGATCGTTGACCGTGCGGATGCCGAAGTGTTCCTCGAGCGGACCGGCGGCCTTCTTGCCGAGGACGTAGTCGAGCCGGTCGGTCAGCACGGCCATGGCTACTCCACTCCGATCAGCAACGCATCGCCACGGTGGTCGGTGTGATAGGTCACCAACTCGGCACCGAGATGTTGGGAGTGCACATGCTCCTGCAGCGCATCACCGACCCCGCAATCAACCCCGGCACCCGTGAGCACCGTCACGAGTTCACCGCCCGCGGCCAGCAGCAAGTCGATCAGGCCGGCGGCGGCCTCGATGACATCGTTGCCGACGATCAGCACCTCATCACCGGCGATCGCCAACCCGTCACCTGGTTTGCAGGTGCCCGCCCACGTCAGCGCCTCCTCGGTGGCCACGCGCACCGAGCCGTGCCGCGCACCCGCGGCCGCGCGGGCCATGGTGTAGCCGTCGTCGACGGCCTGCCGCTCGGCGTCGTGCATCGCCAGCGCGGCCAGACCCTGAACCATCGAACCGGCGGGCACCGGCACCACGTCGATGCCCCAGCCGATGGCCGCGGTACAGCCCGCGACGAGTTCCTCGGCGGCGACGTAGCCGTTCGGCAACACCATGATCTGCGCCGCACCCGTATTGACAAGCGCGTGCAGCAATTGCTTCGCGCTCACCGGCGCGTCGGCTTCTGGCCGCAACACGTGCGCACCCTCGCCCGCGAAGAGTTCTGCTGCGCCGTCACCGTCGACAACCGCAAGGACCGCGCGTTCGCGAGTCCAACCGCCTGCCGGCCGCGCACCGCCGCCGCCCGACAGCGAAATGATCTGGATCCGGCTCGGCGTACCGACCGACAAAGCCGCCTCAACGGCAGCGCCCGCATCGTCGGCATGGACGTGTACCGAGTAGTGGCCGGCTCCGTCCGCCGCCGCGGCGATGGCCACCGATTCGCCAAGTTGGTCAAGGCGCTCGCGCAGCGTCTCAACGCCGCCGGCGTCGCAACCGCTCAGCAGGTACATCACCTCGAACTGCGGGCCGCCGACGGTGATCGCTGCGGCGTCGGCGTGCGGCGGGGACGGCAGGTACTCATGCCGGTGCGGCGCGCGGCCAGTCAGCGTGGCGCTCATGGAATCCAGCAGTACCAGCAGGCCACGGCCACCGGCGTCCACCACGCCGGCCTCGGCCAGCACATCGAGTTGCCCGGTGGTCTTGTCGAGGGCAACGGCAGCAGCGTCGGCGGCCGAGGACACCACCTCGGCGAGGTCGGCGCCGTCGGCGCCCGCGTGCTCGGCGGCGCCCGCCGCGTCCTGCAGTACCGAAACGATGGTGCCAGGAACCGGCTCGCCCATCGAAACGAGGACCAGGCCGATTGCGTGCCGCAGCGCCGCCGCGAAAACGGGGCCGTCGATGTCGGCCAGCGCTCCGCCTCGATCCGCGGCGGCAGACGAGACCACGTCGGCCAGGCCACGCAGGATCTGCGACAGGATGACGCCGGAGTTGCCCCTGGCGCCGTGCAACGCGCCGGCGGCCAGCGCCGCGGCGACCTGGGTCACGTCGTCGCTGTCGGAGTGCGTGTCGGCCTGCGCCCATGCCGAACGCATGGTGAACAGCATGTTTGTCCCGGTGTCGGCGTCGGCGACGGGGAACACGTTGAGCCGATTGATCTCGTCGGTGTGAGAAATGAGATCGCCGACGGCGGTGTGTGCCCAGTCCCGCAGGGCGGAGGCATCGAGCCGCCGAGCCGACATCGAGAACCTCCCACCCGTCATGCCGCCGTGGGCGCCAGCCTAGCCACCGTCGCTGACAGGACTCGTCACAACGTTCGCACCGGTCGGTGCGGCGGCTGCGTGCTCACGCGACGCCCACCGAGCCTATTTTGGCGATACCTTCAGCGGCCGGTATCCTGGTCAGGTTGTCGGGTCGACCCTTCGCCGGATTCCGGCGAACCGAACCCAGACCCCCAAGTACTGAACCGAGGAGTTCTACATATGGCTGCCGTCTGCGAGATCTGCGGGAAGGGCCCCGGCTTCGGCAAGTCGGTGTCGCACTCCCATCGCCGGACCAGCCGTCGGTGGGATCCGAACATCCAGACCGTGCGCAGCGCGACCCACCCCGGTGGAAACAAGAAGCGCATCAATGTGTGCACGTCGTGCATCAAGGCCGGCAAGGTCACCAGGGGCTAACTGCCACCAAGCGCCGTCGATCAGTAGCCCATATGTGGCGGAGGTGGCGGGGCGTAGCTCGTGGTGGATGTGGTCGGTGTCGTCGTCGTCGTCGAATTCGGGTATGACGGTCCTGCCTGGCTCGGCACGGCGTAGACGATTGCCCCTGCGGCAACGACGGTGAGGAAGCTGGCGGCGAGTAGATAGCGCATTTGGATCATTCCCCTTGCGGTGCGCAGTCGCGCACTCACTGTGGGTACGGCGCACAACAGCGCCACGTTCAAATGCCCGCAGATTTGACGTGCCGTGCCTGCCGTGAGCATTGGCGGTCAGCAATTCACCGGGTCAGAGCGCCTTGGCCCAGTACCCTGTCCTGGCGCCGGCTTGCGCAGATCTCCGAGCGGAAAGGTCGCGTCCATGTTCGGGCATGCGGTCAAAATTGTCTTCCACGCAACACTTGGCGCCGCGGCGGCGACACTAGCCATCGGCCTGACCGGAGCTCCACCCGCTGCCGCCGTCGAGGCGCCGTCACTGGTGGGAGCGTGGTCGGGTCCCCCCACCATGGGAGACACGGATGCGTGCGCGGCCGCGTCAGCGGAATTCGCGTTCTCGCCAAACGGTGGCTATCGCTACCTGGCTGTCGACCCGAACTGCGGAATGGTGATCATCGACGGACACTATGAACTGCAGGCCGACGGAGGCGTACTGCAGCTTACGGTCGACGAATGCGGAAGCCCAGGCTGCCCGCCGGGGCCGCCGACCTTGACCAAATCGATTCGCGCCGTCGACCCCGACACCATCGTCCTCGATGGGTACACCTACCAGCGCCAACACGGCTGACCGTGAGCCGTCGGCGTCGCCACGCGCTAGGGCAGACGCCAGTCGATCGGGTCGGCGCCCATCTTCTCCAGCAGCTCGTTGGCGCGGCTGAACGGCCGCGAGCCGAAGAAACCGCGCGAAGCCGACAGCGGCGAGGGATGCGGCGATTCGATAGCCATGCAGTCGCTGCCTTCGAGCATCGGTTTCAGTGTCGAGGCGTCGCGGCCCCATAACACCGCCACCAGCGGCTGCTCGCGGGCCACCAGCGCACGGATCGCACATTCGGTCACCGCTTCCCAGCCCTTGCCCCGGTGTGATGCCGGATTGCCCGGCCGCACGGTGAGCACCCTGTTCAGCAGCATCACGCCGCGCTCGGCCCACGGTGTCAGGTCGCCGGTGGCCGGCGGCGGGTAGCCCAGATCCTTGCCGTATTCAGCGAAGATGTTCTCCAGGCTGCGGGGCAGCGGTCGCACGTCGGCCGCCACCGAGAAGCTCAAGCCCACCGCGTGGCCCGGCGTCGGGTAGGGATCCTGCCCGACGATGAGCACCCGCACTTGATCGAACGGGAACGTGAAGGCGCGCAACACATTCGGGCCGGCAGGCAGATACCGTTGACTCGCCGCGAGCTCAGCACGCAGAAACTCGCCCATCTGAGCGACCTGTGGGCCGACGGGTTCCAATGCGTGGGCCCAACCGACTTCGACGAGTTCATCCAGGGGGCGTGCGGTCACGAAAGCCCAACCTAGTGGGCTTGGCCGCTCAGAACGACTGCCAACCCGGATTTCCGTTCCATTCGGCGCCGTCCACCAGAACCCGAGCGGGTCCGTCGAGCACCCGGCCGATCGCCCGCCAACCGGCAGGCGGAGATGCGGGGAACGTTGCGACCAGCGCGTGGTCCTCGCCGCCGCCGAGCACCCATGTCCACGCGTCGGCCCCGGCGGCCGCGGCCGCATCGGCAACGGCATCCCGATCGGCGGATAGTGCGCCGGTCGACAGGTCGATCCCGACACCCGATGCCGTGGCGATGTGGCCGAGGTCAGCGATCAAGCCGTCGGACACGTCCGTCATCGCGGTGGCCCCGGCATCGGCGGCGACCCGGCCCTGTCCATACGGCGGTTTGGGCACCAGGTGCCGACGACGCAGCGTCTCGAACTGTCGAATATCGTTGCGCCAGAGCGTATATCCGGCAGCAGACCTGCCAAGCTCGCCTGCGACCGCCACCGTGTCACCCGGCCTCGCGCCGCTACGGCGTACCGGCTCACGACCGCCAAGCTCGCCAAGCACCGTCACCGAAATCACCCATTGCGGGGCGCTGACCAGATCACCGCCGACGATTCCGGCGCCAAGTAGCCGGGCCTCCTGCCACATGCCGTCGGCCAACTCGAGTGCCTGCGAGGTAGCGGTGTCCGGGGGCGCCCCGAATGCGACGACAAACGCGGTGGCCTGCGCACCCATCGCCTCGATGTCGGCAGCGTTCTGCGCGATGGCCTTGCGGCCCACGTCATGCGGTGTGGACCAGTCCAGCCGGAAGTGCCGTCCTGCCACCAGCATGTCGGTCGACACCACGGTCCTGCCGTCACCTGTGAGGACAACTGCGGCGTCGTCACCGGGTCCCACTGCGACCGTCGGAGGCTGTTCGCGGCCCATCACGACGCGGTCGATTACGGCGAATTCACCCACTCCGGCCAGGGTCTCGGCCGGTTCGTCGGTCGCCATGCCACCTCCTGTCGAGTGCCGTTGTGGCCTGAACACCGGCCGGACCTGCGGTACGTTTGGTGCCTGCGGCGTGGAGTCTATGCAGCGAGACGGAGGGATAGCGGGTGGTCGAGGCTTTCATGCTGATCCAGACCGAGGTGGGCCGCGCCGAGGTCGTCGCCAGGCAGCTCGCCGCCCTGCCCGGCGTTTTGTCGTCGGAGTACGTCACCGGGCCGTACGACGTCGTCGTGCGCATCGGCGCCGACAACCCGTCCGACCTGCAGGCCAACGTCGTTCCAAGCGTGCAGCAGGTCACCGGCATCACCCGCACCCTGACCTGCCCGATCGCCAACGGAGTGCGCCCCTAAAGTTTGGGCGGTGGATGCCGAGACCCGTGACGGGCCCCCGCGAGCGGTGCTGATCGCCGCGATCGTCGTCGCGGCAGGGACGATCATCGGGATCCTCGTCTTCGCCGCGTTGCGACAGATGCCACCCGAGCAACGACCGGTTGCCATCGCCTCCGTGCCAGCGCCGAGGGCCGACACCGCCGCCTGCCGCGCGCTCCTCAACGCGGTCCCGCAGCAATTGGGTGACTACCGTCGGGCTGCCGCAGCGGCTCCCGCGCCCGCCGGTGCGGCGGCATGGCAAGCAATGGCCGGGGACGAGCCGGTCATCCTGCGCTGCGGGCTGGACCGGCCAGCCGAGTTCGTCGTCGGCTCCCCCATCCAGGTCGTCGACGCCGTGCAGTGGTTCGAAGTTGCAGATCAAGGCCGCAGCACGTGGTTTGCGGTCGACCGGCCGGTCTACGTCGCCCTGACATTGCCGCAGGGATCGGGGCCGACGCCGATCCAGGCCATCTCCGAGGCGATCGCAAAGTCGTTGCCGGCCACGCCGATCGACCCTGCTCCGGTGCGCTAACGCAGGCCGGTGCCGCGCTTCAGCGCCGTCTCTACCATGGTGGCCAACAATGTTGGATAGTCCACGCCGCTGGCCGCCCACATCCGTGGATACATCGAGATCGTCGTGAAGCCGGGCATGGTGTTGATTTCGTTGACCACCGGCCCGCTGTCGGTGAGGAAAAAGTCGACGCGGGCCAGACCCTGGCAGTCGACCGCGTTGAACGCTCGAATTGCCAACTGCCGCACCGCATCTGCGACGTCGTCATCAATCTTGGCAGGCACGTCGAGCTCGGCGGCGTCGTCGAGATACTTGGTCTCGAAGTCGTAGAACGCATCCTCGCGGCCCCGCACCCCCGCGACCCGGATCTCGCCGACCGTGCTGGCCTCGACCCGGCCGTCGGGAAATTCCAATACGCCACACTCTAATTCGCGCCCGGCAACCGCCGCCTCGACAATCACCTTCGGGTCATGCCTGCGGGCCAATGCGATCGCCGCGGGCAGCTGGTCCCACGCCGTCACCCGGCTGACACCGATGGACGAGCCGCCGCGTGCCGGTTTGACGAACACCGGCAATCCCAGCCGCTCTCGATCCTCGAGTTCGACGGTGTCGCGGCGCGGTCGCAGCACGACGTGGTCGCCGATCGGCAGGCCCTCGGCGACGAGCAACTTTTTGGTGAACTCCTTGTCCATCCCGGCGGCGCTGGCCAGCACACCCGCGCCGACGTAGGGCACCCCGGCCAGTTCGAGCAGGCCCTGGATGGTGCCGTCCTCGCCGTAGGGACCGTGCAGCACCGGAAACACCACGTCGACCGCGGCGAGTATTTCACCGCCTTGACCGAGGGACCGCAGTTGACCACCGCGCAGCGGGTCGGCAGGCAACGCCAGTTCGGTGCCCGATTCACCGCTGACCTGCGGCAGCCGACCGTCGGTGATCGCCAGAGTCTCCGAACGGCCGTCGGTCAGCACCCACGACCCGCCGGGGGTGATGCCGACCGCGACCACCTCGAAGCGCTCGGGGTCGAGATTGCGCAGGATGCTGCCCGCAGAAACACACGAAATCGCGTGCTCGGAGCTCCGTCCGCCGTAGACGACGGCGACGCGGACGCGCCCGGCGGACCCGGGCGCATGAGGGGCAGTCACAACCTAGAGAGGCTACCGCTCCAGCCCGGGCCCGCACGATCTAGCGACCCGACCTGGGTCTTTACCCCAGCGCTCGCTCGAAATCGGCGATCAGGTCGTCGGTGTCTTCGATGCCAAGCGAGATGCGGGCGAAGCCATCGCTGACCGGATCGCCCCATCTGGCACGCCGGTCGACCGAGGTGTGGATGCCGCCGAAGCTCGTTGACGCGATCAGCAGCGCGCTGCGCTGCACCAGTGCATGCACGGCCGCGGCGTCCTCCAGTTCCACCGCGACCAGCCCGCCGAAGCGCCTCATCTGCAGCGTGGCGATCTGGTGCGACGGATCGTCGGGCAATCCGGGATAGCGCACCGACTTCACCGCCGGATGGGCGCGCAGCATCACCGCGACCGCCCGAGCATTCTGGCACTGCCGCTCGAATCGCAGGCCGGCGCTGCCGATGCTGCGCAACACCAGCCACGCCTCGAACGCGCCGAGAATCGGCCCGGCCAGCAACCGGTCGCGTTCGAGCGCCTCCATCAGTTGCGGCTGACTGCCGGCAACGTAGCCAGCGACAAGATCGCTGTGCCCCGACAGCGCCTTCGTCGCGCTGGCCACCACCAGATCGGCGCCAAGCGACAACGGCTGCTGGCCAATCGGTGTCGCGGTGGTGTTGTCGACGACGAGGGTGGCGCCCCGGCCGCGGCAGGTCATCGCCAGCCGGTGCAGATCGACGACATCCAGCCCCGGATTGGTGGGCGTCTCGGCCAACACGACATCAGCGTCTGACGACGCGGCGCAGATGTCGGCGCCGTGCGCTTCGACGACCATAACCCCTTGTGGTGCAAGATATTCCCGTGCATACTGGCGCACCTGATAGTAGCCGTCGGCGGGCACGACGAGCTTGGTGCCCGGTTTGGCGAGCACACGGAGTGCCGACGTGATCGCTGCCATGCCGGAACCGAACGTCAACGCCGACGCCGCACCTTCGAGTTCGGCTAACGCCGATTCTAGTTGGCGCCATGTGGGATTGGAGCTGCGGCCATAGCTGTCCAGCGGTTCGGTCTCGTCGGGCGACAGGTGATAGGTCGACGCCGGAACGGGCGGCTGTGCCACCGGCGTTCCCGGAATTGCTCTCGAGCCAACGGCTTTGACGCTGCGAGTGGAATCGCCGTACTTGCCGTCCATCTGCCTACTCCGGTTTGGCGGTGCGTCCCAGCAGCAGCGCGACCGCCTCATAGACCGACAAGCCCTTGTGGCACACGCGCTGCACCGCGTCGGTGAGCGGCATCTCGACGTCGTAACTCGCGGCGAGGGCAAGCACCGACTCACACGAGGTGACTCCCTCGGCGATGTGACCGCCCGCCGCGCGCAGCGCCGATTCCATCGTGGCGCCTCTACCCAGCCGTTCGCCGAACGAGCGGTTGCGGGAACGCGGCGACGTGCACGTCGCCACCAGATCACCGACGCCTGCGAGTCCTGCCATGGTTGCGGTTTTGGCGCCCAACGCGATTCCGAGGCGCATGATCTCGGCGAGGCCACGGGTGATGATCGCCGCGGCGGTGTTCTCCCCCAGCCCGACCCCAGCGGCCATCCCGCAGGCCAGTGCGATGACGTTCTTGCACGCACCGCCGATTTCGGCCCCGACGACGTCGGCATTTGTGTACGGACGGAAGTACCTGGTCAACAGTGCGCGCTGCAAGGCCACCGCTCGACCCGAGTCGCTGCACGCGACGACCGTGGCTGCCGGCTGTTCGCCGGCGATCTCGCTGGCCAGGTTTGGACCCGTGACGACCGCTACCCGCGACGGGTCAGCGCCGGTCACCTGCACCACGACCTGGCTCATCCGCATCAACGTGTCCAGCTCGATGCCCTTGGCGACGCTCACCAGCGTGACGTCGTCGCCGATCAGCGCCGTCCAGTCCCCGAGGTTGGTGCGCATCGTCTGCGACGGCACGGCGAACAGCGCCGTGCACGCACCGGCCAGCGCTTCGGCCGGGTCGCTGGTGGCGCGGATCGACTTCGGCAGCACGACATCGCCGAGATAGCGGGTGTTCCGGCGCGTGTCATTGATCTCATCGGCCAACTCCTGGCGACGGGCCCATAACGCGACGTCGTTGCCCGCGTCCGCCAAGACCTTGGCCAGTGCTGTCCCCCACGCACCGGCCCCCATCACCGCCGCCTCGACCACCGCTTCACATTAGCCTGGCCGCGGGTGCTGGCAGGATGGCGCTCATGAGCGGCACAAGGACGGTCGAGGCCGCAGATGTCGGGCTGGTGGTCGCCGTGAAACGGCTCACCGCCGCCAAGACCAGGCTGGCGCCGGTTTTCTCGGCCGCGACCCGGGAAAGCGTCGTACTGGCCATGCTCATCGACACCATTACCGCCGCGTCGGCCGTCTCCGCAGTGCACTCCGTCACCGTGGTCACCCCCGACGAGGTTGCCGCGGACGCCTCCCGCCAGTTGGGCGCGCGGGTGCTCGTTGACCCGACCCCCGAGGGCCATCGCAATCCGCTCAACAACGCCATCGCCGCCGCCGAAGCCGCGGTACGTGAGGAGACCCCGAATGTCGTTGCACTGCAAGGTGATCTGCCCGCGCTGCAGCCACAGGAGCTGGCCGAAGCGATCACGGCGGCGCGGGGCTACCCGCGCAGCTTTGTCGGCGATCGGCACGGCACAGGAACGTCGGCGTTGTTCGCCTTCGGCGTCGCGCTCGACCCCCGTTTCGGCCCTGATTCCGCGCAACGGCACGGGCATTCTGGGGCGATCGAGCTGACCGGCGCCTGGCCGGGGCTGCGGTGCGACATCGACACCCCTGACGATCTATTGGTGGCGCGGCGGCTCGGTGTGGGCGCTGCGACGACGCAGGCCATCGGTCGGCCCAGGTGAACAGCGGACGGCGGGATGACCCATCGCGGTAGCAGGACGACTGGTCAATAGGGAATCATCAGAGGGATGACCGGAGCCGAAGCCCAGATCCGACCCAGCGAAACGGGGTCGATGCCCGGCGCTGATCGGCCGCCAGAGGCAGGCGACGGCGCGCCTGAGGCGCCTCCCGCCGCGACATCGCCGTCGATCGACAACGCCCTGCCGGAGGATCGCTACCTCAATCGCGAGCTGAGCTGGCTGGAGTTCAATGCCCGGGTGCTCGCCCTTGCCGCCGACACGTCCCTGCCCCTCCTGGAGCGGGCCAAGTTCCTCGCCATCTTCGCGTCGAACCTGGACGAGTTCTACATGGTGCGTGTCGCGGGCCTGAAGCGCCGCGACGAGATGGGCCTGTCCGTGCGTTCGGCCGACGGCTTGTCGCCGCGCGAACAGCTGCGCCGGATCAGCGAACGCACCCAGCAGATCGCCAGCAGGCACGCGCACGTGTTCCTCGACTCGGTGCGGCCGGCCCTGGCCGGCGAAGGCATCGTGATCGTCACGTGGACCGAACTCGACGACGATGAACGCACGCGACTGTCCACGTACTTCCACGAGCAGGTGTTCCCGGTACTGACTCCGCTAGCGGTCGACCCCGCGCACCCGTTTCCGTTCGTCAGCGGACTGAGCCTGAACCTGGCCATCACCGTCAAACATCCCGACGACGGCGGACAGCACTTCGCCCGAATCAAGGTGCCCGACAACGTGGACCGCTTCGTCGCGCTCAGCCACCGCGAAGGCACTCCCGGCGTGGTGCGGTTCCTGCCGATGGAGGAGCTGATCGCGGCGTACCTGACGGTGCTGTTCCCAGGCCTGGAGATCGTCGAGCATCACGCGTTCCGCATCACCCGCAACGCCGATTTCGAGGTGGAAGAGGATCGCGACGAAGACCTGTTACATGCGCTGGAGCGGGAGCTCGCGCGGCGGCGCTTCGGCTCCCCGGTTCGTCTGGAAGTTTCCGACGACATGACCGAGAGCATGCTGGAGCTGCTGCTACGTGAACTCGACGTCGACCCCGGTGATGTCATCGAGGTGCCCGGCTTGCTGGATCTCACGTCGCTGTGGCAGATCTACGGCGTCGACCGGCCGGCGCTGAAGGATCCGCCGTTCGTGCCTGCGACGCCGCCTGCGTTCGGCGAGCGGGAAACACCCAAGAGCATCTTCTCGACGCTGCGCGACGGCGACGTGCTCGTCCATCATCCCTACGATTCGTTCTCCACCACGGTTCAGCGATTCATCGAGCAGGCCGCCGCCGATACCAATGTGCTTGCGATCAAGCAGACGCTGTACCGCACTTCGGGTGACTCACCTATCGTCAACGCGCTGATCGACGCGGCCGAGGCAGGCAAGCAGGTCGTCGCGCTCGTCGAGATCAAGGCTCGCTTCGACGAACAGGCCAACATCAAGTGGGCCCGCGCACTGGAGCAGGCCGGCGTGCACGTCGTCTACGGGCTGATCGGGCTCAAGACGCACTGCAAGACCTGTTTGGTGGTGCGCCGCGAGGGATCGACGATCCGGCGCTACTGCCATATCGGCACCGGCAACTACAACCCGAAAACCGCGCGGCTCTACGAAGATGTCGGCCTGCTGACCGCCGATCCGGATATCGGCGCCGACCTCACCGATCTGTTCAACTCGCTGACCGGGTATTCGCGCAAGGAGTCCTACCGCAACCTCTTGGTGGCGCCCTACGGGGTGCGAAGGGGCATCATCGAACGCATCGAGCGCGAGATCGAAGCCACCAGGGGCGGCGCCGACGGCCGGATCCGGCTGAAGGCGAACGCACTGGTGGATGAGCAGGTGATTGACGCGCTTTACCGGGCTTCGCAGGCCGGGGTGCGCGTCGAGGTGGTGGTTCGCGGTATCTGCGCGCTGCGGCCGGACGCGCCCGGCTATTCGGAGAACATCGTTGTCCGGTCGATTCTCGGCCGGTTCCTTGAACACTCGCGGATTATTCACTTCGGCGCGATCAACGAGTTCTGGATCGGCAGCGCCGACATGATGCATCGCAATCTCGACCGCCGGGTCGAAGTGATGGCTCAAGTCAAGGATCCCAGGCTGACCGCTCAACTCAACGACGTCTTCGAGTCCGCGATGGACCCCGCGACCCGGTGCTGGGAGCTGGGAGTCGACGGGCACTGGACCGCGTCGCCGCAAGAAGGTCACACCGTACGCGACCATCAGGTCTCGCTGATGGCACGCCACCGGCATCCGTGACGTTGACGATGCGGGCCGCCCGGATGACCTGCAGGAGTTGAGGTGCCGAAGGAGACGCCACCGGAGGCGGTCGCGGTGAGCAAGGCCGTCCTCGCCGCAGGCGCTGTGCTGTGGCGATCCAACGCCAACGCCGCCGACCCGGAAATCGCGGTCATCCACCGACCCCGATACGACGATTGGTCACTGCCCAAGGGCAAGGTGGATCCTGGTGAAACCGAACCCGTCACCGCCGTGCGCGAGGTGCAAGAGGAGACGGGCTACTCGTCGCACCTCGGCAGGAGACTCACTGCGGTCAGTTATCCGGTCGAGCAGGGCGTCAAGAAGGTGCGGTACTGGGCGGCGCGCAGAGTCGCAGGCGAGTTCAATCCGAACGCCGAAGTCGACGAACTCAAGTGGCTGCCCATTGCCGAGGCGATGAACCAGCTGGAGTACCCGCACGACCGAAAGGTGTTGTGCCACTTCGCTAAACATCCCATAGATACCCAGACGTTGTTGATCGTGCGGCATGGCACGGCGGGCAGCAAGTCGCGGTACAAGGGTGACGACCGCAAGCGGCCATTGGACAAGCACGGGCGCGCACAGGCCGAATCCCTCGTCGGAGTGCTGCTCGCGTTCGGCGCCGACGTGCTCTACGCGGCCGACCGAGCGCGCTGCCATCAGACGATCGAACCGCTGGCCGAAGAACTCGGCGCCACCATCCACAACGAGCCGCAGCTCACCGAGGAGGCGTACGCCGAGAACCGCAAGGCCGCCCGGCACCGCATCCTTGAAATCGCCGCGGCAGGAGGTACACCCGTGATCTGCACACAGGGCAGGGTGATTCCCGATCTGATCGCGTGGTGGTGCGAGCGGGACGGGGTGCGTCCGGACAAGTCACGCAACCGCAAGGGCAGCACGTGGGTGATGTCGTTGGCCGACGGGCGCGTGGTCGCCGCCGACCATATCGGCAGCTCGCTGGCCGCCAAGAAGTAGCATTCCGACCGCAGGCCCGACATCGATGGTGGAGTCCGAAGCGGCCTAGTCGATCTCACGACACGCAGGAACGCCGCGGGTCGCGGTGACCCACGGCGTGCCCGACGTCGAACCTACCGGCGGCCGCGCTTGGCCGGAGCCTTGCGCGCGGTCTTCTTGGCGGCGGCCTTCTTGACGGCGGCCTTGCGTGCCGGCGCCTTCTTGACTGCCTTCTTGACGGCCGTCCGCTTCACGGCCTTCTTGACGGCGGCCTTCTTCACGGCCTTCTTGACGGCGGCCTTCTTGACTGCCTTCTTGACGACAGCCTTCTTGACGGCCTTTTTGACTGCAGCCCTCTTAACGACCTTCTTGACGGCCGCCTTCCTGACTGCCTTCTTGACTACCGCCTTCTTCACGGCCTTCCGGGCGGTACCCGCCGTTACGCCACGTTTCACTGCTGGTCCTTCCGCCGGGAGGCGCTGTGCCCCAGAGACAACCGCTTTGAATTGAGCGCCGGGCCGAAACGCCGGCACGGAGGTGGGCTTAACTTTCACCGTCTCGCCGGTGCGCGGATTGCGCGCGACACGGGCGGCGCGACGGCGCTGCTCGAATACGCCGAAGCCTGTAATGGTGACGCTGTCACCCTTGTGAACCGCACGCACGATGGTGTCGACTACGTTCTCCACCGCCGCGGTTGCTTGCCGACGATCCGAGCCCAGTTTCTCCGTGAGTACGTCGATGAGCTCCGCTTTATTCATGCAAAACCTCCGAGACCAGTGGTCCTCTTTGGACCGACTAGAGGACACGGTAAACCCATTGGCCACTGATTTCCAAGAGCCACGCGCAATTTCAGGCAAAGCTAGCGAACTTTTCGGCAATCCGCTTGCCCCCCTTGGCCTCCTGCCGAGGGCCCCGAGAAGCGGGTTGAAGGCGGCGATTTCGGCTCGCCGGGACCGCTTCATCAGACTGGCAGAGTGCGCGGTTTCCAGTCCGGCCTGGTCGCTTCGTAGGACTCGATTTCATCGAGTTTCCGCAGCGTAAGGCCTATATCGTCGAGTCCTTCGAGTAGCCGCCAGGCGGTGTAGTCGTCAATGTTGAACGGCACCATGACCGTTCCCGCGACGATATTCCGATCTTGAAGATCCACAGTAATTTCCATGCCGGGATGCTGCTCGATGAGCTTCCACAACAATTCAATATCATCTTGAGCGATTTCGGCCGCCAAGAGCCCCGCCTTGCCCGCGTTGCCGCGAAAAATGTCGGCGAATCGGGACGAGATCACCACCTTGAACCCGAAGTCCATCAGCGCCCAGACGGCATGCTCGCGCGATGAGCCGGTGCCGAAATCGGGCCCGGCGACCAAAACCGAGCCCCTGTCGAACGGGGGCAGATTCAGAATGAACGACGGGTCGGTGCGCCAGGAGGCGAATAGTCCGTCCTCGAAACCCGTTCGGGTGACCCGCTTCAGATAGACCGCCGGGATGATCTGGTCGGTGTCGACATTCGACCGGCGCAACGGAACGCCGATGCCTGTGTGCGTGCGGAAAGCTTCCATGACGGTCTCCTCTTAGTGCGTCAGGTCGGCGGGTGACGACAACGTGCCG
>Ga0073928_10005674_pt1 | contig 17294 bp, 14 predicted proteins | sample PaiPotPPA55metaG_FD_76969 | JGI IMG/M metagenome (GOLD analysis project Ga0073928, IMG submission 76969) | Iron sulfur acid spring bacterial and archeal communities from Banff, Canada, to study Microbial Dark Matter (Phase II) - Paint Pots PPA... ... | reverse complement strand
GGTAGTGGTCGACGAAGTGCTGCAGCGGCAGTAGCTGGCCGCTGGTTCTTCCCTGCACCTGCTAACCTGATGCCGCGCGATCGCGGCGATCATCCATTCGGTCGTCCTGCGCAATGGTTCCGCCCAAAGAATCCCCTCGCGGCCCTCAAAGCTCGTATTCTCAGTCAATCGGGATCAACCTCGAATTACGCGAGGGCGTGAGATTTCAGAGGAACACAAAAACGGAGTGCGAAGTTCTTCCCACGTTCGTGTCTTCTTGATGGAGAATTTATTTGGGTAGCTTGAAGTTGATGGTGACTTGCGTCTGAATTTCGACCGGCTCACCGTTCAGCAGATACGGCTTATACTTCCACTGTCTGACCGCGTCGGTGGCGGCTTTGGTCAGCTGAGAATCGCCACTCAGCACTTTCACCTGAGTGATGTCGCCTGTTTTTGAAATGGTGGCTAGCAGCTCGATGGAACCTTCAACCCGCATGGCCAGGGCATTTCGGGGATAGATCGGCTGCACTTTCTTAATCAGTAAGCCGTGCGAGACGCCTTGCGAGATATTCAGAGTTTGCAGCAACGGCTTGGCCACGATTTCTCCGCTGCTGACAAAATTGGGCGGAGGCGCGCCGGCGCCTGCGGTCGCGATTCCAATCATGCTGGGAGCGGGAGCATCGGCCGCTCCAGATTTTGCATGCACCCCCGGAGCCTTGCCTGCTTTGATTACAAGCGGCGCCTCGTCGGTATCGGCTGTCGCGCTCAATGCGGGGGAGGCGGAAGCAGATGTTTTCGTGGAACTCGCCGCGGAAGGGTCGGAATCGTCAACAGCAGAATCAGCGACCGATCCATGGCCCTTTTCGTTCGGCGCCGCAGGCTGCGAATTCGGCAAGGATAAGGATAAAGATGAGGATGGCTTTGCCGTGGATGCGGCCGAGGGCTTAGCGCCGCGCGGTTTCGTGGCTTGCGGACTCACGACGGTAGTTGGCGTGTCTTCAGTCGGGGTCGGGTCAGGCTCACTCGATCGTCCGTGGAAACGAGCCCAACCGGCATAGGCAACTGCCGCGACGATCAGGGCTGCAGCGGCCGCCACTAGAATCTTCTTGCCTCCTCCGCTCGATGCGGCCGTGGCATTGTTCCCGCCAAAACTAAACGCCGGCGCGGACCGAACCAAACTGGACGATTCACTCTGCGCTACTTCCGCCTTTTTTGACGGAGCGTCTGCCTCCACCGAGCGTTGGGCCGGTGCTTCGAGGACGCGAGCGTCCTCCCGTTCGCGGGCCGGGGCCGGCGCGCTGGCCGCTCCTCTGCCGTGTGCTAGCGAGACGGGGAGGATCGATGCACTCTTCCCCTCGGGCGCCGCCGAAACCACAGCCGCCGCGAGAAACTTCTCCGCCTGAGGCGCCGGTGTGATAAACCCCTTGAACGTCGGCGCTGCCGGAGGAACCTCTGACAGCGCGGCAAGGGCATCTTCTTCGCCAATGTCGAGCAAGTCTTCGTCGCTAGCATCAGCATTCGAAATCGCTGCCGCAGATGGCGCGCGTGTCACTGCGTGTGTGTCGGACTTGGTCTGAGCAATGGCCGGGGAGACCGCCAATGGTGCGGCCTGGGTTTTTTGTTTTGCGGGCGCATTGACTGGAATGCCAGCAGAGGACGCCGTTGCACCCGGTTTGGCTGGTTCGCTTTTGCGCAGCAGCCCCCGAGCCACTCGCAACGTTCCTTTGGCCTGTTCGATATTGATGGGTTTGGTCAGGACGAGGTTGGCGCCGATGCGAAACGCCTTCGCGACCCCGGCCTGACCTTCCACTACGGCTACGGCAAGCGACGCCTGGTTGGACGTCGAGTTGCGCGCGCTCTTGAACAACAATGTGGCATTCTGCTCGTTATCGCAGTCGACCACCACAGCGTCGAAGTGTTGGCTCATCAACTTCTTAACTGCAGCGAAAGGTTCGGTGCAGGTCTCGACGTTGAACTCCAGCTCGCTTAAAACCTGCGTCACCGTACGAGCGGTTTTTTCATCGGGGCAGAAGAGAAGAGCTTGGTAACCCATACTAAAACCATCGTAGGTACTGGAGTCATCCCCAGCAAGTTACGCTGGTAATTCGCGTCTACTAATTCTGGTGGTGTTTCGCCCAAGTGACGGATTGGGTGCAACGCGTGCTGGTCGCGCTCGAAACCGGATGAATCAGCCGGTCGCATACAATACCGAGCCATGCGCGCGCGGCTGCCTCTGTGGCTTAAGATCGGCTGGACTCTCGGCCTGATTGTCTGGGCCCCTCTATATTGCCGCCAATTCGGACTGCAGAATTTTCTCTTCTTCTGCGATATGGGAAATGTACTGATCGGCATTGGCCTGTGGCTCGAGAGTCCGCTGATTTTTTCCTGGACCGCCTCGGGATTGCTTTTGTTCCAGACGATCTACACGGTGGACCTTGCCGGCGCTGTGCTGACTGGACGGCACCTCATCGGCGGCACGGAATACATGTTCGATCCGCACCTGCCCCTCATCATTCGTTTGTTGAGCTTGTTTCACGTGGTAACGCCGCCGCTGCTCTTATGGGCGATTTGGCGTCTCGGCTATGACCGGCGCGGATGGAAGTTGCAGACGCTGATGGCGTGGGTCGTAGTTCCGATCAATTATTTCTGGCGCCCCGAGCAGGATGTGAACTGGGCTCGTGGGCTTTTCTTTCATGAGCAGCACCTGATCCCAGGGTGGGCCTATTTATTCGTCTATCTAGTTGGGGTGCCACTGTTGGTTTATTTCCCCACCCATTTTCTTCTGGAAAGGATCGTTGGGACATGGCGAACGCGCTTGTCATCCTGAGCGCAGTTAGGCGGCGAGCGAAGCGAGTCGACCTACGGAGTCGAAGGATCCCTACTAGCCTCCGCCTCGAAAAGCCTTGGGCAACAGCAGAAACGACGACCCACTGAAAAACCTACCCGATCTTCCGCGACTCGCTCGGCTCTTTCCGCACGGCCGATTCAGCTTGCGGATATTCGATCGATCCCTTAAACGAAGAAATATCTTCCTCGTGAAAGTCAGGAAAGGGCAACTGCTTCCCCTCCCGCAATTCCGCAATCTTCTTAACCGCCTTGTCAGCTTTTTCTTTTTCGACGCCGCCATCGCGGCTCAGATAAAGCGTCTGTGAGGGAAGCGCCAGGCCGCCGCCGGAGTCGTCCATCACATCCATCGTGCGCAGCAATACATCTTCGCGCACGGCGGCGAACTCGTTGAAGTCCCGCGTCAGAATGTACGCAAACACCTCCACGGAGAGAGAACTTCCGGCAATCTCGGCAAGGCGCACCCGCACGCTCTTGGTTTCCACTTTAGGGTGGCTGTAAAGCAGCCGCCGGATTTCCGCCAGCACAAAGCGTACGTGGTCCGCCTTGCTCTCAAGCCTGAGGCCTAGACTGGTCTTGAAAAGAATCTTGTCGCGGCGGCTGAGGTTCTCCAGGTTGATGGTCGCCACGGTGCCGTTCGGAATCGCCACCAGTGTTCGTTCGTCCGTGCGAATGCGCGTCGAGCGCAACCCGATGTCTTCAACGACTCCGGTGCGATCGCCAAAGCGGCAGACATCGCCGACGCGAAACACTTCATCGCCCAGAACAGAGACCCCGCCGAAAAGATTTTCGATGGTTTTCTGCGCGCCGAAGCCGATGGCCAGACCGCCAATGCCCAACCCGGCGAGGGCAGTGCTCATGTTAAAGCCGAGATTGCCGAGCACGGCGAGAACGCCCACCACAAAAATCACTGCCTTGACGATCCGCTCGCCCAGTAGCATGAGCGATCCCGTGCCCGCGTGCCCGCGGGCCAGCGCCCGATTGCGGACACGGTGCAAGGACCATTGAGTGACGCGCCAGAAAATCCAGGTTGCGCTGATGATCAGCGCTATGGACGTGATTTGAAAGTAGTAGTGCCGGGGCAGCAGCGGGATATGTAAATAGGCGGCGAACACTTGATGAATGAGCGTACCCGTAAGCAGCCAGGCCGGCCCAGAAACCGCGCGCCAATTCGCGACCTCTAACTGGCCGCGCCGGCGCGCCCACCAACGCAAGGGGATTTCCAGCAGCGCCAATATGAACCAGCCGAGCGCAGCCGCTACTGGCAGAGCAATGAGCAGAGCCAAAAATTGCCAGAGCGGCATTCCCGCGAATTCATGTTTAACCAGCACATTGGGGAGCCGGCTCTCGACTTGGCGCGCCTGGACTTGATCGTAGAGTTCGGAAATTTTCGAAAGAGTCTCGGAGGAAATCAGCCAGATCTTGCCTGCGCTCGGATCCGATACGCGCACCAGTTCCAGATCGGCCTCGACATCTCCCGAGGAAATGGTGCCAAGCTTCTGGCGCCCCAGCGGAACCCCTTCTTGTGGGACTCCTTCGGCCTGCGTGAAACTGTTGAACCTGCCGGTGAATGCGCGATCCAGCACGACCTTGAGCTTGGTTGACATCTGCTCGCCTTCGGACTGGCGGCGCGCCGGGCTCATCTGCAAATATTGCGCGGCAATGCCGTAGTCTCCGGCCTGCGCCGCCTGCAAGAAACCGAGCATGGTTCCCGACGGTGTTGTGCGTCCGAGAGGATCGACCGTAGCATCCACCGCTGCTTTGGCAGGCGGCGACAAGGGCAGAGCCTGGGTGAACGCTACGCCGGTACAGGTCAGGCAGAGCGCGAGGCACGCAGCCGAAACGCATGTGGTGCGTAGAAATCGACGCATGGAAGCAATCATTGTATCGGAACGCCGCGCAGAGGCGAGGAAAAGTCGGCGGGCCGCGGACTATCCCCGCTTGGGCCGGTAGATGTGCGTGCTGGTCCCGAAGAAAACTTCGGCGGATTCCATCACCGTCTCTGACAGCGTGGGATGCGGATGAATAGTTAAGGCAACGTCGCTGGCGAGCGCCGACATTTCGATCGCCAGCACACCCTCCGCAATCAACTCTCCGGCTCCCACACCCACGATCCCCATTCCCAGCACACGTTCGCTCTGCGGATCGATGAGCAGCTTGGTCATGCCTTCAGGCCGGTCCAGAGTGACGGCGCGCCCCGACGCGGCCCAGGGAAACTTTGCGACCTTGATCTCGCGATTTTCTTTTTGCGCCTGCGTTTCGGTGAGGCCACACCAGGCGACTTCAGGATCCGTAAAGACCACCGCGGGAATCGCGTTCGGCTCGAAAGCAACCTTGTGCCCGGCGATGGCTTCGACCGCGACGCGGCCTTCATGCGATGCCTTGTGCGCCAGCATCGGCTCGCCCACCACATCGCCGATCGCATAGATGGATGGATCATCGGTCTGCAATTGCTTGTTCACCTGAATGAAACCACGCTGACCCAATTTCACGCTCGTTTTTTCGAGCCCAGGAATTTCAGAATTGGGCCTTCGTCCGATCGACACCAGCACGCGTTCGAAGACTTTCTCGCGTTCTTTGACGTCTGGCCCTTCGAACGTGGCGCGAATGCCGCTGCCTTCGTCTTTCACCGATGCGACGGTGGTATTGAGAAGAATTCCATCGAGCATTTTTCCCAACCGCTTATGCAGCGGAAGCACCAGATCGCGATCCGCGCCGGGAAGAAGGCCAGGAAGCATTTCCACCACCGTCACGCGCGTGCCCAGCGCGGCATACACCGAGCCCAGTTCGAGTCCGATATATCCTCCGCCCACCACCAGCAGACTGCCGGGAATGTCCTCGAGATTCAGCGCGCCGGTGGAATCCATCATGCGCGGCGTATCCAGCTTCAGAGTCGGAACGATCGCGGGGCGGGAACCGGTCGCGATGATGATGCGATCGAAGCTGAGCGATTCTTCCGAACCGTCGGATTTCGTTACCCGCAACGTCGTGGAACTGTCAAATGCGGCGCGCCCTTGCATGTACTTTACCTTGCGTTGCTTGGATAGAACGCCCAGGCCCCCGGTCAATTTCTTGACCACGCTCTCTTTCCACGAACGCAAGCGCGCCAGATCGATTTTCGGCGCGGCAAATTCGATTCCCCAATCCTTGGCCTGGTGCGATTCCTCCAGCAGTTTGGCCACGTGAAGCAGCGCCTTCGAGGGAATGCAGCCGCGGTAAAGGCAGACTCCGCCTGGGTTCAGTTCAGGATCGATCAGTGTGACCGTCATGCCGAGATCGGCCGCGAGGAATGCCGAGGCGTATCCTCCGGGACCGCCGCCGATAACTGCAATGTTGAGGGATGGAGTGTCTGACATGAATGAAAAGTGTTCTTTCGTAGAGACGTCGCTTGCAACGTCTCTGCGTGCAGCGCCTTGAATCCAGAGTTCCGTCGTTACCGCCGGCAGAGACGCAGCAAGCTGCGTCTCTGCGATCGATCTCGTGTCACGATGCCGAACCGACCTTATCCCTGCACCGACAACAGGAACGGCTGTTCAAAAGCTTCCGCAATCCATCGCACGAAGCGCGCCGCATCGGCGCCGTCAATCAGGCGATGATCGTAAGAGAGCGAAAGCGGCAGAATCAGCCGCGGCTCGAACTTGCCGCCGTCCTTGTCTTGGATCCACTCCGGCTCCATGCGCGACCGCGACAGACCCAGAATCGCGACTTCTGGATAATTCACGATGGGCGTAAAACCCACGCCGCCAATGCCGCCCAGATTGGTGATGGTGAACGTCCCGCCTTCCATATCCGCGGGCGTCAGCTTTTTGTCGCGCGCTTTCTTGGAGAGCTGCGACAACTCGACTGCCAGCTCGACAATATTTTTCTTGTCGACCTCCCGGATCACCGGAACCAGGAGCCCGCGATCAGTGTCGGCGGCGACGCCAATGCTGATGTATCGCTTGTAGACAATTTCTTCCTTTTCGATGTCGATGCTGGCGTTGAACTGCGGAAATACTTTGAGCGCAGCGGCGCAGACTTTCAGCGCAATGGCGGTGACCGTCATCTTGCCGCCGGCCTCTTCGGCCTTCGGCGCAAAGCGCGCGCGCAATTGCTCGAGCTCGGTGATGTCGGCGCGATCGTGCTGGGTGACGTGTGGAATCGTGTTCCAGGCTTCGGCCAGATGCTCGGCCGTCTTGCGCCGAACCCCTCTCATGGAGACGCGTTCGATCTTGCCCCACTTGGCGAAGTCCGGAAGTTGAGGCTGCGCGAAGTGTCCAGCGCGCGGCGGGGCCTGCGAAGCGGTCGTCGCCGCCGACAGCAATCCTTTCGCGTAAGCCTTGACGTCATCTTCGCTGATGCGGCCGCCCGGCCCTGTGCCTTTCACTTCGTAGATGTCAACGCCGACCTCGCGGGCAAATCGCCGCACATGCGGCGCCGCTGGAATCGCCTGGCGATGTTCCGTGCCAGCAACCTTGCCCAACTGAGCGGGCATGCTGAACGCTTGCGCCGCCGCCTGCGGCTGGTCTGGCGGCAGAGCCTGTTCCTCCGTCTTTCCCTCGGCGCGAATCGCCGCTTGAAATGCCAGACGCGCTCCGTGCTGTCCGGAAACATGCTCGACTGGAGCGTTTCGCGTCTGTGTGGTTTCCGCTTGTGGCGGCGCTCCACCTTCCAGCGTAAAGATCACTTGCCCGACTTTGATCTTCTCGCCTTCTTTTACTTTGACGTCCTTGACTACGCCACTGACCGACGACGGCACTTCGACCACCGCTTTGTCGGTCTCCAACTCCATGACCGGCTGGCCTTCGGAAACTTTCGTGCCGGGCGCAATCATTAAGCGAACCAGGTCGCCTTGCGAAATATTTTCCCCGAGTTCGGGAAGTTTGAACTCGCTGGCAGCGGACTTGGGCGACGCCGCTGACTCGCGAGCAGTGGAAGGACGAGACTCTGCAGCAGGAGTTGCAGCCGAATTAGCCGACGCACTCGCCGGTGAAGATTCGGCGTCAGCACGCTTCTGTTGCGACTCTGCTGGCTGAATCGGCCTTTGCTGAACGGGCGCGGGGGTTGCAGCCGGCGCGGAAGATTCCGCAGAAGGTTGGCCTTCGGCACCGTCGACGGTAAAGATCACCTGGCCGACTCTGATCTTGTCGCCCTCTTTGACTCGAATCTCCTGCACCGTTCCGCTCACCGATGACGGCACTTCGACGACCGCCTTGTCAGTTTCCAGTTCCATGACCGACTGGCCGGTGCTCACGCTGGCTCCGGGCGCAACCATAAGGCGCACCAAGTCGCCTTGCTCAATGTTTTCTCCCAGCTCAGGAAGTTTGAATTCAATCACCGCGTCGTTCCTTTTCTATATCTCATTTTCAACCCGCAGCGCCTGAAGGCGCGATCATACTGCTACTGCTTGGGTACGCCTGAAGGTGTGCCCTGACACGAACCAATCTCAGCGCAAGGAATCCTAGCTGACGGCCGGGTTCGCTTTCTCGGGATTGATCCCCAGTTCCTGAACCGCTCGCTTCACCACGTCTGAGCCAATCTTTTTCTCCCGCGCCAGCGCGCCCAGCGTCGCCAGCACGATGTGCTTGGCATCCACTTCAAAGAAGTCGCGCAATGCCACGCGGTTCTCGCTGCGCCCAAAGCCGTCCGTTCCCAGAGAAACCAGTTGTCCCGGTACCCATTTGCCTAAACTTTCCGGCAGCACTTTCATATAGTCAGACGCGGCGATGAACGGCCCCGCGGCATCCCTCAAAGTCTGCGTCACATAGGGAACTTTCGCCGGCTCGGCAGGATGCAACATGTTCCAGCGCTCGCAATCGTTGCCGTCGCGATAAAGCTGCTTGTAGCTCGTCACGCTCCACACGTCCGCCCCGACGCCGTACTTTTCTTCCAGAATCTGCTGTGCCTTCAGCACTTCGTACATGATCGTGCCGCTGCCCAGCAGTTGCGCCCGCAGTTTCAAATCGCTCTTAGCCGAGGCTTTGAAACGATAGAGCCCTTTCAGTACGCCTTCACGAACATTTCCGGCCGCAGGCATTCCTGGCATCGGGAGCGGTTCGTTGGTGACGGTCAGATAATAGAAGATCGACTCCTGATCGACATACATCCGCTTGATGCCATCCTGAATAATAATGGCGATCTCGTAGGCGAACGCCGGATCGTAAGCCAGCAGGTTCGGCACCGGGAGCGCGAGCACGTGGCTGTGGCCGTCCTGATGCTGCAGTCCTTCGCCCGCCAGCGTGGTGCGGCCGGCGGTGCCGCCGACTAGAAATCCGCGGCAGCGCATGTCAGCCGCCGCCCAGATCAAATCGCCGATCCGTTGAAAGCCGAACATCGAGTAATAAATAAAGAAGGGAATCGTATTGATTCCGTGATTCGCATACGCCGTGCCCGCCGCGATGAACGAGCACATCGAACCCGACTCAGTAATTCCTTCTTCGAGAATCTGCCCGTTCTTCGCTTCTTTGTAGTAAAGCAGCGTATCCATGTCGACGGGTTCATAGTTCTGGCCTACGCTGGAGTAAATTCCGACTTGGCGGAAGAGTCCTTCCATGCCGAAGGTGCGGGCTTCATCGGGAACAATGGGCACGATCAGCTTGCCGAGTTCGGGATCGCGCAGCAATTTCGCCAGCAGGCGCACGAAGACCATCGTCGTGGAAACTTCGCGACCGTCCGTGCCTTTGTGGAATTCCTCGAAGTGCGAGTCGGGAACTGATTTCAGCGCCGCGGCCCGCACTTTGCGGGTTGGCATGTATCCGCCAAGCTGCTGGCGGCGCGCCTGCATATATTTGATCTCGGCGCTGTCGTCGCTCGGCCGGTAAAACGGCGCCTCGTGCAGTTCGTCGTCGGGAATGGGAATTCCGAAGCGCGAGCGGAACATCTGCAACTCGTCTTCGTTCAACTTTTTCTGCTGGTGAGTGATGTTCCTGCCCTCGCCCGCTTCGCCCAGTCCGTAGCCTTTAATCGTCTTGGCCAGGATGATGGTCGGCGCGCCGGTGTGATCGAACGCGGCGCGGTAAGCGGCGTGAACTTTGATTGGATCGTGCCCGCCCAGGCGCAAGCGCGCCAGTTGGTCGTCGGAAAGATGCTCCACCATTTTCAGCAGACGCGGATCCGTGCCGAACAAATTCTGCCGGAAATAAGCCCCGCTCTCGACAAAATACTTCTGGTATTGCCCGTCGCTGACTTCCCCCAGTCGCTTGACCAGCAAACCATCACGGTCGTTCTGAATCAGGTTGTCCCAATCGCTGCCCCAAATAACTTTGATTACGTTCCATCCGGCGCCGCGGAAAATGGCTTCGAGTTCCTGAATAATTTTTCCGTTGCCGCGCACCGGGCCGTCAAGCCGCTGCAAGTTGCAATTCACCACGAAGATCAGATTGTCGAGTTTTTCGCGGGAGGCCAGCGTGATCGAGCCCAGCGATTCGGGTTCGTCCATTTCGCCGTCGCCCAGAAACGCCCAGACCTTGCCGCCGGTCGATTGCTTGAGCCCGCGATTCTCCAGATACTTAATGAATCGCGCGTGGTAAATCGCCTGGATCGGTCCCAGTCCCATGGACACGGTTGGAAACTCCCAGAACTCAGGCATCAGCCACGGGTGCGGATAGGAACTCAGGCCTCCGCCAGGCTTTAATTCGCGGCGGAAATTCTGGAGCTTCTCTTTCGAGATGCGCCCTTCCAGATAGGCGCGCGAATACATGCCGGGAGCGGCGTGCCCCTGGAAGTAGACGACATCGCGATCCCCGCTTTCCGTTTGCGCGCGAAAGAAGTGGTTGAACGCAACTTCATAGAGCGTTGCAGCGGAGGCGAAAGTCGAGATGTGTCCGCCAATGCCTTCCTGAATCTTGTTGGCGCGGACCACCATGGCCAGCGCGTTCCAGCGCACCAGGCTCTTGATGCGGCGTTCCATCTCCTGGCTGCCGGGAAACGGCGGTTGCTGACGCGTAGGAATCGTGTTCTGGTAAGGCGTGGTTGCCGAAAAAGGGAGATTGACGCCCGCTTCACTCCGCGCGTGCAGCGCCAACTGCTGCAACAGGCGTCCTGCCCGGTTGGGGCCGCCTTTGGAAAGAACATAATCTAGAGAATCGACCCACTCCCTGGTTTCCAAAACCTCTAAGCCGTCGGTTTCCGTCTGTGCCACGTATGGTTTCTCCGTAGAAGAATGCGCAATAGTCCATCATAGTGCAAAGCCGAGGATTTTTGCTGGGGGGCCAGAGGAGTGGTTAGAGTTCGAGTGGCTGGCGATCCGAAGAGTGATCGGATGCGAGTTAGATAGGTAAGGGCCGGGTTCGCCCCGCCGATCGACGCGTTCGCACGATTGCTCCACCAACAACGATCGCGAACGGGTCAGCCAATGACCATAGCATCCAGGCAACATCGCTAGGCAGATGAGTGGCTACCCATAGCAAGGCAGCTCCAATCAACGCGCAACGCACGAGGGCCAGCGTTATTGTGGCGACCATCTCCCCTCCCTTGGCCACCGATGCGACGATGCATCCGACCAACATCGACAGGATGAGGTGTTCGATCAACATCCCTTTCAGCACCCACAGGTATGCCTGAAAATGGGACGACCAGAACAAGAGGTATCTGTCGGTAACCGCTGACAGCGCCTTGTCGGGCAAGCCATTGACAAACCCACCCACGAAAAACCCTCCAACTATGGCGGCAACGGTTCTCCCCGGGGCGGCACGGAATCCAGTACAGAACAGATGCGCGATCGTCTTCCCGCTTTGCCGCCAATACCAGCGTCGGGCCGGCGCAGCTCCTGCTTTCGATGCGATCTGCCAGAACTCCTCACACAAGTCCCCAACCATGGATTCTTCTTCGCCCGAGACAAACAGATTCACCAGCCAAGTGGCCAAGCGCGGCGGCCGAACGAACTGCGCGTGTGCCGTCATGAGTAGCTCCGAATGAGGTCGAGCCCTTCCGTCATCTTCTCGAATGCGCGCTGCGTGCGGTTCACCGCAGTCACTCCCTTAGGCGTGACACGAAAGAACCGTTTCGAACGCCCACCCCGCTCCGGCGTAGGATCGCCGCGGTGAGACTTGACACACCCTTTGCTCTCCAGGCGATCGAGCGTGGCATAGACCGCGCCAATGGACACCTCGCGCTTCGTGCGGAATTCGATCTCCTGCCGCACCGTGACCCCATAGGCTCTATCCTCGAGCCGGAGAAGGGCCAGCACAATCATGTGCTCAAATTCGCCGAGATAATCGCGGCCAGCCATTATCTATACAATATAGATAAAATCCCGACAGTTCAACTATGCTGCCCCTGCCGCTTGGAGCCTTCAGGGTTTAGAATCGCTTTCGGGCCGTTGGGCACAGGAGGCTTTCCATGTTGCGGATTGTGCTGCTGTTGGTCGCGGTGATCGTGCTGGTGGTTCTGGTCCCGCGACTGTTGTCACGCTCGGCCGCGCCGTCGGAGGGAGCCAACGCCCCCGACTTCACACTCCGGTCGCAAGAAGGCTCTCCGGTCAGCCTGAAGGACTACCGGGGAAAGTGGGTTGTCCTCTATTTCTATCCCAAGGACCAGACTCCGGGCTGCTCCCGCGAAGCACACAATTTTCAGGTGGACCAGCCCAAGTATGCCGAGCGCAATGCCGTGGTGCTGGGCGTAAGCCTCGACAGCGTCGATTCGCACAGAAAGTTCTGCGCCAAAGAGGGTCTGAATTTCAAACTCCTAGCCGATACCGATCACAGAGTGACCGACTCCTACGGATCGTTAACCAATCTTGGCCTGGTGAAGTTTGCCGCGCGCCATACTTTCCTGATCGATCCCGACGGCAAAATCGCGAAGGCCTACACCAGCGTAGATCCACTCAAACACAGCTCTGAAGTACTATCGGAATTGGATCTGCTCCAGAAACCCGAGTCCGCAAAGCGCTAGCGATAAAATGTGGGGACAGCGCCCTCGGCTGTCCAGCGCGCGGAGCGCCGCGAAGTTTTTCGCTCCCCAATCACAATCCGGCTCAAAGTACACTGAGAGTATGGCAACAGCGGCAAGAAACGACGTCCCAGGGAATGAAGCGCGCGGTCCCGCCGAGTTCCACTTCCCGCCCGGCTTCCAGCGCAACTTGCTCTGGTTTGCCCTTCGCCGGTTTCGCCCCGCGAATCCCATTCTGCTCTTTCAGCACCTGGCTCAGGAATATGGCGACATCGCGCACTACAAGATCGGATGGAACCACCTCGTCTTTCTGAATCATCCCGACTACTTCCGCGAAGTGCTCGTGGTGCAGAACGAAAATTTCATCAAGGAACGCACGGTTCAACGTACAAAAATGCTGCTGGGCCAGGGCATGATTACCAGCGAAGGCGTGCAACATCGCTCGCAGCGACAGGTCGCGCAACCTGCGTTTCATCGCCAGCGAATTCCGGAGTACGCCAGCACTATCGTCCAGGAGGCGGCCCGAGTGCGCGACCGCTGGCGACCCGGCGAGCGGCGCGACATTGCCATCGACATGATGCAACTCACGCTTAACGTGGTCGCGCAAACCCTGTTTGCCACCGATCTTCGCGACGAAGTGGACGAACTGGCGAGCGCTCTCAATCGCATCATGGGCCTCTACAATTTTATTGTGATGTTGCCCGCCGCGGAGTGGCTGGTGCATATGCGGCCTCCCGGCCTGGCCTCATTCGTCAGAGCACGCAAGCGCATCGACGCAGTGGTCTACAGAATGATTGCCGCGCATCGCCAGCGGGGCTCGCACGGCAGCAGTCTGCTCGATCTCATGCTGGCGGCTTCCACTGACAAAACCGCGGCCTCGGAACAGTCCCTACGCGATCAGGTCATCACCATCTTCCTGGCCGGCTATGAAACCGTGGCCAACGCTCTGTCCTGGACGTGGTATCTGCTTTCGCAAAATCCCGAGTGCGAACGCCGCTTTCACCAGGAGATTGACCGCGAACTGCAAGGCCGCCTGCCCACGTACGGAGATATTCCGCGTCTCCGCTACGTAGAAATGACACTGGCGGAATCCATGCGCCTTTACCCTCCGGCATGGGCCATGGGCCGCAAAGCGCGCACCGATTTTCGACTTGGAGAATTTCTTCTGCCTGCGAAAACCACCGTGCTGATGAGCCAGTTCGTCGCCCATCGCGACCCGCGGTTTTTTCCCGACCCTCTGCGCTTCGATCCGCAACGCTTCACCCAGGAAGCCAAGTCGCAGCGAACCAAGCTCACCTACTTTCCGTTCGGAGCCGGTGTCCGGCAGTGCATCGGCGAATCGTTTGCCTGGATGGAGGGCGTCTTGCTCCTGGCTACTCTGGCGCAGAAGTGGAAGTTAAGACTGGTCCCCGGCCACCGCGTTGAGCCCGAACCCCTTATTACTCTCCGGCCCAAATACGGCATGCGAATGCAAATAGAAGCGCGCGAAGCGATCGGCCAGTGATGAAGCTGCAGCGCTTTTAGCGGCTCGGCGATGGCACCTTCATCCGCCAAGCGCTGAATTATTTCGGCTGCACGGAGGTCTCGTCCAACCGGTGCACTCCCGAACGGCGCAGCGCAAAGAGAATCGCCCACCCGATTAATCCCGCCGCATAGAAAAATGCTAGACCGAATAATACGCCCGGCAACAACGCAGAGTGAACGGGATGGATCGGCCCGACCGGAGGATTGGCATAGGGCAGTGAACCCTGAATCGCTTCTCCCCTCTGAATTGCCAGTACAACTCCCGCCAGAATGATCGTCATCAGAACGGCAGTAGTCTTTGGAAAACGGAATTCGTTGCGCATCGTAAACCTCCTCGTTGGAAACCATAACCAAACAGAATCATCACCCCTGACTCGCCAACGTTCCCGTAGAGCCCCAGCTACAACCCCCGCGGTCTCGCGAACGCCAAAAACACTCTGCGCGATCATTCCCTTGGTTGCACTCTCAGCCTGCAATTCGCGGAAGACGGCAACCATTTCCTCGCCGAACCGTTTGCGGTACAACGGCGGATAAAGACGCAGCGCATGACGATAAAGGATCAGGCCAAACATCGATCATGCCCCCTTCACCGCGATCCGCAAATTCGCCAGGCGCGTGAGATGCTTCATCCGGCCCACTTCGAGCTGCAAGTTTCTGCGTCCCCGTGCCGTTAGGCGATAAGCCTGTCGCCCGCGCGAACTGTCCTGCTCCTTGAATCGCTCGATCCACTCTTCATCCAACAGTCGGCGCAGGGCGCCGTAAAGCGTGCCGGTGCTGAGCATTACGCGCCCGTCGCTCATCTGCTCGACGTCCTTAAGAATCGAGTATCCATGCCGAGGCTGTCCCGCCAGACTAAGAAGAATGAGCAAGACGGGTTCGGTAAGTGGCAAGAACTCCATTGCGGCTCCTGGCGACATGTCGTACAACGCCATATTGGACCGTTCGTTCCCGAAAGTCAAGCCCGATCGCCTTCGGTGTCCCTCAGTGCCCTCTGTGGTTAGAGTTTTTGGTTACCCCCGGCCCCGGAACCGTATGATGTGTCGCCGGTCGCGCTTCGATGGCCGGCCTTCCGGCAGAGTTTCGAATTGCCGCATCGCCTTCCGTTCGGCAGCCACTTTTTCCCGCAGTGCCCGGCTCTCCTCAGTTTCGCGATAAAGCGTTTGCGCCACGGGCGCAGGCCCGCGCACTTCGCTGAGAAGCAGGACCTCGATCTGAAAGTCGCCTCCGTCACTAGTTATGCGAAGCTGGTCGCCGATTCGGACTTCGCGCGCCGTCTTGGCCGGCTGTCCGTTCGACAGAATTCTCCCCAGTTCGCACGCCCGTTTCGCCAAGGGACGCGTCTTGAAAAATCTCGCCGCCCAAAGCCAGGTATCCATTCGCACACCGTTCATCGATCTATTTCCTAAGGCGGTCCGCTAGAACTTCAGTCAAAAATGAAAAATCAGATCGCTCGCCACCGTAAGGTGATTCTGCCGTCGCCCATAATCGTAAGCCTTCCTGTCCCAGGCACGTTCAAATCGCAACTCCGGACGAAGTTGCACCGTCGTACCGAACCAATGGCACCAGGCGATCGTATTCTCGGAGTATTTGGTCGCATATCCCGTGCGCTGTCCCTTCTTGTCGTCGAGAAAGTCGCTGCGAAACGAAAGAAAGTTGCGTACTGAAAGTTCCTTCTGCAGAAAATTGACCACCGCATATTCGGGAGCCGTGCAACGCTGTTCCCCCAGCAACCGCTCTCCCGTAAAACAGTACGCCGCATTCGCTCCCGTTTCCGGCTGAATTGTCCCTCCCACAGCTGGCACGTCCCGCTGATACATGTACCAGCTTTCGGTCGCCATGTGCACCGTCTTCGAAAACTTGTGATACCAGGTTGCGTCATACTGCTGCAGATTGTTGTACGCGTACTTGCCGTCGTTGATCCCGTTGGCACAAAGGTAAAAATTATCGTTCACCGACTTGGTCGTATAGCTTAGGCAAGCCGTGCCGGAAGGCTTGGCATCCGGCGTCCACAGAGCCACGTCGTGCCCGCCCGTAATTCCAAGTTGCACCAGCCACTGGTCGTTCACTTTAACCGTTGCCATCAATCCTGTGTCGGTGAACGGATCAATCGCATACAGCAGCGAATGGCTGAAGATGTAGTTGTTCGGCGCCAACTGGGCCTCAATCCCCGGCACGGGGATGAATCGGCCCACTCTCACATTCATACCCTGACCCACTTGGGGAATGTAAATATCGACATATTCGAGCGTCGGATCGAAACCATATTGGCGATGATCGTTCAATAATTGGCCGCTGAAGTAGCCCTTCGCGATCGTGAAGCGATAATCCGTGCCGTAAAGGGCGGTCAGATGGTAGCCCCAATCGATGTGATCGCGCTGCACCGAATCCGGCAACCGCTCGGCGTAGAGAACAAACTGGTTCATCTCCAAACGATTCGAATAGAGATCGTTGGCTTCCGGCGAATTGAAGTGTGTCGAAGTGCTGAAGTTCACCGTCGGATCGATCCATCCATAAATTTTGGCCCGGCTCCTCGCCTTGTTGATGGCCGTCATCAGGGGATAGCTGTTCGTGTCCGCCTCACCCATCACCGGCGAACCGCCATACGACCAGTCTGAATTGGGGAATGGAGGAGAATCCAGCGGCGATGGCAGCCCGCGCCGCGCTGGAGCCGGCGAAGAAACAGCCGTTGCAGACCAGTCCTGGCGATAAAAGTCCGCCCAGCGCGCAAAGAACCCCTTGGTATCGGAGCTGTTCGATTTCGGCGCCTCGGGAGGCGGATCCGTCTGGTTGCCGGACTGTTGTCCTTGAGAGGGATTAGACAAGAAGTTGGCGCACAGAATCAGGCAAAAATAATATCGGGCGTGGCGCGGCGGCTTCGTTCGACGCATGGAAAAGGGCATGATCCATCAATCGAGAGGCAGATGCAAATCGCAGGCAAGGCAGTTAGGAAACTACAAGAAAAGACTGGAGGCGCGGGTCGGAATCGAACCGACGCATAAAGGTTTTGCAGACCTCTCCCTTACCACTTGGGTACCGCGCCCCTGCTCCATACGTTAGCGTTCCGGCCGGAAAAAGTCCAT
>Ga0073928_10005673_pt1 | contig 17295 bp, 16 predicted proteins | sample PaiPotPPA55metaG_FD_76969 | JGI IMG/M metagenome (GOLD analysis project Ga0073928, IMG submission 76969) | Iron sulfur acid spring bacterial and archeal communities from Banff, Canada, to study Microbial Dark Matter (Phase II) - Paint Pots PPA... ... | reverse complement strand
GCGCGGATCTGTGCCAAGGAGGCCGGCGACGTCGTTCGACGGCGTCGCGACGACGTTGAGCACACCTGCCGGGATGTCCGTCTGTTCAGCGACCAGCCTGCCAATGCGGGTCGCGTTCCACGGCGTGTTCGGATCCGGCTTCAGCACGACGGTGTTGCCGGCCGCCAGGGCGGGCCCGAGCTTGTTGAGGATGACCTCGATGGGAAAGTTCGACGGAGTCACGGCGCCGACGACACCCACCGCTTCCTTGACGACGGTGCGCACGTTGCGCTCGCCGAACAGCCCGCCGCCGTCGAGGACGCACTCCCATTCGAACTCGTCGATCAAGCGTGCGGGATAGCGCAGCGACTCCGCGAGCGGCCAATCCAGTTGGGCGGACTGCGTTGTCATCACGGGGCAGCCGACCTCGGCGATGAGCTCCTCGCGCAGGTTGTCCTGGTCCGCCTCGATCGCCGCCTGCAGCTGTTCCAGACAGCGTTTGCGCAGCGCCTTGTTGGTCGGCCAGTCGGTCTCGTCGAACGCGCGCCGAGCGCCTGCAATGGCGCGATCCATGTCCTCGTGCCCAGCGGCGGCGGTGCTGCCGAGCAGCAAACCGGTGGCGGGGCTGATGTTGTCGAACTCCGCCCCGGAGGCGGCGACGACGAGTTCACCGTTGATGAGAAGTCTCGGTTCGGCCCGCTCCGCTGCCCGCCTGCCCAGCTCGACGCTGGTCTCGGTCCGTTCTTCGACGTCGCTCACCTGCACCTCGTACAATCGGACATTGCGGGACGATCAACTGTAACCATTACAGTAGGTTATTTCAACATCCATGGAGAGGGCACACTTGATCAAGGTGATGGAGGGCGTTCGGGTCCTCGAAGTCGCACAGTTCACCTTCGTCCCCGCCGCTGGCGCCATACTCGCCGACTGGGGCGCCGACGTCATCAAGGTGGAACACCCGGTGCGCGGTGACACCCAGCGCGGCTTCATCAACATGGGCGGCTTCCAGCTCGATCCGAACCGGCACCCGTTGATCGAGCACCCCAATCGCGGCAAGCGCAGTGTCGGCATCGACGTGTCGACGCCCGGCGGTCAGGAAGTCCTCTACGAGATCGCCAAGACCGCCGACGTGTTCTTGACCAACTACATGCCGGCACAGCGTCAAAAGAACAAGTTCGACGTCGAGCACATTCGGGCGGTGAACCCGAAGATCATCTACGCACGCGGCAGCGCCTACGGTGACAAGGGAGTCGAGCGCGATACCGGTGGCTTCGACGGCACCGCATTCTGGACGCGCAGCGGCGTAGGCCACGCATTGACGCCTGAGGAGCTCGGTGGCGCCTTGGCGCAGGGCATTCCGGCGTTCGGCGACTCGATCGGCGGGATGAACATCGCCGGTGGGATTTCAGCCGCCCTGTTTCACCGCGAACGCACGGGCGAGGCCGTGGAACTCGACGTCTCGTTGTTGAGCACGGCGTGGTGGGCGGGCGGTGCGAGCGTCACCCAGGGCATGGAGACGGGCGAGACGATGCGGTCGTTCATGCCGAATTCTGCGGCGCCGACCGTAAACCCGTTTATGGGCAACTATTTGACGTCGGACGGTGGCACGATCAACCTTTGCATCGTCAGCCCGACGGGCTACATCCGCGACGCATTCGAGCACCTGGGACTGCCGGAGTTGGCGGACGACCCTCGCTTCTCTGACGTGCTACCGCTCATCGAGAACGCCAAGGCCGCGGTCGAGCTCATCAAAGAGTCGATCCGCGGCAAGCCCTTCGAGTACTGGCGTCAACACCTCAAGACGATGAAAGGTCAGTGGGCGCCCTTCCAGAGCTTCCTCGACCTGGCCGCCGACGAACAGGCCATCGCCAACGATATGGTCGTCGAGGTCGAGGCGGCCGATGGCGGTCCTCCGTTCAAGGTTGTTCGCGGGCCTGTCCAGTTCAACCATGAGCCGCTCGAGACTACGCGGGCGCCACAGGCTTCCGAGCACACGGAGATCGTGCTGATGGAAATCGGCATGGACTGGGATCGAATCGAAGCACTGAAGGAAGCCGGCGCCATCGCCTGATCCAGTATCACTTCGCCAGAGAGGATTCGCGCAATGAACGACGTGGCCATCATCGGCGTCGGCTTGCACCCGTTCGGACGCTTCGAAGGCAAGTCCGCGATGGAGATGGGCGTCGATGCGATCTTCGCCGCGGTCGGCGACGCCGGTATGGAGTGGAGCGACATTCAATTCGCCTCCGGCGGCAGCTGGACAGTGGCCAACCCCGATGCGATTGTCGGCATGGTGGGACTGACGGGAATTCCCTTCACCAACGTGTTCAACGCGTGCGCGACGGCGGCCAGTGCCGCCAAAGCGTGCGCAGACGGAATCCGGCTGGGCGACTACGACATCGGCATCGCCGTCGGACTCGACAAACATCCGCGCGGCGCGTTCACCGAAGACCCGGCGTTGGTGGGCATGCCGTCCTGGTACGCCCAGAACGGGCAATACCTCACCACCCAGTTCTTCGGAATGAAGGCCAACCGCTATCTGCACGACCACGGCATCTCCCAGCAGACGCTCGCGAAGGTGGCCGCCAAGAACTTCCGCAACGGTGCGCTGAACCCGAATGCATTCCGTCGCAAGCCTATCCCCGAGGACGACATCCTCAACGCGACGATGCTGAATTACCCGCTCACCCAGTACATGTTCTGTGCGCCCGACGAGGGCGCTGCGGCCGTCGTGATGTGCAGGGCCGACATCGCGCACCGCTACCCGTCGAAGCCGGTGTACCTGCGGGCCGTTGAGGTGCGCACGCGCCGGTACGGCGCCTACGAGGTGAACACCACGTTCGCCCCCGTCAAGGAGGACGTGGCCCCGACGGTATACGCGGCCAAGGCGGCGTTCGAAAAGGCAGGTGTGACCCCAGAAGACGTCGACGTCATCCAGCTACAGGACACCGACGCCGCCGCAGAGCTCATTCACATGGCCGAATGCGGCTTCTGTGCCCACGGCGAGCAGGAGAAGTTGCTGGCCGACGGCGCCACCGAGATCCACGGCGTCATGCCGGTCAACACCGACGGCGGGCTGATCGCCAATGGCGAGCCGATCGGCGCGTCGGGTCTGCGCCAGATTCACGAGCTCGTGCGCCAATTGCGTGGCGAGGCCGGCAACCGGCAGGTGCCTGGTGAACCGCGTGTCGGGTTCGCACAGCTCTACGGCGCGCCGGGTACCGCAGCGGCGACCATCGTGACCACCTGAGCGAGGTGAGTGAGATCAGGACTGACGCTGTTGAGCACTACCTGGCCTGCATGGCGGCCCACGACTGGGATGGCCTTGCTGCCGACATCGCCGATGAAGGCTTGACCCGGGACGGCCCCTTTTGTGACCGCGTGGAGGGTAAGGAGCGCTACGTCGACTTCCTGCGTGGCGTGATCACCTCACTCGACGGTTACCAGCTGCAGGTGCAGCGCGTGTCCCACGTATCGAATCGAGTGTCATTCGTCGAGCTGAGCGAGACCTTCGGCGTCGACGGCGTCGCCACCACCTATCCCGAGTGCATCCTGTTCGAGCGCAACGACGACGGCCTTATCGCGCACGTCAGCGTCTTCATGAAGCAACCGGGCGCCGAAGGTCCGGTGGAGGGCGCTCGCGCCGGCTGACTCAGTTCAACACCGCTGGGTCTCGACGCAGCTCGCGACGTGCCATCGCCTCGAACAGCCCGGTGAACTGGTGGGAATTGAAGAACTCACCGTAGGTCCGGGCCGCATCGCGATTCATCGGCACACCGCCTCCGGCGGTGGCGATGCGCCAGGCCTGGCGGCTGCGCCACTCGAACGACATCGCCCGTAGATAAGCCTGGCGGATGTCGGCGCCGAGCACGACCACGCCATGGTTGGCAAGAAGGCCGACGTTGGCTTCGCCAATGGCCTTGGCCACGGCAATCGCGTTGCTCGCGTCGTCCACCGTTCCCCAGTACTCGTCGTAGACCGCGACGCCACCGTGATACAGCGCACCGGTCTGATCGTAGATCTCAGGGGCGCGCCCGATATCGGCCCACACCGTTCCCCATCGCGAATGGTTGTGGATCGCCACCGCGATATCGTCACGGACGCGGTGCAGTTCGACGTGCAGGGTGATGGCGGGGGTGATCGTCCACCGGCCCGAGATCTCGTTTCCGTCGGCGTCCATGGTCATGATGTCGCTCGCCGTGACCTCGTCCCAGGTCAACCCGAACGGGTTTACCAGAAACGTCCCGTCGGGCTGCTTGTAGGTGATGTGGCCGGCGAGATGATCGTCGTATCCCTCGGCGAACAGGCAACGGCACAGCAGCGCCACCTCCTGGGCGGCGGTGAGCTCGGGCAACGCGGGCGCAATGGCCTTGTTGACCACCATGGCCCGCATCGCGGTCGGGCGGTTCGTGTCGGCGCTTGTCACGATCGTCGTCCTTACCTGCCGAGGATTCGCCGCAGCCGATCGCCGTAGAACGCTAAGGCGTTGTCGGCCAGCACTTTACGCTCAAGCTCCTCGCCAAGGCCGCGCTCCTTGACACACTTGACCGCCCCGGGATAGACGGCGTCGTAATGCGGGTAGTCGGACGCGAACATGACATTGTCGGCCCACCCTTGCTCGAGCGCGGACGCCAGCCCCGGCTCCTCGATCTCGAACGTGAGCCACGACCGCGTGTTGAGCGCGCCGTCGGGGTTTCCACCGCGGTAGTCGCCGGGGGCCAGCTCGTAATGCTCTTCGATGCGGTCGGCCCACGACGGCGCCCATCCGCAGCCCGCTTCGAGGAAGCCCACCCGCAAGGCTGGGAAGCGCTGGAAGATGCCCGCCAACGTGACGTTGACCATCGCCGCCATCTGCTCGAAGACGTGGCTGACGATGTGGCAGCCGGCGTAGCTGGACATCCGGTCGAGACCGATGGTGTCGATGCCTGCCAGGTAGGCCTCATGCAGCGACACCGGGACGTCGAGCCGCTGGGCCGTGTCCCACAACACGTCGAAGTCCGGATGGTCAGCGGTGCGGCCACAGATCCGGTTCGGTCGCATCACACCACCGACGAATCCGTGGGTCGACACGGCTCGCTCGAGTTCGGCCGCCGCCAGACGCGGGTCATGCTGAGGCAGCAGCGCGACGCCGATCAGACGCTTCGGGTCGGTGGCGCAGTAGCGGGCCAACCAATCGTTGTACGCCCCGCAGAGTGCAGCCGCGATGTCAGGATGCTCCAGCAGCCCGAACATCAACCCCACGCTCGGGTACAGCACCGCGGCGTCGATCCCCTCGTCGTCGAGGACCTGCAGCCGCACCTTGGGATCGCGGCCACCCTCGCGCCGCACGCCACCTGCAGATACGTGGTTCTGCAGCCCGCCGGGAAACGGATATTTCGATCGCCAGAGCCGGCCTTCGATGCGGTAGGTGACGTATCCACCGGCTTCCGCGACGAACTGCATGGCGCTGTCGCGCATCGCCGAGGGGATGGCGTCGACCAGTTCGGGAAGCGTCTCCTCGACATGCCCGTCGGCGTCGATCACGAGTGACATCGAACCCCCTTACCGAGGCGGCCTGAATTCAATTATTACTAAAATAGAAATGATTAGGGGGCACCGTCAAGCGTGCGCTAAGACGCCGCCTTCTGTGCGACCGGCGCGTAGGCCGGCTTGCCGAGGCCGAGCACGTACTGCGCGATCATGTTCCTGAACACCTCCAGCGTGCCGCCGTAGATGCCGACCAGCGGCGCGAACCGGTACACGTATTCCGATGCGCCGTCGTCGGCCGCGCCGTCGGTTCCGATCGGTAGCGACGACGCCGTGCCGAGAATGTCCATCAGATCTGGGGAGATGTCCCGCATTGTCTGTGCGAGTGCCACCCGCCCGAAGATGGTCTGCGCCGACAGCGAGGCTTCCATCCGAGCGATGCTGCGACCCAGCCGATACGCCACCGACTCGTCGTCGATCAGCCGCCGGCCGTTGGGATCCTTGTCGGCCACTCTTGCTGCCGCCTTGTCGACGGCGTCGGCCATGAACCCGGCCTGATGCATCATGATCGACACGTCCTGGAGCCCGTCCGGGGCCGCGTCCACCGCGCCGTGCTCGACGTTGAGCGGCTCACGCACCACCGTCCAGCCGTCGTTGACCTCGCCAAGCCGGTACTTGTCGTCGACACGGACATCGCTGTAGTAGACGATGTTCGTGCGGTCACCGTCGACGGTGCGGATGCCTTGGATCTCGATCCCAGGCGAGTCGAGCGGGACCAGAAACATGGTCAGGCTCTTGTGTTTTGGCGCATCGGGGTCGGTGTTGGTGATCAGAAAGACGTACTGGCATTTGTGCGCTCCTGTGGTGAACATCTTGGATCCGTTGATCACCCAGCTGTCGCCGTCGCGTACCGCGCGGGTCTTGCAGGTGGCCACGTCGGACCCGCCCTCGGGCTCTGTGTAGCCCAGGCAAAGCCGCACGTGGCCGCTGAACACCCGGGGCATCACTTCGGCCTTCAGTTCGGGTGAGCCGAACTTCTCCACCGATCGCGCGATCATGGCCGTGGTGCCAGACGTCACCCACGGCACGTGGGCGCGTCGCTTCTCCAGGTCCCAGATGCGCCGCCGCACCCGGTTGAAGCCGCCGTCGGATTCGGGCTTCCAGTCGCGCGCAAGGTAGCCCGCAGCGCCAAGCGCCAAGTGCACACCCTCGTCGAAGTTGTCGCCGGTCTCGCGATCACGGCGAAGAACATCCTCGGTGACCTGTGTGCGCAGGAAGTCGCGGGCTTCGCCGAGGAAGGCCTGATCGTCGTCCGACAGCCGAACTCGTGAGAAATCCACTTACGCGCCCTTTCCTGAACCGCTTTCGCGGGCCGCGACGATCTCGGCGATGTATTTGGCGCTGGCACCGGGATCGCCGCCGGCCAGCGCCCATCCACGGGCCCGAACCAGGTATGCGCTGGCGGCCGCCTCCGCCGAAACTCCGAGTCCACCCTGGATATGCACGGCCATCGTTGCGGCCTTGGACGCTTCCTCGGCCATGAACACGAACGCCGACGGCGCCAGCTCCTGCCGCTCATCGGGCTCGTTGTCCAGGAACCAGGCAGCGCGGCGGGTGAGGTTGCGCCCGCCCTGCACCGTGATGGCGATGTTGGCCAACGGATGCGAGATGCCTTGCAACGTCGAGATCGGCACCCCAAGGGTGTACCGGTTCTTGGCGAACTCCGCAGCGATCGTCATCGTCTCCTCGACGAGACCCACCAACGCCGCGGCCGTCAGCACCCGCCACTCATCCAGCGCGCGTTGATATTCCGCCAATGCCTGCGCGCCGCCTGCCAGCACCGTGCGGCCATCGGCGCCTGCAGGATCGACCCAGGCCATCGGCAACCGACCGATGTTGTCGACCTTGGCCGGGCGAGTGCCGAACGTCAGCCGCACAATGTCTTGGTCATCGCGTATGACGACCTGATCGGCAATCGATCCCGTCGGGATCAGCCTGACGCCGGACACGTTGTCGTGCTGGGGGTCGAACGCCGCCAGCTGTTTGCCGTGCACGACGTCGGCATCCAGCGCGCCCAACCGGGCGAGGAGTCGAGCCGCACAGACGTGGTCGATCCACGGGACCGGCGCGAGCGAGCGGCCGATCTCCTCGGCCACCAGGGTCAGGTCGACCAGCGTGGCGCCGTCTCCCCCGACGGATTCTGGAAGCGCCATCGTCGTCGCCCCCATCGCGCACAACCGCTCCCACAGGTTCTTGTCGAATCCAGACTCCTGTGCGGCCCAGACCGTTTCGATCGAACAGTGGGTCTTGAAGAAGTCCTTGTAGGCAGCCTGAAGCGCTTCATGGTCGGCGGTGAGGCTGTAGTCGAGTCTGCGCAGTTCGTGACGATCCATCAGTGCTCCTCTTTGCCCGCGAAGAAGAATGCGTGTGCGTTGTTGTAGAGATAGTTCTCGAGTACGTCGGCAGGCAGATCAAGCGCAAGGGCCTCGGGAACAACGCGGCGCATCTTGAGCACCGGCCAGTCCGACGCGTAGATCACCTTGCCGGATCCGCGGGTCCGCATGTAGTGCAGGAGGCGTTCGGGTAGCCGTTTGGGCGACCATGCCGACGTCATGAGGCGCAGGTTTTCATACTTGATCATCAGTCGGATGGCGATGTCCCACCATGGGTCGGCGCCATGGATCATGCACAGCTTGAGCTCGGGAAACCGCACGCAGACCCGGTCGAGGTGGATCGGGTTTTGCACCTCACCGGGAATCGGCGGCCCTGGAATACCGGTGTTGATGCACAGCGGGAGCTCGAGCTCGGCGCACTTGGTATACAGCGGGTAGTAAACGGCGTCACTGGGCGGATATTGACCGTCAGCCCAAAAGCTCGGACCGACAACGGCATACACCACTGGCAGCGCCGCGACGACCACACTGAGTTCCCTCAAAGAGGGCATCGGCCGCAGTAGGTTCACCCCGCCCATCGCCAGTGCGAACCGGTCGGGCTTGGCTTCGACGAACTTACGCGCGGTGACCGACGGCGTCGTCAGGCTGTCCATCAGGATGGCTTTCGCGACGCCATGCTCGTCCATCTCGTCCAGCAGCTCGGCCAGGTCGGCCGGCGCGAACATCGACTCCGGGCCCTTGAAGTAGTCGTCGCGCACCTTGAGCATCCACGTTGGCTGCTTATCGGTTTCGCCGAAGTGAACATTGACCAGGCAATCAATCACTCGGCTCACTTTTCCGTTCAAATCATCGCCTTCTGAGTCGCAACGCTTTTCGCCCACCGATAGTCCGCCTTACCGTTGCCGAGCCGACGGACCTGCTCCACGAAGATCAACTCCTTGGGTACTTTGAATGGCGCCAGCTGCGACGCGCAATGCGCATGAAGCGGCTCGCGACGCGCGTTCGCGCCGTCGCGCAGCGCGACCACAGCGACCACCTCCTCGCCCCAGCGTTCGCTTGGCCGGCCGACCACTAACGCATCGGCAATCGCCGGATGGGCCCGCAGGACTTCCTCGACCTCCTCGACGAACACCTTCTCCCCGCCCGTGTTGACGACGAGCGAATCGCGGCCGAACAGTCGCAGCGTGCCGTCCTCCTCGAGTGCAGCCCGGTCTCCGGATATCACCACGCGCTGGCCGTCGACCTCGGGGAATGTCTTGCGAGTGGCGTCAGGATCGTCGAGGTACCCGAGCGGGATGCGGCCGGACCTCGCAACCCAGCCGATATCTTTGTCCCCCGGCTGCAGGAACCGGGTGTAGTCCTCGGAGAGGACCAATCCCCCCTCCCTCAACACGAACGTGTCGGTCTGCGTCCCGTGTCCGCTGTTCCCGAACGCCATGTTTCCGGTCTCCGATGAGCCGTACCCGTTGATGAGAGTGAGGTGCGGCAGGGATTCCAGCAGTGCCCGTTGATATTTCGGGTTGGTCGCCGCGCCGCCGGTGCCGATGGCATACAGCGACGACAGGTCGTAGGTGCCCCGCTGCAGTTCGTCGACGAGCGGTCCGGCGTACGCATCGCCGACCATCGTCATCATTGCGACCTTCTCGCGTTCTGCGGTTTCCCACACCAGTCCCGGGTTCAGGTTCTTTGCGGTGTCGTACAGGATCGCTGGCAGGCCATTCATGATCGCCGCGAAGGCGGTCCACATACCGGCCGCGTGCATCAACGGCGATACTGCGAACCACGGCTGACCGCCTTGACGAACCTTGTCGTGGATCTCGTCGACGGACGCATGGTCGGCCCCGTTCATCGACGTCACATACATGTCGGACTGTCTCCACAGCACGCCCTTGGGCCGTCCGGTGGTGCCCCCTGTGCAGATGATCAACAAGTCGTCCGGCGAAGGTGAGAGGCCGCGGTCGGTATCCCCGTGCGCCAGGGCCTCGTCCAGCGTCACCGCACCGGGAAGCTGTCCCACTGCGCTTCCGTCGTCGACCGAGATCAACAAGTCGGCGCATTCTGGCGGAAGCACGTCGGCGAACTTCGCTCCGAGTGAGCGGTGGTACACGATCCCCCGTGGCTGCAGGTAGTCGAGTAGCTCCCCTACCTCGCGCGGCGTGTAGTGATAGTTGATGTTCACCGGCACGGTACGCGCTTTGAGACATCCGATCACCATGTCGGGATACAGGTCGTTGTGCATGATCAGCGCGACGCGATCCTGCCCGCATTCCCACCGCTCAAGGGTGTCTCGCTCGCGATGGACCCCAAACCCCCTGTCGGAGAGGAAGTTCGCGAGCCGCCGAGTGCGATCAGCCGACTCGCCGAACGTGCTTCGGCGATCCCCACACACGGTCATCGTGCGGTCGGGAACGACGTCGGCGATGGCGTCGAGAACGGCCCCGATGGTCCATTCGCTCATGTGCTTGGCAGCTACGCCGACACTTTGACGCCGAGGAGGTCCAAAGCGTTGTCTCGCATGATCTTTCTAAGATCGGTCTCGCTGAACGCTGTCAGTTCTTCGGTGAATGCCAGCGGTGATTCCAGACCCTCACCATGCGGCCAGTCCGAGCCGAACAGGATCTTGTCGACTCCGATGGTGTCTGCCAGTTGCGGCAGGTCGTCCTCGTAGTACGGAGCGATCCAGACATTGTTCTTGAGCTGCTCGACGGGATCCTCGGGGAAGTGCTTCGGCGCGGTATTGGCCGCCTTCTTGAGCCGCTTGATCAGCCGGTGCACGAAGTAGGACCCGTTCTCGATGCTTACCGCCTTCAGTTTGGGGTGACGGGTGAACACACCGTGCACGATCATCGACGCCATCGTGTCGTGGATCGCGCGATCGTCGAGGAGGACCTGGTCCAACGGATCCTTCGCGCCGAATCCCTCGAAGGTCGACTTGCCGCCCCACAGCGCCGCGATCGCCAGATAGCCGCTGTCACTCAGGTGGAAGCCCACCGGCACACCCGCATCGGCCAGCCGTGCCCATACCGGATCGTGCAGAGGATCGCCCAACGACCGGGGCGTGACCACACCGGGCACCGGCGCCGGCCGCACCAGGATGAGCTTCGCCCCGCGGGCCAACACGAACTCGACTTCGTCGACGGCCTTGTCAGGGTCGGCCAGAGAGATGATCGGCGCCGCGATGACCCGGTGGTCGGCCCGGTCGAAACCCCAGTCCTCATCCAGCCACAGGTTGAACGCGTGCATCGATGCCATCGTCGCCTCGATGTCGTGCTTGAGCGCTTCCTCGACGCCGCACGCGAACGTCGGCAACATGAACACCGTCTCGATGCCTTGGGTGTCCATCACCGTCACGCGGGCATCGCGGTTCTGATACTCGGGGTGCTCGGCAAGCCGCTCCACTTTCATCAGCGAGGCGGGGTCGACGTCTTCGGGGATCTCGCCGCGGAACAGCAGGTCCAGGCAGCCCGGGACGATGATCGGGTCGAAGGTCGGGTTCGGGATGAAATGGTTGACCCGGTCTCCGATGACCGCCAGGGTGCGCTTGCCGTCGGCGACCATCTGCACCCCACGGCGCTTGAACTTCTTGTCGAGATGGCGGGTCAGCGCGTCGATCGGCTCGTAGTAGTGGTTGTCGACGTCGATCGCCTTGTAGTCCAGTGCCACTATTGCTGTCCTTTCAACGGCGGGAAGTTGGGCGGACGCTTCTCGAAGAAGCTCGTGATGCCCTCGATGAAGTCAGGCCGAAGCATCGACTCGTGCATCAGCTTCTCGGCCACCGCACTGGCCTCGAACACGTCGCGCATGGTGTCTGCGTACACCTGCTGCTTGATCACCGCCAGAGAACTGGGCGCGCAATTCGCAGCGATGTCCTCGGCGTAGGCGATCGCCAGGGGCAACAGGTCTTCTGGCTGCACGACTTCCTTCACCAGACCCAGCGCCGCAGCCTCGTCGGCGTAGAAAACCCGGCCGCTCAGCAGCAGGTCGAGCGCGGCACCCCAGCCGACCACGCGCGGCAGGATCCAGGAGATGCCGTACTCGGCGATCAGCCCGCGCCGCGCGAACGAGGTGGTGAACTTGGCACCCTCGGCGGCGAACCGGACATCGCACACCAGCGCCAGCGTCAGCCCCATTCCGGCACACGCACCGTTGATCGCGGCGATGACGGGCTTGCGCAGCGTCGTCACGAAGTGCGGGTGGCGCGCACCGACTAGCTTGCTGACGTCCATCCCTTCGGCGGCGTCGATGGTGGCATTGCTGATCGTGTTCAGGTTCCCCATGTCCGCGCCGGCGCAGAAGGCACGGCCGTTACCGGTCACCACAATGGCCCGGACGTCGGTGTCGGCCTCCGCGTCGTCGAGCCGTGAGTAGAACGTCGTGGCAAGACCACCGCCCCAGCCGTTCATCCGCTCGGGCCGATTGAGGGTCAACACCGCGACGCCAGTGTCGCGGACCTCGTAGAGGACCGGTTCGCTTGGGCTCGACGCAACGGGCGCCGCGACGCGGTCAGGGATGCTCACCCGGCGGACCTCCTGAGTCGTCGCCCCAGCTCGGTGTTTGCGCATACTGTACACCTATCGGTAGTGCCTTCCGCAATCGGTCGGAATGCCTCACGACGGCGCTATTCGCCGATCAATCCGAAGCGCTGATACGCCGTGCGAATCTGCGCTCGTCCTTCGTCGGGTAGTTCCGCTTGCGGGGGCCGCGAGTGCGGATAGTCCCCGATCGGCAGGCCGAGCAGAGAGGCTGCGTACTTGAATGCACCGCCCCAGTGCGTGAAATAGTCGGGCCGCCCGGGATAGCAGGTGAACCACGAGCGCATATCGACACCGAACTGGTCAAGCCCCGACTTTTCGCCGTAGTCCATCGCCTCGACCAGCTTGTCGTTCCAGACCAGGTCCCAGTACTCGGAAAGTATTGGCCGCTGGGGTGTTTCGTACAGGTAGCCGGCCGTGCCCAGTTGCCCAGGCCCGACGATCCCTGCCCGCAGCCAGCCGGCCCGGTAGACCGTCGTATCGCACTCCCAGATCGTCAGATCGGGTGCCAGGTCGTGCAACAGCCGGCTGCTTCCCGGCCGGAATGCGCCTTCCTTGGTGGCGCAGACGGCTGGGATGTCGTCGTAGATGCGCGCACTTTCGGCGGGAGTCAACACGTATCCGGACGACGGCGAGTTGAACATGCCCAACGCGATGTCGGTGCGGTCGGCGATGTATTGGAAAAACCGTAGAACTCCGATTCCGCCGTGTGCCTCCATCATCGGTGTTTGGATGTAGACGATGTCGGCACCCGCCTGCTCCGCGTGTCGCGTCAGCTCCAGGCAATCCTTGGCCGACATCGCGGCGGTGCAGGCCTGCACGATGATTTCGGGATTGGCCGCGCGCCCTTCCTCAATCGCGACCTCCAACAACTGCTTTCGCTCGTCGAGCGTCAGCGACCAGAACTCCGCGATGCCGCTGGTGCACCACAGCATCGGGTGGTGCAGCTCCCCGACGCAGTAGCGCACCAGCGTTCGGTAAGCGTCCCAGTCGATGTCGTCGCCGTCGTCGCCGCAGAAGGGCGTGTAGAGGCTGTCGCCGATTCCGCGCAGCGTAGAACGTGCCCAAGAACGAGCTTCCTTGGCAGTCGACACAATTCACTCCTAGATGTTGGGGCTACGTGAAGTAGCTACCGCCTCGTCGCGGGCCAGCAGCAGCGACAGGTTCTTCGAGATGCTCCCCGCGTCCCCGGCCCAACCGCGTTGATGAGCACGTTGATCTCACCGCTCCAACGTTCACCAATTTCGTCGAACACACGTTGGACGGCTGCGGCGTCCTTCAGCCCGAGATCCATGGCGCGTCGGCTCTAGGTGCCCGTCCAGTTGGGGTTGCGCTTCTCGGCGACTGCGTCCGCCGGGCCCTGACTGACCGCCAGGTTCACCGCGTTCCGCGCGGCCGGCCGGTTGATCGTGATGACAAGCACCCGCCCGTGGCGCCCCGCGAGAAGTTCGTCCGACACCATTGGCCCTTCACCTTTCGCCCGATTATTGCTAGAAAACCTTACTATAGGTCTTACAGTAGAAGAGCGAGAAGATTGGCGGGCGCCATCGACCGGATGGTTCCCGGTAAGGTTGACGGTAACGGCCGAGCGGCGACACGCATGCGAAGACGCAGTTCAGACGGTAGCTGCCGGTAGATTCAAGTCCACCAACCCCGTGCGCGGGGGCTGCGTGCGCAGCATAGATATTGATGGAGGTGCCCTTCGTGGCCAAGCAAGCAACCGCTGAGAAGCGTCAGCGACGCGAGCGCGGGTCCATCAATCCCGACGACATCATCAAGGGCGCATTCGAGCTTGCGGAAGCGGTTGGCATCGACAACCTGAGTATGCCGCTGCTCGGTAAGCACCTCGGCGTCGGAGTCACGAGCATCTACTGGTACTTCCGCAAGAAGGACGACCTGCTCAATGCGATGACCGATCGCGCGCTGCGGCAGTACGTCTTCGCGACCCCCTACGTCGAAGCCAGAGACTGGCGCGAGACGTTGGGCAATCACGCGCGCACGATGCGAAAAACGTTCATGGGCAACCCGATTCTGTGCGACTTGATTCTTATTCGGTCGGCGCTCAGCCCGCGGGCGGCCAAGCTAGGGGTCCAGGAGGTGGAGAAGGCGATCGCCAGCCTGGTGGAGGCCGGTCTTTCCGCCGATCACGCGTTCGACACCTACTCCGCGGTGTCGGTCCACGTGCGCGGATCAGTGGTGCTGCAACGGCTTCGGGACAAGAACCGCGCGGCCGACGAGGGGCCGAGCGACATCGAGGAAACCATGACGATCGACCCCGAAACCTCGCCGCTGATAGCCCAGGTCACCGCGAAGGGACATCACATCGGGGCGGCCGACGAGAAGAACTTCGAGTTCGGCCTCGAGTGCATCCTCGACCATGCGAGCAGGTTGATCGCTGACGGTGAAAAACGGCCGGCCAAGGCCGCACGCAAGGCGACCAAGGACTCCGGCCCGCGCACACGGAGCAAGGCCAGCGCGCGCTAAGCAGACCCCGGCTGTGTGATTTTCGCCCACCTCTGGCCGACTGTGTCGCCAGTAGGGACTTTGTCGCCGCGAGCCGGGCAATTCGAACTACCAAGCACCGCTACAGCTTGGCCAATCGAGCTAGACTTCGATGACGACTGCGCCGCCCTGGCCACCGCCGGCGCACATCGCCGCGACGCCGATACCTCCGCCACGGCGTTGCAGCTCGTAGACGAGTGTGGTCACCATCCGGGCACCGGACGCGGCGATGGGATGGCCCAGGCTGCAACCACTTCCGAAGAAGTTGACCAATTCTTCGTCCAGCCCGTATTCGCGACACGCCGCGATGGGCACCGATGCGAACGCCTCGTTGATCTCCCACAGCGCCACGTCAGAGGGCCGCAAGCCCGCGCGGTCGAGCACCTTGGCGATCACCTTCACCGCGCCAAGCCCGGTGTCGCGCGGCGCCACGCCAACAGCGGCCCACGCCCTCACGCTCGCCAGCACCGTCAGCTTCTCGGCGTCGGCGTAGGCACGCTCGACCAGTGCCACGGCCGCGGCCGCATCGTTGGTGCCGCTGCTGTTGCCTGCGGTGATAGAGAAGCCGTCGATCTCCGGGTGCAAGACCTTGAGCCCGGCCAGCTTCTCGGCGGTGGTGTCACGCCGGGGATGTTCGTCGACGCTGAAGTCGGTCACCGAGCCGTCGAGCTGTTGCACCTTCAGCGGAATGATCTCGTCGACGAACTTGCCTGCGTCGATAGCCGCGATCGCGCGCTGATGTGATCGAGCCGCCCAGGCGTCCATCTGCTCACGGCTGATGCCGACCGCCTGTGCGGTGTTCCACCCGACCGTGATCGACATGTCCTTGGCCGGTGCGTCCGGCGTCTCGACGTGGGTCGGGGGCATCCACCGTTCCTCGAACTTCAGCTCGGGGCCGGGAATGCGCCAGTTCGTCAGCGGAGTCATCGAAAGCGACTGCACACCACCGGCGATCAGAACACGCTCCATACCGGAGCCGATCTGCGCGGCAGCGTTGCCGATCGCGGTCAGGCTGCCCGCGCAGTGGCGGTTGACCGACTGGCCGGGAATGTCGTGCATGCCGGCCGCGTCGGCCGCATACCGCGCGAGATCGCCCCCACCGTAATGCGATTCGGCGAAGATGATGTCGTCGATGGCTGACGGGTCGACGCCGGCCCTGCGCACGACCTCGGGCAGCACAGTGGTGATCAGTGTCTCGGGGGGCGTGTTGACCAGCGTCCCCTTGAACGAGCGGCCGATGGCAGTCCTGACGGCACCGACGATGACAGGTGTTGGCATGTTTTCTCGACCTCGCGTTTCGGCGTTGAGCGACGTTACAAAAGTACCAGATACTGTATCGCTCGATGAAGGTGACCGGCCTCACTCCGGCTCTGGCACGTGGAAGTGCTCGTCACGCAGCCGGAAGGCCTCCTTGGTTCCGTGCTGCGCCCGCGTCTTGACGAAGTTGAACTCACCCTGCGTGAACTGCAGGTTCGTGCCGTAGGCGTGGAACAGGTAGCTGGCCACTTCCTCGCCCTGGTAGGCCTGGCTCTGCTCGACGAGGCGGAACGCCTCCTTGGCGATGACGACGCCGTCGGCGGGCATCTTCGCGGCCTTCTCCGCCCAGTACCTGGCCCTGGCCGGAACCGAAGCTGGATCGCACGTGTCGGTGAAAATGCCAAGGTGCTCGATGACCCTGGCCTCGATGATGTCGCCAGTCAGCAACAGTCGGCGCGCCAGCACCGGCCCGAGCCGGTGGAAGAACATGTGCAGGCTGCCCAGCGCCGGGCCGAGGAACCGGGTGGCGGGCATGCCGATCTTAGTGTCGCGCCCGATCACCGAGATGTCGGTCATTAACGCCATCTCGAAGCCGCCGCCCAGCGCGTATCCGCTGATCTCCCCCACCGTGACCTTCGGAAAGCCCATCAGGTTGTGATAGAAGCCAAACGATTTGCGGTCCACGGTCAGACGCCGCCGCTGACTCGGGCGGCTCTTCGCCGGTGTGTCTCCCCGCTCGGCGCCCACCTGCTCTTCGCGCAAGCGCTCCTCGCCGTACCAGCCGTAGGCGTTGTTCATGTCCGCGCCGGTGCTGAACACACTGTCCGCCCCCCGCAGCAATACCACGGTGATGTCGTCGTCTTCGGCGACGCGATCCAGGTAGCGCGCGATCGTGTCGCGCATCGTCGCGTCGTAGGAATTGCGCTGGCCCGGGTTGTTCAGCGTGATGGTCGCGATCCGCTTCTCGGAATCGACGTCGAACAGGACGCGATCGTCGGTACTGCTGGAAGCTGTCATCGGACCGACTCCTGATGGTTGTTGCTCGAGATCAGTTTGGCTTCAATGGTTTTGTCATTTCCGACGGCGAGTGTGTTGCGCCGGGCAACGGCAAGGTGGTCTTGGGCGAGCCGCGCCGCCCGTGCCGAGTCTCCGTCACGAATGGCGTC
>Ga0073928_10005672_pt1 | contig 17296 bp, 16 predicted proteins | sample PaiPotPPA55metaG_FD_76969 | JGI IMG/M metagenome (GOLD analysis project Ga0073928, IMG submission 76969) | Iron sulfur acid spring bacterial and archeal communities from Banff, Canada, to study Microbial Dark Matter (Phase II) - Paint Pots PPA... ... | reverse complement strand
TGCCGTTGTTATCGGCTGCCAACAGAGAAAGGGCAATAGTCGCGCTGAACACATTAGCAGATGATTATGAGAAAACCTTCCGATACGCGGACGCTGCCAACGCTTACGCACAGCTGGAAACACGATTCGGATCGTCAATGAGCGAGAGCGAGCGGCGAAGAGCACGCATTGAAGCAGCCCGCTGGAATTTGCTGCGAGGAGCGCCGCCGCAGACTGTTGAATTCGTCCGACCCTTCACTGTGCCAATCACCACGGACCGAGTTGGACTGCCGGAAGTCGAAGTAGATTTCGGCAGCGTCCGCGAGTCGCTGATTCTTGATACCGGAGCAAACCTTTCAGCAATCAGCTTCAGTCTGGCACACCGTTTAGGTCTTAAGCTCTCCAATTCTGTGGCTACCTCCAGAGGGATAGCGGGACCTAGAATGACAGTTCATACTGCAGTTATCCCAGAGCTCAGGCTGGGGGAGGCAAAGCTGAGGAATGTTGCTGTAATCGTGATCGACGACAAAAATCTGATGATTCCTGGCTTGCAATATCGCATTCCCGGCAGCATAGGCTTTCCGGTTTTATCGGCTTTGGGGAAGATTACATTCTTCGCCGATGGCCGGTTGGGTGTTGAGACACGAACGGGAGTTGCAAGTGTAGCCGGGCAAAGTCTGTTTATGCAGAGGTTAACGCTTATCGTACCCGCTGAAGTCGGAGGAACGGAACGGTTATTCGTAATAGATACTGGCTCCCAAGGATCGTTCTTCACGTCGCAATATTACTTCGAACACAAGAATGATTTCAGCGCGCAAGTGATCGATAGCGTCGAGTTAGCAGGCGCTGGCGGGGTGCGGACCTACGCCGCCTACTTTACCGGCAAGCTCAATATAAGAATGGGCGGAGCCTGTGTACAAGCAAAAGAAATTCCTGTGATTACGGAAACACGAGGAGTCCCGGACGACAGATTTTATGGAAACATCGGCCAGCGTATTCTCGGCCAATTCAAAAGCTATACTTTTGATTTTCAGAACATGAGCTTTAGCGCTGAGGGAGATAGCTGCCCAGCGACGGAAGCCGGTAGTTTAGTCCACCCGTAACAGCATTCCGCTGCCCGCTCTTACATTCACGTCATCCTTGTCCGACGCCAAAGTGATCTCGCCGATTGGATCAGTGCGTCCCGCGTGGGCGATCACCAAATTCGGTATATCGTAAACTCCACAGGCATCAGAAGAAAAAACCCAGGTCGCCTGCAAACGATCGTTGCCATCGACGTCACCTCGACATTTGCTGCCCGGTTTGGCGGATGTGTGAACCAGCACACCGTCGGTCGTCGGTTCGCCGACAGGCATTAATCCATTTGCCACCGGACCGCCGCCGCGGTAAACAACTTCGCCTCCAATCTGATCTGTCGTCCACGCATTCTGTGAAGTTCCGCGATCAGGGCCAGATTCGGGAAGTTGTGCTTGCTCGACCGCCATCATCGATGCCAACGCACGTAGGTTGGTAGTGATCTGGACCCGCTGTTTACCGGTCACTAGGCTGTCAAAGCGGAAGGACAGTTGTGCACCGCTGGTGGTATCTGCCGGTTTGACGTTGGTGATGTGGCCGATCACTTTAGAGCCGGCACGAATCGTTTCTTGAGGCAGAGGCACGTCCTGCATTACGCGTGCGGTAATAACTTGACCAACTCTAGCCTTTCGCGAATTCAGAGAAGATTTCAAAGCAACGGGAAGGATCGTGCCGGGAGGGATCGTGACCTGAGCGAACAAATGCGCCGAGAACATGATCAGGAATATGCATACTATTCGTTTCATACAGCACCACCACTTTACTTGATTCTAGTCCGACTCCGGGTTCCGTATCCACCGGGTGATTCGCACCGTTTTTGATTGACAATTGCATACCCGCCAATTTAACTGTCTGCGTGTTCTTCAAAGAACTGATCTCGCAAAGCTGGCAAGCGCTGATGCGCAACCGACTTCGCTCGCTGCTCACTATGCTGGGCATCATGTGGGGACTGGTCTCGGTGGTGATTCTGCTGGCTTATGGGCAAGGATTGGGCGGCAGTGTTTTGCATGCCTTCATGAACATGGGTGACAACGTGATCGTGGTCATGCCCGGACAAACCAGCATGCAGGCGGGCGGTCAGCGAGCGGGCAAGAAGGTCGCGTTCGAATTGGAGGACGTAGAGGCGGTGCGCGAGGAAGTGCCCATCGTGCGAGCGGTCAGCGCCGAAGTGAATCGAAACCTGCCCTTTAAGTACGGAACGCGCGTGGTTTCGCTCAAGGTGCGCGGAGTGGAACTGCCTTACGGACAGATGCGCAAGCTTGATATTGAAGATGGTCGCTACTTCATCGATCGCGATTTCACGGATCACAGCCGGGTGGTGATTCTCGGCCATGTTGCCAACCAAAGAGTTTTTCAGGGCGCTCCTTCAGTGGGGCAGTCGGTCAGCATTGGCGGTCTGGCTTTTGAAGTGATCGGAGTTTTGCGCAACAAAATTCAAGACTCCTCTTACAACGGTCCAGACAATAACGACGGTTTCGTTCCCTTCGACTGTTATCGCGATCTGAAAAACATCCGCAATCCTGATCTGTTCATCATTCAACCGACCGCTCCCGAGTTGAATAAGAAAGCGCTGGCGGCGGTGCGTGAAGTCATTGCGCGGCGCCATCACTTCAATCCGAAAGACGAAAAAGCAACGCCGGTGTGGGACACCATCGAAGACCGCGCGATGATCAACGGATTCTCCTTTGGTTTGCAGGCGGTGCTTGGATTGATCGGCGCAGTCACATTGGGTGTCGGGGGAGTCGGCGTGATGAATATCATGCTGGTTTCAGTTACCGAACGCACGCGAGAGATTGGTCTGCGCAAAGCGCTGGGCGCTCGAAAAGGTCAGGTGCTCACGCAGTTTCTGCTGGAGGCGCTGGTGCTGACTTTTTCCGGGGGCCTTATCGGAGTTGGCGTTGCCGTTCTGCTTACGTGGGTTATTCCCCCCATGCCGCTGTATAGCGAACTGTATAAAACCGCAAATCACGAGGGAGACATTTTTCTGCACGCGTCATTTATTGTGATTGCACTTTCTTTTACCATCCTCGCGCTAGTGGGGATTCTTTCAGGATTTTTCCCTGCACTGAAAGCGGCTCGACTGGATCCCGTGGAAGCCTTGCGCTACGAATAAAGTCATTCCTAACTATTACCTCCGTGCCTTGACGCCTCTCTGCTCAACTTGTTACTTTCGAGTTCTCCTGGCAGAACCCTGCTTCGGGCAAGGAAAAACATTTGGCCAACCGTCCGCTTATTACTCTAACTACCGACTTCGGGCTCAACGATCATTTTGTCGGAACGATAAAAGGCGTCATTCTGGATATTGCTCCCGAAGCTGAAATAATCGACATCTGCCATGCTGTGCAGGCCTTTGACGTGCTCGACGGTGCTTTGACTATCGCCCAGGCGTATTCATATTTTCCCAACGCTACGGTCCATGTGGTGGTCGTCGATCCCGGCGTTGGCACAGCGCGCCGTCCTATTGTTTTGTCGACAGGCCGGCATTACTTCGTGGCGCCCGACAATGGCGTGCTCTCTTTGGTCTACGCTCGGGAAGAACGATTGCAGGTCCGCCACATCGATGCCGCACACTATTACCGGCAACCGGTCAGTAACACTTTTCATGCTCGCGATATTTTTTCCCCTGTCGCTGCCTACCTTGCCAAAGGTGTAGAAGTGGTAAAGTTTGGCGAAGAGATAACGGACTTCGTGCGCTTTAACGCACCCAAGCCCAAGGCAATTGATGGCAAGACGCTCCGCGGCGTCGTTCTCAAAGTGGATCGCTTCGGCAACATGATTACTAATTTCACGCCGCGAGATGTTCCGGCTCTATTTCAAGCCAATCCGCCAGCGTTCAAGATTCTTGTGGGCAAGAGCGAGATCACCGAAATTCATGCGAATTACGCTGAGGGCGCGCCTAAAGAGGTCTTCGGCATCCTGGGAAGCATGGGCTATCTGGAGATTGCCGCCAATCGCGCGGCTGCCGCGCAAATCATCGGAGCACCCAAGGGAAGTGAAGTGAATATCGTTCTCGAAGGCGCCACAGCGGCTGTGAATGGCAAGTGAGATTAGGAGCTCTTAGGCTTGGGACGGACGTGGCGCTCCATTTCCGCGGTCCACTTTAGAAACCGCCACAAATTCTTGCGTTCCCGCCAGGTGAATTCCCAAAATTCCAACAGTCCAATCTGCTGCATCTTCACGCCACAATAGGTTTCGATTCGCCACAGCAGGTAGGGACTTCGCCACGGCGCGAGATGATGTCCGCGAGTGGCATTCCAGAGAAATCGAAGCATGTAGCGCATGCGGTTATCTTAAATGATCGGTGCTTGAAATCTGCGCGCGATCTGATCGCGAAGATACAGTTAAGATAATTGGCCATGCAGAATGTGACTACGGCAGCGGTCGTTGCTTTCGTGATGGAACTTGCTCCCGCTGTGGCCTTTGGCTGTGCGGCGGAACGGGTGGCGCAGTCGGTTCAGCGCTGGCCAGTCGCTTCACGATTAATGTTTCCTTCTGTGTGTGTCGTCCCTTACGCCTTAGTTTCAGTTTCGGCGCATATTTTTCGCTGGCAGTGGTTCGCTCTGTACCTCGCGCTCCCCGTATTGATTGCCTGGCTGCTTGAACGAGCGGCGGCGGCCGATCCCGAGCAGCACGGCAATTGGCGGGACGCGATCATTCTGCTGGTGCTGGGCCTCTCCGTGGACCTGCGCTGGTTCGACGGCGCCTGGCCAAGCGGATTGCAAGCACTGAACAAGCTGCTTCTGGTCGATATGGGTTTATACGCTTTTCTCGCCATCCGCCAACTTAGCGGAGTAGGGTTTGATTTTTGCTTCCGCTGGAGCGACTGGAAAACTGGATTCCGCGAGCTAATTTTCTTTACGCCTTTTGTCCTAACCCTGGGATTGGCGCTCGGGTTCATTCATCCCCACTTTAACCGTCCGCAGGTTGGCGCCGCGGTTCCGCGATGGGTGATGATATTTCTTTTTACCGCGCTGCCAGAAGAACTTTTCTTTCGCGGGTGGGTGCAGAATCTGCTGGAACGCCGCGTAGGTCGCTACACCGCGCTTGTCGTTGCCTCAGTGTTATTCGGGCTGTCACATTTCAACAAGCGTGCCTCGCATTTTAATTGGCGCTACGTGGCACTGGCAGCCATCGCCGGCATTTTCTATGGGCGCGCGTGGCGCGAACACCGTCGCGTGGCGGCATCGACCATTACACACGCCGGCGTAGATTGGATCTGGGGACTCTGGTTCTAGGCCCTGACTGTACTTCGCAGACCAAGCCCGTTAGTGTTTCAGCGTGGGAAGGCCAAAAAGTTTGGCGCTGGTGTCGTGAAAGTAATCGCGGGCGATGTCCATCGCTTTCGCTTCGGTTATTTCACCTTCGGCGACCATCTGAGCTAATGCGGCTGCGCATCCCGTGCGCGCCGTGTAAACGGCTAGCCAGTAAGTTTCAGGTACGGCAATTTCTCTTGAATAAGGAAACGCATCCGAGCCAAATACGATTTTTTCCGGGAACAATTCGAACCAGTTCTTTAAAATGCGACTGTACTCTGAGGGATAGACCAGCAGGACAAACTCCGATGAATCCAAGTAAACATTGGGCAAGGCCGCCAGCCAGATGGATTCCCGGTCATACGGATAGCCTCCATGAATCATCACGAAGGTCGTGTCTTTATAGCGGATATCTTTTAGAATGTTTTCAAGGTTCATCGCCGTGCCTTGCCTTAAGTAATAGTAGGTGCCAGCGCCGACTGCGCTGTGAACATGGACCTCCAAACGCCGCGGTCCGGCCTGCGCAATGAGATAGCGGAAGATGTAATCCTGAAATACCAGGTACTCTTCCGCCGACGGAGTTCCTCCCGAACAGTATTTCCGATAGATAGCCTCAGCCTTCTCGCGAGGTGGATCAGAAATATTCACAAGCGACCGAAAATATGGCGCTTCAAACTTGATAGCGACCGCTCCCTGCTGTTTGTCCTGATCGAGCACATGCGCAATGAGTGCCTCGTATCCGGCTAAGTCGGCAGGCAATTGGGAGACGCCCGCCTGCTCGATGTAGCGATGCAGAACCTTTTCCTGGATGGGAAAATAAACCGCTCGGTCCGGATTGATGGCGAGATCATGATTGTTAAACGGAAACATGAAGGGATCGACGAAAACCACCCAGCGAAAACGTGGATTGCCTTGCAGGTAGTCCATGGCGACGCGATTTGCGACTCCCACCTGAATGCCAACCAGATCGAGAATCTTAGAAAAATAATCCTTGCCCCATTCCTTGCGCAGCTCATCATCCCGTTTATCGAGCCACGCCGCATGTTCTGGAGAAAAGTCTGAATAGGGATAGCCAAACAATGCATTAGCCGCCTCGGCCCATTCGGGATTAGTCGCGCGAGTGCGTAATGGATCGAGGTAGGTCACGGTCACAGCCATTGCGTCCACATCGCTGTCGTCCCAGTAGCCGGGGTGCGCATGCATATCGACGATCGGAATTTTCTCAATCTGCGGCAGCAGCCGCAGATAGATATCAGACAGATCACGGCTAGGAAGAGGTCGCGACTGTGCCCAACTGCTAGCGGAGAGACTGAGTGAAAATATTATCGCTGCAGCAAACCATTTCGATGCCAGATTCATTGAACGTATCCTCCTGAGCCACTCTGATACTCCGTTACTCCGTCCTGCATTTCGCGACGACAAGCTTGCCCGTTGAGCCCTGGCCGCTGCCAAGCGACCGCACCAATCTCACAATCGGTTGCGTAATCTTATAACATCGATGTGACACCTGTGACGTCATCAGAATGTGCGGAGGGACTGTTATTCTATGCGGCACCACCACGCTTGCGGCGGCGCACTTTCGCTGCTTTCCCGTACAATAAGGTTTTTCCAGGAGCCTCTGAGGATGCAGATCAGATTTACTGTTCTTTTCTTACTGCTTTCTTTGTTGAGCATTTCTACGGCACAGACTGCGCACAAACGTACGGGTGAATATGTACGGCTGCCGGGCACTGCCGTCGCCGCGATGCAGAAAATCGATCCCGAGCGTATTCGGGCGCACGTGCGCTACTTGTCGCATGATTTGCTCGAAGGTCGCGGCACGGGCCAGCGCGGCGGCGACATCGCTGCAGAATATATGGGCACGCAATTCGCTCTCTATGGTTTGAAGCCCGCGGGAGACAACGGCACTTACCTCCAGAAAGTTCCCATGGTTGGCATCACGCCTGCACCAGAAACGGCGTTTTCGCTGGTTTCGTCAAACGGCACGATGGATCTGAAATCACTCGATCAATATGTTGCGTATGACCAGACGCAGCAGCCGCAATCCGACCTCGACGCGCAAATCGTATACGTAGGTTACGGAATCGAAGCTCCCGAATATAAATGGGACGACTACAAAGGCACGGACGTGCGTGGCAAGGTGCTGTTGATACTAGTAAACGAACCGCCATCCGACGATGAGAATTTCTTCAAAGGAAAAGCGCTCACATATTACGGCCGATGGACCTACAAATATGAAGAGGCTGCCCGCAAAGGCGCGGTGGGCGCGATTCTCATTCACCAGACTGAGATGGCAAGCTATCCGTGGGAAGTCGTGCGCAATTCGAATTCCGGAGAAAAGTCTTATCTGAAGGTCGACGGCACACCCAAACTAAAAGTCGCCGCCTGGGTCCAATTGGACGTAGCCAAACAAATGGCAGCTGCCGTCAGCATGAATATTGACAAAATGATGGCCGACGCGCGCTCGCGCGATTTTCATCCCGTAACGCTGCCGGTAAAGTTGAAAGCCCACATGGTGAGCAAGATTCGCCCATTTGAATCGAACAATGTGCTGGCCATGCTACCAGGGTCTGATCTAAAACTTAGTGATGAAGCTGTAATGTATACGGCACACTACGATCATCTTGGTATCCGGCCAGACATGCCGGCCGACAACATCTACAATGGCGCCGATGACAATGCGACCGGTTGCGGAATTTTGTTGGAGATCGCGCGCGCTTATTCGGAAGCCGCGTCCAAGCCGCGCCGTTCTGTGTTGTTCGCTTCGGTGACGGCTGAGGAACAGGGATTGCTGGGCTCGGAGTATCTGGGCAAGCATCCGCCCGTTCCCGCCAGCAAGATCAGCCTCGATTTGAACTATGACGATGTCCCGCCTCTCGGCTCGCCTGAAGAAGTGGAGGTTTCAGGCTCTGAGCGCACGACATTCTATCCGGTGATAGAGGCGACGGCGAAGACATTCCGCCTGACGATTCGTCCCGATGCACGCCCTGAGGCCGGACACTACTACCGCTCCGATCATTTCAGTCTGGGGCGCGTGGGCATTCCCTCGTTCTCGATCAACGAAGGCGTGAAGTACAAAGGACACGACAACGCTTGGGGGTTGGAACAGGCGGAAGATTACACATCGAAGCATTACCATCAGCCCAGCGATGAATATCATCCCAGCATGAATTTTACCGGTGACGCTGTCATGGCGAGATTTGGATTTGCTCTGGGATGGGAGGCCGCCTCGCAAACTAAGTTGGTGGAATGGAAGAAGGGCGATGAGTTTGAGCCGGCGCGGATGAAAAGTATGTCCGGCGCGCAATAAGAAGCGGTTCAGCTTGCCATCGTCTTGAGGTGAGGACTGAGGATTAATTTCGCCTCAGTGACGCGCTGAACGTCATCTGAAGTCAGGCCTGGCGCGATCTCTTCGAGCACGAGACCCTCGGGTGTCAGTTGCATGACGGCCATCTCAGTAACAATCGTGTTCACTACCCCCACCCCAGTGAGCGGCAGCGTGCACTTCTTCAGGATTTTCGGTTGAAGGTCTTTGGTCGTGTGCTCCATGGCAATGATTACGCGGCGCGCGCCCGCCACCAGATCCATCGCGCCGCCCATGCCTTTCACCATTTTGCCTGGGATCATCCAGTTGGCAAGATTGCCTTTCTCATCGACCTCCATGGCGCCGAGGACGCTGAGATCGATGTGACCGCCGCGGATCATGGCGAAAGAATCAGCACTTGAAAAATAAGCCGTACCTGCCATTTCGCTGACGGTTTCCTTGCCAGCGTTAATAAGGTCGCAATCCTCTTGTCCTTCGATCGGAAAAGGGCCGATGCCAAGCATGCCATTCTCACTCTGCAGGATCACGTCGACGCCTGCGGGAATATAATTGGCGACGAGTGTCGGCATGCCGATGCCAAGATTAACGTAGAAGCCGTCGCGCAGTTCCTGTGCAATGCGCTTCACGATGCGTTCGCGTTTGTCGACGTCTTTACCGGGTTTGTGCATGGTCTCTAGTCGTTGGTCGTTCGTCGTTGGGAAAAGCATCGGCCGTGGTGCTAACGACCAACGACGAATGACCTACGACGCCTTTCTTGTCGTCCGCTTTTCAATTCGCTTCTCGTACCGTTCACCCTGAAAAATTCGCTTCACATAGACACTCGGCGTATGCACCAGGTCGGCATCCAATTCGCCTACCTCGACCAGGTGTTCGACCTCCGCAATCGTAACTCTGGCAGCGGCGGCCATCATTGGGTTGAAGTTGCGGGCTGTCTTGCGATAAACCAGGTTGCCCCATTTATCGCCCTTCCAGGCTTTAACCAGGGCGAAGTCGGCTTTCAGCGCGTGTTCCATCACGTACACGCGGCCATTGAATTCGCGGGTTTCTTTGCTCTCGGCGACCATTGTGCCCACACCCGTTGGCGTGAAGAAGGCGGGAATGCCGGCCCCACCCGCGCGGATGCGCTCCGAAAATGTTCCTTGCGGCACCAGGTCCAATTCAACCTTGCCTTGCAGGACCATCTGTTCCAGCAATTTATTTTCACCGACGTAACTGCCTACGTGCTTGCGAAGCTGACCGGCTGCGAGCAATAGGCCGATGCCAAAGCCATCCACACCTGCATTGTTGCTCATGGTGGTTAAATGTTTCACGCCCTTGCGTAACAGTGCGCGAATCAAATTTTCCGGAATACCACAGAGCCCGAACCCGCCGACCATGATGGTGGCGCCGTCAGAAATATCGCGTACGGCTTCATCGGCATTAGCAACGACCTTATTCATGCGAAAGAGATTCTAACCGAGAAGTGGGTCAACTGGCCATTTGGGATCATCGAATTGTGACTTCAGCTCAATTGTTTCTTCTTAGACGATGCGATTTTCTTCAAGTGGTGCGCTCGTTCGAATTCCATGGCAAGTTCACGCGTGTCGAGATTCTCACGGATGTGCATCAGATGCTGCTCCAGCTTTGCCAGTGCATTTTGAATATTTGTTTTGTTAGTAAGAGCGATGTCGCGCCACATAGAGTATGGGCTGCTCGAAATGCGCGTCATCTCCCGCAGCGCTCGGCCTCCCGCCTCGAGCAACGGTGCATCTTCGCCGTATTCATCAACCAGAGCGGCGGCTAGAGCGGTAGAGATCATTTGTGGCACGTGACTGATCCAGGCGCAGAGTTGGTCATGCTCGGCAGCGTCCATGTTGGCGATGCGTGCTCCAATCCTTTCCACCCACTCCAGGTACTCTCCGCTAAGGCCGTCGTATATTTTTTGCCCGGGAACGGGCGTAACAAACCAGGCAGCATCTTGAAAAAGATCAGCGTCAGCAAATTCCACTCCCGATTGTTCTTTTCCAGCCATGGGATGAGCGGCCAGAAAGCGCATGCCAGTGTTCTTACCAAACACGGTTTTGGCACGCTGCAGCACTTCTGCCTTGGTGCTTCCGACATCCGTGAGTAAAGTTTTCGCGGGCAGCGCCGGCCCGAGGCGGTCAATCGCGTCGATGATCCCGCTTACCGGCGTCGCAAGAATGATGATCTGGCTGCTCCGAACTGCGTCGGAGGGATTGGTGTGGCCGACATCAATCGCACCCTTATTTCGCGCGCGTTCGAGCACTGGAGCACGATCGCAGCCAATAATCCTGCCTGCGAACCGGTGCTTTTTCAAAGCCAACGCGAGCGATCCACCTATCAGACCGGTACCGATAATCGTGATCTGGCGAATGGACATCGTTTCCGTAACTGAAACTGATACTTGAAAACGAAATTAGGCAACTGTGCGGCCGACTGCCGGCGCAATCATGCGCAACTGATCCATTAATTCGGAAAATTGATCGGGGTAAAGCGATTGTGCGCCATCTGACAATGCTTTGTCAGGGTCATTATGTACTTCAATCAATAGCACGTCTGCGCCAGCCGCTACTGACGCACGCGCCATGGGCGCAACTTTATCGCGAATTCCGATACCGTGTGAGGGGTCAGACGCCATGGGCAAGTGCGAAAGTTTGTGAATGACTGGAATGGCGGAAATGTCCAACGTGTTGCGAGTGTAAGTCTCGAAGGTGCGAATGCCGCGCTCACACAGAATTACATCGTAGTTTCCGCCGGCCATGATGTATTCGGCGGAGAGCAGCAGTTCCTCTAACGTCGCAGCGATACCGCGTTTGAGCAGAACCGGCTTCTTGACTTTGCCCAGCTCGCGCAGCAAATTGAAGTTCTGCATATTGCGCGCCCCAACTTGGAAGATGTCGACGAAGGGCAGCATGACAGCTATTTGCGAAATCTCCATGACCTCGCTGATTACCAGCAACCCAAAGCGGTCGCCTGCCTCACGCAAAAGTTTCAAGGCTTCCAAACCGAGTCCTTGAAAAGAGTACGGAGAACTGCGCGGTTTAAAAGCGCCGCCGCGAAGCGCGCGCGCCCCAGCCTTGGCGACGCGCTCGGCGGTGGCGAAAAGCTGCTCGCGCGATTCTACCGAGCACGGACCGGCCATTACGACCACCTCCTCGCCACCAACCTTTACTCCATTGGCAAACTGGACGATCGTACCTTGCGGACGAAAACTTCTTCCAGCTAACTTGTAAGGCGCGCTGATACGGTGAACGTGCTCAACCCCGGACAGCACCTCGAGGTTGCGAATGTCGAAATCAATACGCGCACCGACGGCCGCCACCACGGTCTGGCGCGCTCCCGTGGATCGATGCACCGAGAAGCCCATTCCGATCAGGTGTTCCACCACCTGCTGGATCTGGTCCTCACTCGCCGTTTCTTGCATTGCGACAATCATAAAAGCGGCTTTTAGCCTTTAGCTCTTAGCCGTTAGCTCTACTAGCTCTACGCAAGAGCTAATGGCTAAAAGCTAAAGGCTGAGTTCAGTCATTCACCTCAGAATCCAATTCGGTATCGCGCGCCGCATCCGTCACTACCGCTTTCGGCGCAATTTCTTCCTGCTGAATCTGGCGCATGATATCCATAATTCGTTCGTAGATGCAGAGTAGATCGCGATCGGGCAAGGGGCCTGGATTAGCCTCTCGCACGTTGTCGAATACCGCGCGCTCGCGATCTGGCTCATAGATGGGCATGCCCACGTCGCGTTTCAGTTTGCCGATCTCGTGGGCTGCCTGCGCTCGCTGGCTCAGCAACTCCACCAGTTTGCGGTCTAGCTCGTCAATTTTCTTGCGCCAGTCGGAAATGTCCATAGTTGAGCCGTCAGCTATCAGCCATCAGCTTGATCGTCGACAGAAAATATGACGTCAGCCTTAACCCACACATCTGCACGCGGAACCTATCGCCCTTGAGCTGAAAGCAGAGGGCTGATAGCAGAAAGCTGTTTGATAAATTCTGCCACAGAAACGGCTTCTTTGCCGGGATTGCGTTCGATAGTCTCGACAATTGCGCTGCCGATTACTGCAGCGTCAGCAAATTCTCCCAGCGCCGCGAACTGTTCCGCAGTCGAAATGCCGAAGCCTACGGCGATGGGAAGTTTCGTAAAACTGCGTACTCGGCTAACCAGCTTTCGCGCGTCTTCCGGCATTTGTTCTCGGGCACCTGTAACCCCGGTCCTTGAGACTGCATAAACAAATCCGCTTGATGCTTCTGCGATGCGCTTCAAGCGCTCGTCCGTGCTGGTAGGTGCCGCAAGGAACACCGTCGCTAGCTGGTTTTGCCGCATTTCGCGAACGTAATCACTCGATTCTTCCACTGGTAAATCCGTTATCAGCGCTCCGTCAATGCCCGCATGGCGCGCGACCTTGCAGAAGTTTTGCAATCCCATACGCAGAACCGGATTCAAGTACGAAAAAACAATCAACCCAACCGACTGCGAGTGCTGGCGCACTTCCGCCGCAAGTTTGAGCACATCGGCGAGCGATACGCCGTTTTGCAGCGCCCGCTGGCTGGCGCGCTGGATTACTGGGCCGTCCGCAACCGGGTCGCTGAACGGCACACCAAGCTCGATCACAGCCGCGCTGGCTTCGATTGCAGCCAGCACGACCTCTCGCGTGGTTGCCAGATCGGGATCGCCGCAGGTGACGTAAGCTACTAACGAAGGGCGGGATTGAAAAAAGAAGGGCATTGAAAAAATCGTCGGAAATTGTTTTTAAGTTTCCAGCTTGAGTGTCTCCCTCAGAATTCCGATATCTTTGTCTCCCCGTCCGGAAACATTCACGATCACAATCTCTGACTTCTTCATACGCGGCGCGCGTTTAATAACTTCAGCGACAGCGTGCGCCGATTCGAGCGCGGGAATGATGCCTTCGGTGCGAGCCAGCAATGTGCACGCGTCGAGGGCTTCTGCGTCTGAAGCTGAAACGTACTCCGCACGGCCCGAGTCATAGAGCGCGGCATGCTCCGGCCCGATTGAAGGATAATCGAGTCCGGCTGACACCGAATGTGTATTTGCAACTTGTCCAGCTACGTCCTGCAATAAGTAGGAATAGGTCCCCTGCAACACCCCCGGAGACCCGCCATGAAAGCGCGCGGCATGTTCACCCAAAGCTTCGCCGCGACCTCCGGCTTCGACACCGATCAGCTTCACTCGTTTGTCTTTAATGAACTCAAAAAAAATGCCAATGGAATTCGAGCCGCCGCCAACGCAGGCGATGATGCTAGTCGGCAGCTTGCCCTCTGCTTTAAGAATCTGCGCACGCGCTTCTTTCCCGGTTATTTTGTGAAAATCGCGCACCATGGTTGGATACGGATGCGCTCCTAACACGCTGCCGAGAAGATAATGAGTTGTGCGAACGTTGGTCACCCAATCGCGCATGGCCTCATTGATAGCGTCTTTCAGGGTGCGGGATCCCGACTCCACGCCCCGTACTTCGGCCCCGAGCAAGCGCATGCGGAATACGTTCAATTCCTGGCGCCGCATATCTTCAGTACCCATGTAAACGACGCATTCGAAGCCCAACAACGCGCAAACCGTGGCCGTGGCTACGCCATGCTGGCCCGCTCCAGTTTCAGCGATGACGCGGCGCTTGCCCATGCGTTCCGCCAGCAGACCCTGGCCCAGACAGTTATTGATTTTGTGCGCGCCAGTGTGGAGAAGGTCCTCGCGTTTGAGATAGATTTTCGCGCCGCGGAGCTTGTCGGTGAGCCGGCGAGCAAAAAACAATGGCGTCGGTCGGCCGGCGTAGGTGCGCAGAAGTTCATCTAGGCGTCGCTGGAACCCGCGGTCGCGCTTTGCCTTATCGTATGCGCGCTCCAGTTCTTCGAGCGCAGCCATTAGTGTTTCGGGGACGTAGCGGCCTCCGTAAACGCCGAAGCGGCCTTTCGCCGGAGTTTTGCGCGACTTGTTGCTCTTCGGAATAATGGCGGTGGCCATTCTGCTATGCGAGCCTCTCTGCCTGACGAACGGCGGTAATAAAGGCCTTAACTTTTTCGGGATCTTTCTTGCCCGGTTTTACCTCCACGCCGGAAGAAACATCCACGCCCCAGGGCTTCAGTATTCTGATAGCTTTTGGGGCGTTAGTGGGAGTGAGGCCACCAGCGATAACCAAAGTGAAACCGGCCTGCTTAATGAGCCCAGCGACAGGGGCTGCCTTATCCCAGTCGAAAGTTCGGCCCGTGCCGCCCGGCTGTTGAGGCGTGCCCGAATCAACAAAAATCGCGCTGATCATATCCTTGAGCTCTGCGCGCCATCCAAACCCTCCAAACTGGCCATGCTCGTCAAACAATTGCCACGCAGGCAGCACAACGAACGTTTTCGAGCGATAACAGGGATCTAGGTTTTGCAGGGTTTGGCCTCTAGGCGAGACGTCTTCGTGCAACTGCACTGCGGTTATACCAACTGCCCGCGAAATCTCATTGATGTGCTCAGCAGATTGATTTACGAAAACGCCAACCTTCTCCACCCGCTCCGGTAGCTTCGCTACTATTTCTCTCGCCACTTGTCGATCGATGTTTCTCGGACTTCTTTCATAGAAGACAAATCCAAGAGCATCCGCGCCGGCGTCGACCGCGGTCTGCGCGTCTTCGAGATTTGTGATTCCACAAATTTTTACCCAGGTCATCAAGCCCCGCAGTCAACGCGAATTTATCAACCTTATTTTCTGGCTAGCGCATGCGACTCGCGCTGCGACTCAGCGAGAAGCACTTTCAGGGCTTCTCCCGGCGAATTGGCCTTCATTAACGATTCGCCAATCAAGAATGCCTGATAACCCACGGCACGCAGGGCTGCGATATCCGCTCCGCTCCGAATTCCGCTTTCGGCTACAGCGAAGGCACTCTTTGGAATCAAATCTGCCAACTGAAAAGCGGTTTGGAGATCAACGTGGAAAGTTTGTAGATTGCGGTTATTCACGCCAATCAGAGAGCACCCAGCGTCCTCGGCAAGTTTCAATTCCTGCTCGTCGTGCACTTCGCACAAGACATCAAGCTTATATTCGACGGCACGACGGGCTAGCACTGCCAGATCTGTCAGTGAAAGCGCAGCTACTATTAGCAGCACGGCGTCGGCGCGATAGGCTCGCGCCTCTAGTAGCTGGAATTCATCGATAATGAAATCTTTACGCAGGCACGGAAGCTTTGTGCTCGCCGATGCGTGCTGAAGGTTTTTCAACGATCCCTGGAAGAATTCCGTGTCCGTCAACACCGACAAAGCAGCCGCGCCTGCGCTCTCAAGTTCTGATGCCAATTTGCCAGCATCGAAGTCAGAACGAATTAGACCACGTGAAGGCGAGGCTCGCTTCAACTCGGCAATCACAGCTGGGCCGGTCGCGCTTACCGCTCTCAACGCACTCTGGAAGCCACGAGGAGTATGGCTTTCCGCCTGGCGTTCGAGTTGGCGCAAATCGGCCGCAAGCTTGACTTCAGCAACTTTTCGACGGGTTGCGGCGACGATTTCATTAAGGCTGGCAGGCATGACGAATGGAAACAATTATACGGGAAGGCTGCGGGCGGACCTGTCAAGGCAGAGTCAAATAAAATGCTTAACCTTCAGCACATAGGATGGCTGAAATACAGTTCACTTCTTCGTATGGAAAACCAATTGCCGAAAATCCGGCCAGAATTCGGTGAATGCATTCTTGCCCATAAGCCCGGCAAAACCCCACGTGGTGCGCAAGACTGCGGCTTGAGTTGTAGCCTCGCTGTTGACGCGCCAGGTGTTTGAAAGAAAGTTATTGCCTGGCGTGGCCACGTACCGAGCATAGGCGGGCATGAGATTACCATGGCGGTTATGCGCCACGAAGGTCATAACCACCACACGCCGTATACGCTCTTTGAGCGGGTCGTTGGCGTTGCGAAAATCTCGATAGCGGGGATCCTCGCCCCACAAAGCGCCGAGTTCGGCTTCTATAACATTGCCCGTCGAAACGCCGGTAAGCCGCATGCCATAACGGTCTGCGAAGCCTCCCCAATGAGGGCCGTACTCGTGTGGTGCGTCCCGGGCGGTGCCGATGCCAGCGCTGAAAAGACCGACGGTGAGAGTTTCAGGTCCGATGGTGTTATCAAGAATCCAACTCAGGCGCTGTCGCTGGGTAATTGGCCGGTAAGGTGCTGAAGGAAGCGTTGCGGCGGATGAAGTGCGAACGTTTTGTCCGGCGGCAAACAGACTTCCGAGGATCAGAATGCCTGCGCAGTGAAAACGAATGAGCTTCACGATGATCCTTAGGATGCATCCTCGCGCTGGTTCGGATGCAGTTGGAACCATGACAGTATATTGGCAAATGGATTTACGGCAGCCCCAAGAAGAAGAGAAAAACTGGTGCCATCGAAGGGACTCGAACCCCCACACCCTTGCGGGTACATGGACCTGAACCATGCGCGTCTGCCAATTCCGCCACGATGGCAATATCGATTCGGTTACGGGCCGACCCTTGCGGGCGACCTTTCAGGAGAGAACCACAGCAATTATTCTACAGGCCCATCGCCGCCTGTCAAATTTGCAGAGTCAGGGGTGATGTCAAGCGGCTTGTGTAAACAGCTTGAGGGTGCGGGTTTTCCATTCCAGGTTGAAGCGCTGGAAGATGGAGTAGATGATGCGGTCCACGCTTTGCACATTGACGAAGCAGACCAT
>Ga0073928_10005671_pt1 | contig 17300 bp, 23 predicted proteins | sample PaiPotPPA55metaG_FD_76969 | JGI IMG/M metagenome (GOLD analysis project Ga0073928, IMG submission 76969) | Iron sulfur acid spring bacterial and archeal communities from Banff, Canada, to study Microbial Dark Matter (Phase II) - Paint Pots PPA... ... | reverse complement strand
TCGGCGCGGTCCTCGACGTGCCGTGGCTGGCCCTCGGCACGGTCGACCTGCTGCTCGGCCCCGCGGCCGGGCGTCGGGCCCAGTGGTTCGTGGTGTTCTTCTCCGGCCTCGCCGGCGGCGTGCTGCTGACCGCCCCCCTCCGGCCGGTGGCGGGGACCGCCATCCCGGTCGCGGGCCGGGTGTTCGGCACCTTCCCGCGGGCGCTGGCCGGGATCGGCAGCGGCGTCGGCGCGACCGTGATCCTCGTCGGCGCCGTCGTCTCCGCGGTCCGCTACGCCCGGGACCGCACCCGGGCCGGGCACGCGGCGAGGGCGGCCGCCAACGTGCTCATCGCGGCCGGGACGCTGGTGCTGTCGAGCGGCGGGCTGGTGCAGGGCTTCGTCGGGCACGACCAGGCGTTCGCGGCGACCCTGGCCGCCGGCATCGTCGTCATCTACGCCGGGTTCCGGGTCGCCGGGGGCACCCGGGTCGCGGCGTGAGCGGTCAGCCCGGCAGGGCCCGGCGGCGGAGCTTGCCGGCCTCGTCCCGGGGCAGCTCGTCGAGCAGCTCGACCCGGGTCGGGCACTTGTAGCGGGCCAGCGACTTGCCGCAGAAGGTGACGAGCGCGGCCGGGTCGGGGGTGGCGCCCGGCTTCGGCTGGACGTAGGCGACGACGGTCTCGCCGGTGCGGGGGCTGGCCTCGCCGGTGACGGCGGCGTCGGCCACGTCGGGGTGGGCGCGCAGCACGTCCTCGACCTCGGCCGGGTACACGTTGAAGCCGGACACGATGACGAGGTCCTTGCGGCGGTCGACGAGGCGGAGGTCGCCGTCGTCGTCGAGCACCGCGACGTCGCCGGTCCGCAGCCAGCCCTCGTCGGTGAGCGCGTTCGCGGTCGCCTCGTCGTCGCGCCAGTAGCCGGCGAAGACGTTCGGCCCCCGGACCCACACCTCGCCGGGGTCGCCTTCGAGCACGTCGGCGCCGTCGGCGTCGACGAGCCGCACCTCGACGCCGGGCAGCGGCCGGCCGATCGACCCCGGCCGGGGCGGGCTCGGGCCGAGCACGGTGGTGGTGACGATCGGCGACGCCTCGGTGAGGCCGTAGCCCTGGTGGAGCACCACCCCGAACCGGGTCGAGAAGGCGGCCGCCACCGGCTCGGGGAGCTCGGCCGCCCCCGAGACCGCGAGGCGCACGCTGGCGAACGTGTCGGGCGGCGCGGCGGCGGCGTCGAGGTCGAGCCAGTCGGCGAACATGGTGGGCACCCCGGCCAGGATCGTCACCCTGTGGCGGCGGACGAGCTCCGCCGACGGGGCGGGCTGGAACCGGTCGACGAGCACGGTGGTGGCGCCGGCGGCGAGGGCGACGCCGAGCACGACGTTGAGCCCGAAGATGTGGAAGCACGGCAGCGCGCCGAGCGTCACGTCGGAGCGCTCCACCGCGAGGCCGTGATGGCCCTGGACCTCGGCGATGTTGGCGGCCAGGTTCGCGTGCGTGAGCTGGGCCGCTCGCGGCTGGCCGGCGGTGCCCGAGGTGAAGAGCAGCACCGCGACGTCGTCGGGCGCCCGCTCGGCGAGCGGCGCCGCGGCGGCCGGCAGGGCGTCGAGGTCGATCGTCCGCAGCCGCTGCGACGCCGCGGTGACGACCGGCGCCGACGACCCGGCGGCGAGCGTGAGGCGCGGCTCGACGACTGCGAGCTCGGCCTCGAGCGCGGCGGGCGGCGAGCCCGGGTTCAGCGGCGCGCAGGTGGCGCCGGCGTGGAGGACGGCGAGGTAGCCGGTGACGAACGCCTCGTCGTTGCCGGCGACGAGCGCGACCCGGTCGCCGGGCTGCACGCCGTCGTCGGCCAGCCCGGTGGCCAGGCGCGCCGCGGCGTCGGCCAGCTGCCCGTAGGTGGTGGTCCCCCGCCGGCCGATCAGGGCCGGGGCGTCGGGACGGCCGAGCCCGCCGTGCAGGAGGGCCGCGGCCAGGTTCACGACCGGGGATCGTATGGGGGCCGCCCCGCCGGTCGTGGTGGTTCCGGAACGAAGGTGGCTCCAGCCGCGGGCGTGGGTCTTGGGGCGGGCTGGGAGGCCAGTGATCGCCACTTTGTCGTGGCGTCACGCTCCCCACGCCCGCGGACCGGAACCGTCACCCTCATCGTCGCTCTGCGTGACCGGCTTGAGCCCTTTTGCCACCCAGCGTGGGCCCCGATTCGGGGCCCGGGTCAGGGGCTCAGGCGCAGGACGAACTGGGCGAAGGCGGCGGCGAAGATGAGGACCAGGAGCGCCGCGATGGCGATCGTCGTGCCCGGCCTCACCGGGGAACGGTAGCGCCGGGGGGTCGGAGCACCACGCTCGACCCCGGGCGCAGGCCGTACTCGCCGGCCGCCGACTGGCGGTCGAGGGCCAGGGCGAGGAGCCCGTAGGAGTCGACGAGGAGCACCAGCTCGGAGGGCCGGGCGTCGGCGTACGCCTCGACCCAGCGGGCCGACTTGGCGCGCTCGCCGATGAGGACCTCGACCGTGCCGCCGGGCTGGGCGCCGGCCGCGGCCAGCTCGTCGGGACCGCAGTTGAGCTGGCAGTTCCCGAACCGGTCGACCCACCACACGTCGGCTTCGATCGCGCCGCCCTCGAGCGGGCGGGGGAGCCCGAGCACACCGGGCACGAGCGAGGCGGGGTCGACCGGCTCGCCGAGGTCGGCGAGGTCGCCGCCGCCGGCCAGGTGGGCGGCGGCCGGTGCGAGCACGTCCCGCCCCGCGAACGTGGGCCCGGGGGCGGGGAGCCGGTGCTCGGGGCTGGTGAGCGTCACCACCCGGCGGGGGCCGCCGAGCATGGCGACGGCGGGGGCGAGCAGCCCGTTGTCGGGGCCGACGAAGGTCGCCGGCTCGCACTCGACGCCGAGGAGCCGACGGTCGGTGCCGACGCCGGGGTCGACGACCGCGAGCACGACGCAGCCGTCGGGGAGGTACTGCACGGCCCGGACCAGGGCCAGCGCGCCGGCCCGGATGTCGTGGGCGGGCAGCTCGTGGGTGAGGTCGATGACGTCGAGGCCGGGCACGAGCCCGAGCATCACGCCCTTGCAGACCCCGACGAACTCGTCGACGAGCCCGTAGTCGGAGAGGAAGGCGACCGGCTTGCTCAGTGGCCTCGTGCCACCCGGGCCCGGCTACCCGGCCTGGGTGTACCGGGAAGAGAGGTACGTGTCGACGTCGACGTCCCGCACCCGAAACGACCGCCCGACGCGCACCGCCGGCAGGTCACCCGCCTTGATGAGCCGGTAGACCGTCATCGACGACACGCGCATGAGATCGGCGACTTCCTGAACCGTCAGGAAGCGCGCTTTCGCAAACGAATCCTCCGCTTCCGCCACGAGCTCACCCCTCTCCCCCGCTCGGGGGGGCAGCGTAGGGCCCCGGGGTCTCTGTTGACAACTGAGGCCCGTGGCGTGTGCCGTCGCCGTCGTGGGTCACGGGGCCCGACTCGAGGACGGGGCCGACGAGGAGCCGGGCGATCGGCGCGTAGGCCGCCGGCGGCCGGCGCAGCGCCACCGGCACCACCACCACCGGCCGGCCCCGGTGGGCGGCGAGGGCCGGCGCGGGCGCGTCGAGATCCGCGAACGCGACCGTCGGGAGGCCGGCGGCGATGGCGTGCTCGGCGAACACGCCGTCGGCGACCACCAAGGCGGGTCGACCGACCACGAAGAGCCACTCCTCGCCGGCCTCGGGCCGCGTCTCGTCGACGAGCGTCTGGCCGTCGGTCGCGACGGCCACCCCGTCGTGCCACCACAGCGAGCGCCCCGACGCATACGGGCCGCACGCGCCGGCGTCGGCGACGACCGCGCCACCGGCGCGCCCGGCCCGCGCCGCGGCGGTGTACACGCTCAACAGCGACGCCGGGGCCGCGGTCGCGAACGCGACCCGCCGGTGGCGGCGCGCCGCCTCGGCGAGCTGCTCGCCGGCGGTTCTCGCCGCCGCGAGCGTGCGCTCGGGGTCGATCTCGCCGCGACGACGACCCTGGGGACCGGCGACCGCCTCGAGCGCGGCCGTGACCTCGTCGATCGTGACCGCGTCCTCGGTCGGGCTGGCGCCGGGACCGACGAGCCGGCGGGCGGCGGCCAGCACCTCCTCGCGGCCGAGCCGAGGGTGCGAGCCGCAGACGCCGGCCTGCAGCAGCTGCCGCGACGCGCTCGGCGTCGATGGGCGCCGCGGCGCCCGGGGCGTGCTGGCGGGGCGGTCCGCCGGCCGGTCCGGCAAGCGGGGCGGGCGGTCGCGGCGGGGGCGTCGGGTCATCGGCGGCTGGCGTCGCCCAGCTCGCGGGAGCGCTCGGTGGCGGCGAGCACGGCGTCGAGGAACGCGCCGCGGACCCCGCGCCGCTCGAGGATGCGCAGGCCGGCGGCCGTCGTCCCGCCCGGCGAGGTCACCGCGGCCCGCAGCGCCGCCGCCGAGTCGTCGCCGTGGAGCAGCTGCGCCGCCCCGAGCAGCGTCTGGCGGGTCAGGTCCTCGGCGACGTCCCGGGGCAGGCCGGCGAGCACGCCCGCCTCGACCAAGGCCTCGGCGACGAGGAACACGTAGGCAGGGCCGGAGCCCGAGAGCGCCGTCACGGCGTCGAGCTGGTGCTCGGGGAGCCGCACCACCGTCCCGACCGCCCCGAGGACGCGCTCCGCGATCTCGAGGTGGGTGGCGTCGGCCCGCTGCCCGGCCGCGATCGCGGCCGCCCCGTGCCCGACCAGGGCCGCCGCGTTCGGCATGGCGCGAACGACCGGGCGGTCCGGCGCGGCGCGCTCGAGCTCGGCGAGCGGCACGCCGGCCGCGATCGAGAGCACCAGGGCATCACTGGGAAGCGCCTCCGCGCTCGCCTCGAGGGCCGACCCAACGTCGGCCGGCTTCACCGCGACGACGACCACCTCGGCGTCGGCGACCGCCCACGCCGGGCTGGGGACGATGCGGACACCCGGGAAGCGGTCCTCGAGGAACCGGCGCCGGTCGGCGTCGACCTCGGCGACCGCGATGCCGTCGGCGTCCCAGCCCGCGTCGCGGAGGCCGGCGACGAGCGCCTCGCCCATGCGACCGCCCCCGAGAATCGCGAGTCGGACCATGGAAGCAAGTTACGGCAGCCGGGCTTGCGGGTCAGGAGATTGGGTCTTGTGTCGCGGCGCGCCCGGCGCGAGTCTCCCAATCCCGGCACCGACGGGTGCCGGTCGCAGCGGGCCCGAGGTGCAGGAAGGCCTCTCCGTTCGGGGAAGTGCGGAGAGACCGGATCGTTCCTCGGGCTCGCTCGCGCTCAGCGGCGGAAGGCGAGCCGCACCGAAGGCTGGAACCACGTCTCGACGATCTCGTAGAGGACGCCGATGACCCGGTCCAGCTCGGCCCGATCGAGGTGCTCGAGCGCGACCCGACCGGTGAGGTACAGGTCGCCGTCGGGCCCGATCGAGAAGCGGGCGCCGTACAAGCCGTGGTTGCGCTGGAGGAGGAACCGGTACAGGTCGAGCTGGTTCCGCGGCGGGTCGGGCAAGAAGTAGACCTCGTAGCGAAGCGTCCGCTGGTGCAGGTCGAAGTAGATCGTCGTCGCGTCGCGCCCCTCGCACCCGAACCGCACGTACCAGCGCGGGATCTCGGGGTCGTACTCGACCGTCTGCACGTACGGCTGGCGCGCCACCTCGCCTTCCAGGTGGTCCGCGATCAGGTCGTGCGCGGCCCGCTCGCGCGCCTCGAGCTCCGCGACCTCCGTCACGAGCAGCGGACGAGGGCGCGGGCGGTGAGGTCCGAGTAGAGCCGCCGCAGCCGGGCGGCCGCGATGCTCCACGTGTACCGGCCCGCGCGCGTCGCCGCGCTGGCGCCCATCGCCGCCGCCTGGGCCTCGTCGTCGAGCAGCCGCTGCACGAGCGCCGCGTAGTCGTCGGGGTCCCGGCCCTCGACGAGGAAGCCGGTCCGGCCGTGGTCGACGAGGGTGCGCAGCCCGCCGACGTCAGCGGCCACCACCGGCGTCCCGCAGGCGGCCGCCTCGAGGGCGACCAGCCCGAACGACTCGGTCCGCGACGGCACCAGGCACACGTCGGCGGCCCGGTACCAGTCGGCCAGCCGCTCGTGACGAACCGGCGGGACCCAGCGGACGCGCGCCGCGACGCCGAGCTCCTCGGCGAGCCGGTGCAGGCGGGCGACCTCGGCCGGGCCGTCGGCGCCGCTCGGGCCGCCGACCACGACGAGCTCGGTGGCCGGGTCGCGAACCGCGGCGAGGGCCCGCACCGCGACGTCGACGCCCTTCAGGGGCTGGATGCGCCCGACGAACAGCAGGACCGGCCGGTCGGTCGGCAGGCCGAGGTGACCGCGGGCGGTGCGCGGATCCCCGGGCGAGAAGAGGGTGTGGTCGACGCCGGGGGGGACGACCTCGATGCGGCCCGGGTCGGCGTCCGTGCCGGCGCAGAGCCCCGCGCCCTCGTCGGCGGTCGCGACGACGAGCGCGTCGGCGCAGCGCAGCAGCTCGGCCTCGACCGCGCTGCGCTCGGCCGGGTCGTCGGCGATGCCGGCGTCGGCCTTGACGCGGGCCAGGGTGTGGAACGTCGCCGCCAGCGGCAGGTCGAGCTCGTGCTTGAGCCGGTGCCCGACCGCGCCCGAGATCCAGTAGTTGGCGTGCAGGGCCTCGAAGCACGCCCGTCCGCACTGCAGGTGGTCGCGCGCGGCGGCGACGAGCTCATCGAGCAGTCCCAGCAGCTCGTGCTTGACGACGGGGGACCGCGGCCCGGCGTCCAGGTGCACGACCTGCAGGCCCGGCTCGAGCTCCACGATGGCTCGCTGCCGCGGCCGGTCGGCGCGCGTGAGGATGTCGCAGGGGACACCGGCCCGGGCCAGTGCCTCGCCGAGCGACCGCACGTACACGTTCATGCCGCCGCCGTCGCCGGCGCCGGGCTGGGCGAGGGGCGACGTGTGCAGGCTGAGCATCGCGACGCGAGAGGGGCTCATGACGTACGTGATCCTACCGACGGGTCAGGCAGGGCCCGACTTCCCTCGCGCCTCGGTGGCGGGGCGAGGCTCGCGCTCGGCTTGGAACGACCGGTAGACCTCGAGCAGCGCCTGCTTCTGGCGATCGGTGAGCGTCGAGTCGCGCAGGATCTCGCGCTCGAGGTTGGGCTCGCCGTCGGTCGGGTCCAGGATGCCGGCGCGCACGTACAGCGTCTCGGCGGACACGTGGAGCGCGCGCGCGAGCTGCTGCAGGATGTCGGCGCTCGGCTTTCGCAGCCCCCGCTCGATCTGGCTGAGGTACGGATTCGAGACGCCGGCCAGCTCGCTCAGCCGTCGCAGTGACAGCCGCGCGTCCCGGCGGCGGTCACGGATGAAGGTCCCGAGCTCGCGGAGGCGCTGCTCGAGGCTGTCGGCCACGTCAGACGTGGTCGACGCGATGCCGGGTCGCGAGGTTGCTCTCGATGCCGTCGATGACCCCGTGCAGGGCCCGCCGCCGGGTCGACATCTCGCGCTCGAGGGTGCCGAGCTGCTCGAGGGTTTCACGCAGCTCGTCGTCGCCCAGCGTCGGCAGGTTCACGAGCGTGGCGTCGGTGATGAGGTGCTCGAGTCCCCGCCGCCACGCGATCGTCGGTGACGGCGCCAGGTGGCGCGGCAGCCGGCTGTGGGCGGGATCGGTGCGGGGCTGGTCGTCCGCGAGGATCTCGGGGAGCATCGCCACCAGGTCCTCGACCGAGCGGCCGGTCGACCGGCGGTCCAGCTCGGCCGACACGATGTCGATCCGGGCCTGCGCGAGGCGTCGCACGTAGGAGATCTCGGTCTCGACCTCGAGGCACTCCTCGTGCATCGCGCGGACCTCGTCGATGGTCTTGGCGTCGAGGCCGTCGAGGTAGCCCTCGCCGAGCACGACGTCGAGGCGGCGTCGGTGCGGGGCGCTCACCGGACCGAGGGTACCGCTTGCGGCGCCGCGTTAGCGCGCCGCCGGTCGGTGGGTAGGGAGCAGCGGGTCGCCGCTACCGTCGCTGCTGACGAAAGGAGCCCGCCATGGCCTTTTACGCCTTGCCGGAACTCGGGTACGACTATTCGGCGCTCGAGCCGCACCTGAGCGGGCGGATCCTCGAGCTGCATCACGACAAGCATCACAAGGCTTATGTCGACGGCGCGAACAAGGTGCTTGAGCGCCTCCAGGAAGCCCGGGCGACGGGCGACTTCGGGTCGATCAACCTGCTGGAGAAGAACCTGGCCTTCCACCTCTCCGGGCACATCCTGCACTCGCTGTTCTGGAAGAACCTGACCCCGGCCGGCGGCGACAAGCCGGTGGGCGACCTGGCGGCCGCCATCGACGAGCATCTCGGCTCGTTCGACCAGTTCCGGTCCCAACTCGTCGAGGCGGCGAACAACGTGCAGGGCTCGGGCTGGGCCGCCCTGTCCTGGGAGCCGCTCGGCCAGCGCCTGATCGTCGAGCAGGTCTACGACCACCAGGGCAACGTCGGGCAGGGCGGCCCGCCGCTGCTCGTGCTCGACATGTGGGAGCACGCCTACTACCTGCAGTACGAGAACCGGAAGGCCGAGTGGGTCGAGGCGTTCTGGCACCTCGTCGACTGGGACGACGTCGGGTCGCGCTTCGACAAGGCCCGCACCATCGACCTCGACCTCGGCTGAGCTCAGCCGCCGGGCGGTGGCGACCCGCCGCTGACCGGCGGCAGCACCGCCACCTCGTCACCGGGCGCGAGCACGGTGGCATCCCCGTCCCGAGGGTCGTCGCCGTTGACCCAGACGCGCGCGGTGGCGAGCACGCTCGAGAACTCGGGGCCGTGATCACGCCGCAGGGCCGCGAGCAGGTCGCCGAGGGCCTGCGGGTCGGCGCCGAGCTCGGCGCAGCCGGCCGCCTCGCGCGCGGCGGCGAAGAGCCGGACCCGGACCGTCCTGCCGGCCCCGCTCACGCCTCGGGAGGCTCCTCGGCGCCGTCGATCCGTCGGAGCTCGCGCTCGAGCTCGGCCAGCTCCTGCTCGGCTTCCTCGAGGGACGCGTAGTCGCGGTCGGCGTCGCTCGGCTCGCGCGGTGCGGACGGGTCCATGGCTCCGAGCGTAGGCCGCGCCGTCACTCCCCGAGCCGGAACTCGAGCACCGCGACCTCGTCGCGCACCAGCGACGAGAGATCGCGGAGCCGCTGCCCAGCGTCGTCGAGCTCGAGGAGCCGCTGGCCGTCGAGCGGCCCGAGAGCGGCGAGCGCGCACGCCTCGAAGGAGGCATGGACCGGGTCGTCCGGCAGCGCGACCTCGACGCCCGGCACCGGCTCGCCGAGCTGCGCGCGCAGCTCCAGCAGCCGCCGGAGATCGGCGGCGAGGTCGGGCAGCGCGGCTCCCGCGTCGTCGTCAGCGTGGTCGGACAGGGGCACGACGTTGGCCCGCGGATACGGGTCGTCGGGGAGCCATTCCTGCACCCGGACCCGCTGCTCGCCGACGGTCATCAGCACGTAGCGCCCGTCCTCGAGCCTGCCGGCCTGCAGGATCCGCGCTGCGGTCCCGACGTCGAAGCGCTGGTCGTTGCCGCCGACCTCGCTGCCCCGCTCGATGAGGACGACGCCGAACGTCGCGTCGTCGGCGAGGCAGCGCTCGGTCATCATCCGGTAGCGGGGCTCGAACACGTGGAGCGGGAGCACACCGTGCGGGAACAGCACCGTGCCGAGCGGGAACATCGCGAGCTCCCGAGCCACGGGTGACTCAGTTCGCGCGGGCGCGCAGTCGGGCCGCGTCCTCGCGCGCCCGGGCGGCGCCCGCCTCGTCCAGGTCGTCGGCGACCTCGTCGAGCACCGACGCGGCCTCCCCGAACCGGCCCAGGGTCCCGAGCAGCGCCGCGGTCTCCCGGCGCTCCCCCGCTGCCACGCCGGGCACGGCGAGGCGCAGGCGGAGCGCCCACACCGCGTCCGCCGGCGAGCGCTCGACGAGCGTGTGCACGAGGTTGGCGAGCATCCGCACGAGGATCGCGCGGGGCCCGACCGGCTCGAGGTACGAGCGATGCCACGGCGCGCCGGGCCGCAGCCGCTCGCTGATGGCGCGGCACCCCTGCTCGTCCAGCGTCGCGCCGGCGTGGAACGGGTCGTAGTACCGGCCGTCGCCATCGCCGACCAGGAAGTGCCCCGGCATCCCCACCCCGTGGAGGACGACGCGCCGCCGGCGCGCCACCTCCAGCAGCAGGACGCTGAGCGTGATCGGCAGCCCGAGCCGGCGGCGCAGCACCGAGTCGAGGTACGAGTTGTGCGGGTCGCCGTAGTCGACCTCGTTCCCGGCGAAGCCCCGCTCGACGAACAGGAGGCGCGCCATCCCCTCGGCGTCGTCGGGCGCGTCCCGGGCCAGCTCGTCGAGCGCGGCCAGGTTGGCGGCGATGTCGACCTCGTGGTCGTGGGCCGCGATGAGCAGCGCCGCCTCGTCGAGCGCGAGCTCGGGCTGCGGTAGCCGCACGAGTCGCGTGAACGCGTCGGTCGGATTCATCGAACTCGACGGTACACTCGCCGCGTGAGCGACGAGCTTCGCGAGCTGGTCGCCTCGCGACTCCGACGAGTGCAACAGCGTCTCACGCCGAACCGCGAGGCGATCGTCGACGTCCTGGTCGCGTCGCCCCGGCCGCTCACCATCCCGGAGGTGCTCGAGGCCAGGAACGGGCTCGCGCAGAGCAGCGTCTACCGCAACCTCGTCATCCTCGAGCAGGCCGGCGTCGTGCACCGCATCGTCACGAACGACGAGTTCGCTCGCTTCGAGCTCGCCGAGGACCTGGTCGGGCATCACCACCACCTCATCTGCTCGTCGTGCGGCACCATCGAGGACGTTCCGCCGAACGCGCACCTCGAGCAGTCGCTGCGGAACGCGGTCGACCAGATCGCCGCCACCACCGGCTTCCGGACCCAGACCCACCGGGTCGACCTGGTCGGACTGTGCCGGCGCTGCGCGTAACCGGGACGCGCATCGGGCAGGCCGCCCTCGCGGTCGCGATCGGCGTCGGTGCCGTCGTTCTGGCGGCCGAGCCGGCCGGCGCGCACGGCGTCGCCGGGATCCAGCCCAGCAACTTCTCGACGCGGGTCCTCACCGTCACCCCCCGGGTGGCCGGGCTGTCGGTGAGGGCGGCGGATCTCGGCAACAAGCTCGAGCTGGAGAACCGCACCGGCCGCGACCTGACCGTCCTCGGGTACGACCGGGAGCCCTACCTGCGGGTGGGACCGGCGGGGGTGTTCGAGAACGTCCGCTCCCCCGCCGTGTACCTGAACCGGACCCGGACCGGCAACGTGCCGGTGCCCCGCTCGGCCGACCCCCGGGCCGCGCCCGAGTGGCGTCGCATCGGTGACGGGCCGATCGTCCGGTGGCACGACCACCGCGCGCACTGGCTCGGGACCATCAACCCGCCCCAGGTGCAGCGCGACCCGGGCTCGTCGCACCTCGTGCAGCGCTGGACCGTCACGCTGGTCCGGGACGGGGTGGCGATCACGGTGCGCGGCGAGGTGGTGTGGGTGCCGGGGCCCGCGCCCTGGGGCTGGTTCGCCGTCGCGGCGGCGCTCGCCGTCCTCCTGGTCGTCCTGGCGCGCACCCGGGTCGCCCGCCCGGTGCTGGTCACGGCCCTGGTGGCGATGATCGCCGGTGAGGTCGCGCACGTGCTCGGCTCGTACGAGGGGACGACGGTGGCGGGCACGACGAAGCTCGCCGCCAGCGCGTACGCGCTCGGCGGGATCGCGCTGGGCGCCCTCGCGCTCACGTGGCTCGTCCGCCGCGGTGTCCGCGCCACCGCGCCGCTGCTGCTGCTAGCGGGGCTGTTCCTCGCCCTGGCCGGCGGCCTGGCCGACGTCACCGAGCTCTACCGATCCCAGCTGCCGACGACGCTGCCGCACGTCTTCGCCCGCCTCGAGGTCGCCACCGTGCTCGGGCTCGGGACCGGGATCGCGGTCGTCGGCGCGCTGCGGCTTCGGGTCACGCCGCCGCCGGCCCGTCGGCCGGCGCCGGCCCGTCAGCCGGTCGAGGTGTCGGCGGGCTGAGCGAGGCTCAGTGGCTCGGCGTGTCGCACTCGTGGCACTCGAGCTCGAGCGTGGCGTGGGCGATCCCGAACCGCTCGGCCAGCATCGTCTTCAGCGTCTCGCCGCGCTCCTGCGCGTCGTGCAGCGACGGGTCGCCGGTCAGCACGACGTGGGCGGAGAGCGCCGGGAGGTCGGAGGCGACCTCCCAGACGTGCACGTGGTGGACCGCCTCCACGCCCGGGGCCGCGTGCAGCGCCCGCTCGACGTCGCCGACCTCGAGGTGGCGGGGGGCGGCCTCGAGCAGGACGTTCGTCGAATCGCGCAGCACCCCCCAGGTGGCCCACGCGATCAGCGCCGCGATCGCGAGGGATGCCACCGGGTCCAGCCAGTCAGCCCCGAAGGCGACGATCCCGACCCCAGCCACGAGGACCACGACCGAGCCGGCGACATCGGTCACCAGGTGCACGAACGCGGCCCGCACGTTGAGGCGCCGGCTGCCCGCGGCGGCGAGCACCCTCGCGCTGGCGCCGTTCACGAGCACCGCCACCGCCGCGATGGCGAGCACGCCGGTCCCGTCTACCCGATGGCTGCCACCGAGCCGACCGATCGCCTCGACGACGATCCACGCGGCCGCGCCCAGCACCAGCAGCACGTTGACCTGCGCGCCGAGCGCCTCGGCCCGTCGCAGCCCGAACGTGCGGCGTCCGGACGCGGGGCGGGCCAGCAGGACCTGGGCGGCCACCGCCACGCCGAGCCCGAGCACGTCGGTGGCCAGGTGCGCGGCGTCGGCGAGCAGCGCTAGGGACGAGAACACGAGGCCGCCCGCGACCTCGGCCGCGAGCAGCCCCGCGTTCGCGGCCAGGGCCACCCACAGCGCCCGACCGGCTCGAGCGTCGACCGTCGTGCCCACGGGTCCATGGTGCCGTGCGCGACGGGGGCGCGCGGCCCCTTCCGCCGGCCAATAAGGTGCGCGCCGTGCGGCTCGCCGGGGAGAGGGCGCTCGTCACCGGGTCGACGGCCGGCATCGGCAAGGCGATCGCGGTCGAGTTCGCGGCCCAGGGGGCGCGGGTGTGCGTGCACGGTCGCGACGCCAGCCGCGGCGCCGCGGTCGTCGACCAGATCGCCGCCGGCGGCGGCCAGGCGTCGTTCGTCACCGCCGATCTCGACTTGGCCTCGGCGTGCCGCGAGCTCGTGGATTCGGCGGCCGAAGCCCTGGAGGGCCTGACCGTGCTCGTCAACAACGCGGTGGCGAGCCCGGACGGCCACGACGCGACGGTGGGCGACGTCGAGCCCGGCTACTGGGAGCACGCCCTGCGCGTGAACCTGACCGCGCCCATGCTGCTGTGCCAGGCCGCGATCCCGCTCATGATCGACGCCGGCCACGGGTCGATCATCAACGTGTCGTCGCGACAGGCCGAGCGGCCGAGCCCCGGCCTGGCCGCCTACGCGGCCAGCAAGGGCGGGCTGAACGCGCTGACCCGCTCGATCGCGGTCGAGTACGCGCGGGAGGGCATCCGGTGCAACACGATCAGCCCCGGCTACGTCATCAACGAGCGCCGCGACGCCCAGCTGGCGCCGGAGCGAAGACAGCGGCTCGAGGCGATGCACCTCACCCGGCTCGGCGAGGCCGAAGACGTCGCCTTCGCGTCGGTGTACCTGGCCAGCCGGGAGTCGGAGCTGCTGACCGGGATCAACCTGCAGCTCGACGGGGGCAGCAGCATCGCCCGCGCCGCGTCGCTCGGATGATCCAGGACGGCGGGCTCGACACCTGATGCACCCGCGGGTCTCGCTGAGCGCGATCTCCACCTTCTCGTGGAGCCTCGACGAGGACCTCGCCTTCTACGAGCAGGCCGGCGTCGCGGCCATCGGGGCGTCGCTCGCCAAGCTCGAGGCGGCCGGCGTCGAAGCGGGGGCGCAGCGCCTCCGCGACGCCGGGCTGCGGGTGACGAACCTCATCGGCATCGGGCCCTTCGTGCTCGCCGACCCGTACCAGTGGGACCGGCAGCGGGACCGGGTGCGCCGCGCCCTCGACGCCGCCGAGGCCGCGGGCGCGGAGTGCCTCATCCTCACCACCGGGCCGGCCGGCCCGCTGTCGTGGGAGGACGCCGCCGACGCGCTGGCCGCCGCGCTGGACCCGGTGCTCGACGACGCCCGCGCCCGGGGCGTGCCGATGGGCCTCGAGCACACCAACTCGCTGCGGGTCGACGTCGGCTTCGTGCACACGCTGCGCGACGTGGTCGACCTGGCCCGACGCCTCGGGATCGGCGTCTGCGTCGAGCTGAACGCGTGCTGGGCGGAGCGGAACCTGGCCGCCACCTTCGCCGACGACGTCGACGCGTTCCGGATCGTCCAGATCAGCGACTACGCGGTCGGCACCCTCTCGACGCCGAACCGGCTCGTCCCCGGCGACGGGGACATCCCGCTGCGACGCCTCGTGGGCCAGCTCCTCGACGCCGGGTACGGGGGCGTGTTCGACCTCGAGCTGATCGGGCCGCGCATCGACGAGGAGGGCTACGCCGAGGCGTCGTCGCGCGCGATCGGGCGGGTCGGGGAGCTGCTCGCGTCGCTCGGCGCCTGATCGGGGTCGTCGGCGCCGTAGACGACCGGGCCCAGGTGCGGCGACGTGCGCGCCAGGTGACGGTCTCGACCCACCGGCCACGTCGTGAGCCGCAGCTCGGCGTCCGCGTCGACGAGCCGGCGCGGCTCGAGTCGCAGCCACGCCAGCGGTGTGGACGCGGTCGCGCCCGCCCCCGCCTCGGCGAGGATCCCACGGAAGCGCGCCGCGTCGGTGTCGCTGAAGTACTGCATCACGATGGAGTGGAAGACGACCGTGGCCGTGCCGGCCGGCGGGTCGGCGAGCTGGGCCGGGAGCCACTCGAGCGCCTCGGCCCGGTCGAGGGTGACCGGCACGCGCGCCGCGATGTCGAACGCGGCCCGCAGCCGTTCGAGCCGGTCGGTCTGGTCGGCCCACACGTAGGCGAGCAGGGTCTGGCGCCCGGCCTCGGTCGCCACGTCGATCGGCGCCCGGTCGCAGCCGGCCCGCTCGGTGACGCGGAGCGGCGCCTCGAACGGCGGCGTGCCGCCCTCCCAGAGATCCACGAAGCGGACCGACGACGACGGGTCGCCGGCACCGCGGTCGCCGGCCTGGTACCAGAAGTGGTCGAGGCGCAGGTTGAGGCCGGCGCTGGCGCCGATCTCGAGTAGCCGTACCGGCAGCCCGGTCTCCGCCACGACCTCGAGCAGGCCGCTCATCAGCGGCGCGGCGCGTCCCACCTCGTTGGTCTGGGGCCGCTTCCGCAGCCACGGGTCGAGCGCATCCCCGCGCGTCGCGAGCACGGCGCGCAGCGCCGGCCACGCCGCCTCGGCGTCGCCGTCGCCGCCCGCGGACGGGTAGTGGGCCGCCAGGTCGGGGGCCTCGCCCGCGAGCACGAGATAGTGGACGCCGGCGAGCAGACCGAGGTGGGCGAGGAAGCCGGGCGGGTCGTCGACGGTGACGGCGAGCCGGTCCCAGGTCGGTCCCCGCTGCTCGGTGTCGGTCGCCATGCGGTAGAGGAGCGCGCCGTAGAACGGGGACGGCCGCGCCGCGCACCAGTCGGCCTGGGCCCGGAGCCGGATGGCGAGGGTCGCGATCGGATCGCGCTCGCTCACGGCGGCCCCCACGCGGGCCGGGCGGGGTCGGCGATCCGCATCGCCGGCGATCCCTGCACGTCCTGCACGAGGTCCCAGAAGACGGACGGCCAGTCCGTCACGCTCCCGTCGGCGTCGACGAGCAGCTGCAGGACCCAGGCCCGGGCCAGCGGTCGGGCCGTCGACGCCTCGACGAGCCGCTGCTCGACCACCACCGCCTTCCCGCGTGACTGCGCGACGCGGGTCGCGCCGACGTAGCGCTCGTGCAGCCAGCCCTCGCTCTCGTACAGCACGTGCAGCTCGCGCACCGCGACCGTCAGCGCCTGGCGGCGGACGTACCGGGGCCAGTCGGGCGCGAAGCGCGCCGCGATGTACGCGGTCCGCAGCTCGTTGAACATGCGGACCACGGCCGCGTTGTTGAGGTGATCCTGGTACTCGTCCTGGTCGCCGGGCAGGGTCTCGACGTCGAAGCAGGCGACGAAGCCGTCGTCGGTCAGGGCCGCCGCGCCCGGGGACGGCTCCGGGTCGCCCCGCCGCACCCCCTTCACCGGCCACGGGTCGCGCCAGTCGGCGTCCTGGCCCCGCGACGTCGCCACTACGACCAGAGGTAGGTGCCGCCGTCGACCATGAAGGTCTGGCCGGTCAGGAAGCGGCAGGCGTCCGAGCACAGGAACAGCGCCACCGGCCCGATGTCGAGCTCGGGGTCGCCGTTGCGGCCCGCCGGGCAGGCGCGCATGAACGCCTCGTAGTGCTCCGAGCCGACCGCCCGCGGCGGCGCGGCGGCGGGGGCGATGGCGTTCACGACGATGCCGTCCTTCGCCCACTCGCGGGCCGCGGTGCGGGTCAGGGCCCGGATGGCCTCCTTCGAGGCGTTGTACGCCCCGAAGCCCTCGCCGCCGACCCGCCCCATCGACGACGCGAAGTTCACGATGCGGCCCCAGCCCGCGTCGCGCATGTGGGGGTACACGGCCTGCATGGCCCGCAGCGTCCCGAGCACCCCCGACTGGTAGAAGACGTCGACGTCGCCCGCGTCGACGACGGCCATCGGGGCGTTGGGCCGGAAGGTCTGGGCGTTGTTGATGACGGCGTCGACCCGGTCGAGCTCATCGACCACCCGGCCGACCATGGCGTCGATCGACTGCGGGTCCCGGATGTCGACGTCGACCGCGAGCGCGGTCGCGCCGAGCGCCTGCAGCTCGTCGCGAGTCCGGCGCGCCTTCTCGGGCTGGTAGTCGGCGATCACGACCGTGGCGCCGGCCTTGGCCAGGTGGTTGGCCATCCCGCGCCCGACGCCCTGCCCGGACCCGGTCACGATGACGACCCGGCCGTCGACCGCGTGCATGCGACGGGCGTCGTCGGTGGAAACGTCGGGATGGAGCACGGCTGGTGAGGCTACGCCGAGGCCGACCCCGCCTCGATGAGCTCGACGAGGACACCGTCGGGGTCGCGCACGGTGGCCATGGCCACGCTCGTGCCACCGGGTCCCGGCTGCTCGATTCGGCGCGGCGTCCCGCCCAGCCCGAGCTCGTCGAGGCGGGCGAGGGTCGCCGCGAGGTCGACGAAGAAGGAGAGGAGGAAGAACCCGGTCTCGGGAACCGCTGCCGGGCGGCCGGTGTCGACGCCGCCGTCGAACGCGACCAGCTCGACGATCCCGGCGTCCGGCGCGCTCGGCTCCCCGAGGAACACCGAGTGCAGCCGCCGCGACGGCGCGTCGAACAGGGCCGGCCAGTCGCCGTCGAAGTGCTCGTCCATGAGCACCACGAGGCC
>Ga0073928_10005670_pt1 | contig 17301 bp, 16 predicted proteins | sample PaiPotPPA55metaG_FD_76969 | JGI IMG/M metagenome (GOLD analysis project Ga0073928, IMG submission 76969) | Iron sulfur acid spring bacterial and archeal communities from Banff, Canada, to study Microbial Dark Matter (Phase II) - Paint Pots PPA... ... | reverse complement strand
CCGCCGCCCTGGTCGGCGAAGTCTTCGGGCTGTCGGTGCATCAGATCGCATTGGGGCTGCGGGACGCCAGCGGCGCCCCGGGGCGGCTGCAAGTGGTGCGCCTGGGGCAGCCGTTCGCGGTGCTGGTGGACTACGCCCACACGGATGACGCGCTGGAGAATGTCCTCTCGGCGCTACGGCCGCTGACGCGAGGGAGGCTGCGGGTCCTGTTCGGGTGCGGAGGCGACCGCGACCGGACCAAGCGGCCGCGAATGGCCCGCACGGCAGAGAAATGGGCCGACGCCGTCTACGTCACCAGCGACAATCCGCGGACCGAAGACCCGCGGTCGATCCTCGACCAGATCGTCGCCGGCTTCTCGGTGGCTGGGCGGGAGTCGGCGGTGGTCGAGATCGACCGGAGGACCGCGATCGCTCGCATCATGGCGGACGCCGGGCCGGGCGATGTGGTGCTCCTGGCCGGCAAGGGGCATGAGAACTACCAGATTATCGGAAGCGAAAAGCGGCACTTCGACGACGTCGAAGAGGCCGCCCGGGCCCTGAGCGTCCGCCTCGCGGCAGCGTAACTGTGGTTATCAGACGAACGGCGCCGGCGCGATCGACAAATGCTGCGCGGTTTGCTGATGGGCCGGCTGTATTTGACATTTGTTAACGTGAGCAGGACGCCATGAAACCTCTGACCATTCGCCAAATCCGTCAGGTCGTGGGCGGGAAGGCCCTGTCTCCCATCCCCGCCGACGCGCCGCTGGTGGAGGCGGTCTGCACGGATACGAGGCGGATGGACAAGGGATCATTGTTCATCGCCCTGCGAGGCGACCGGCACAACGCCCACGCCTTTCTCCCCCAGGCCGCCGCCGGCGGCGCCGTGGCCGCCCTGGTTGAGGGGCCGCCCAAGGAGAGCCTTCCCAACGTGCTGCTCATCCAGGTGCCCGATACGCGGGGTGCGATGGGCAAGCTCGCCCGGTACTGCCGAAAGCACATGCGGGCCAAAGTAATCGCCGTCGCCGGCAGCAACGGGAAAACCAGCACCAAGCACCTGATCGACGCCGCCCTCTGTGACAGGCTCCGGGGATCGATCTCGCCCAAGAGCTGGAACAACGACATCGGCGTCCCGCTCACGATCTTTCCCGCCGACCCGATGCAGGATTACCTCGTCCTGGAGATGGGGACGAACCATCACGGGGAGATTCGCGTTCTCAGCGAGATGGCCAATCCCGACATCGCGGTGATCACCAACTGCGGCGCCGATCATCTTGAATTCCTCGGCGACCTCATGGGCGTGCGACAGGAAAACGCCAGTATTATCACGGGGCTGGACCCCAAAGGGCTGCTGGTCGTCAACGGCGACGACTCCGAGCTTCTGGCGGCCGTCCAAGACTATCCCGGCAAGCGCATCACCTTCGGGTTCAAGGAAACGAACGACCTGTTCGCGACGGACATCCACTGCGACGAGACCGGCACGCGGTTTTCGCTGAACAACAGCCGGCGCGAGGTGTTCGTGCCGATGCTCGGCCGGCACTCGGCCTGCAACGCCTTGGCCGCGATTGCGGTGGCGAGGAAGATGGCGGTGCCGGAGGACGTCATCATCGAAAGCCTGGGGGAAGCCCGGGGCCCTGAGATGCGTCTTCAATGGCAGCCCGCGGGAGGCATCCGCGTGTTGAACGACGCATACAACGCCAATCCCAACTCGATGCGGGCTGCCATCGAGACGGCGGCGGAGCTGCCGACGAGCGGTCGGCGGATCGCCGTCCTGGGCGACATGAAGGAACTGGGACAGGCCAGCGATCGATATCATCGCGAGATCGGACAGTTGGTGGCGTCCGGCGGCCAGTTCGACGGGCTGGTGTGCGTGGGCCGCCAGGCGGCTCTGATCGCGGAGGCCGCCGTCGCCGGCGGGTTTTCCGCCGACGCGGTGGCCCATTTCGATGACTCGGTGTCCGCGTCGCGCGCCCTGCCCCCCATCCTGCGGGATGGAGACCTCGTCCTGCTCAAGGCGTCGCGCAGCATTCATCTCGAGGAGATTGCCAGGGCGATCACCCATCGCGAAGCCCTCCCGATGCGCATGGTCGCGTCATAGAACGGTTCATGATCTATCTGCTGGTCGACCATAATCTGAAATGGCTGGAGGCCCATGGATTCGGGTTTCTGCGGGTCTTCACGTTCCCCAGTTTTCAAGTGGTGGCGGCGATCGTGCTCGGCTTCGTGATCTGCGTCGTGGCCGGACCGCGGCTGATCGAATGGCTGCGCCGACAGAAGATCGGCGACAGCCCCGAGTTCGACCAGGCCGACATCAACCGGCTGATGGAAGGCAAGAAAGGCACGCCCACGATGGGTGGCGTGCTCATCATCAGCGCCATCGCATTCACTACGCTTCTGCTGGCGAACCTGCGGAACTTCTACGTCGAGATGGCGCTGGTCTGTCTGGTGTGGCTCGGGGCGGTCGGCGCCACGGACGACTGGCTGAAGCTGACCGCCTCCCGCCGCAGCGGCAGCCGCCAGGGGCTGACCGGCCTGGAAAAGCTTCTCTTTCAGATCGGCCTGAGCGTGATTCTCGCGTACTGGACGTTCTATTACGGCATTCACGCGCCTGAAACCCACACCCTCTTCTTTCCGTTCCTCAAGAAAACGGGCATCCGCCTGGGCCTGGGCACATTCATCCTGCTGGGTACGTTAGTGATGAGCGGCTCGAGCAACGCGGTGAATCTCACAGACGGGCTGGACGGCCTGGCCTCCGGGTGCATGGCGATTTGCAGTTTCACGTTTTGCGTCCTGTCCCTGATCGTCGGGACGCTCGCCTGGTCGAGCCAACTGCTGCTTCCGTTCATTCCCGCCGCCGATCAGATGGCGGTGATCGCCGGGGCGATGATGGGCGCTTGCCTCGGCTTCCTGTGGTTCAACTGCAACCCCGCCCGCGTCTTCATGGGCGACACGGGCTCCCTGGCGCTCGGCGGCCTGATCGGCTACATCGCCATCGTCATCCGCCAGGAACTGGTCCTCTTCCTCGTCGGCGGGATTTTCGTCATCGAGGCCCTCTCGGTCATCCTCCAGGTCTCCTGGTTCAAGTACACCAGACGCCGCTTCGGCGAAGGCCGCCGAATCTTCCTGATGTCCCCCCTGCACCATCATTTCCAGAAAAAGGGATGGACGGAAACGCAGGTAGTCGTCCGCTTCTGGCTCATCGGCGCGATGCTGGCGGCCATGGCGCTGGCGACGGTCAAGCTGCGGTGAGGCCGGTGGTCATGCCTGTTGCGCCCTCAGGAGCGGGATTCGCCTGCCAACGTAATCGCCGGGGCCTGGCAAAAGAGGTTGATACTCGTTGCGCCCTCAGGAGCGGGATTCGCCTGCCAACGTGGCCGACGGTATCATTAATGCAACGGTTACCGAAGAGGTCTACGTGGTAGCAAACACAGAATCGGCAATATGGGAACGCGTGATCGAGCCGGCACGGGACCAGTTGTTGCCCGAGGTCGCCACGGCAATCCTCCGCTTTGATTTCCAGGAAGCCGATCACCAGCGGATGGCCGAGCTGGCCGAGAAGTGCAACGAAGGGCTGCTCACTGAGGATGAGCGGACGGAATATGAGAACTATGTCCGCATCGGCAATGTGCTCGCCTTGATGCAGTCCATGGCGCGTCTGGCACTGAAGCAACAAATCCAGCCCGCCGCCGAGTGACGCGTGGACAGAGGACTCGGATCCGAGGTGTGGCGTCGGACGAGCGGGGCTTGCGAGTACTGCCGCATGCCCCAGGCTGCCCAACGTACGCGCTTCGCGATTGACCACATCGTCGCACGCCAGCACGGCGGCCTGACGGAAGTCGAGAATCTCGCGCTCGCGTGCCTTCACTGCAACAGCCACAAGGGCCCCAACCTCACCGGCATCGACCCACTGACGATGCAAATCACTTCGCTATTCAACCCACGCCGGCAGCGATGGGACGACCATTTCGCGCTGACCGGAGCCCGGATTGAGGGCAAGACGGCGACCGGACGCGCCACGGTGGCAGTATTGGCGGTCAATGCTGCCGACTACGTCGCCCTTCGAGCCGGCCTGCTTGCTGAGCGGATCTTCCCGACCTAAGCCGCCCGACGCGGACGAGTGGGCAGGTCGGGGCGGATTACCAGGTTCGCATTGAACGCTGTGCGAGCGGCAATCGCGTCGGCCGGCGACGAGGAGCTATCTCGAAGAATGCAGGGCAGGTGCGCCAGCACTCATGCCCAGCTTCCTCGCGGCGAGCTGTGTCGGCCCAAAGGTGTCGAGCCGGTCGAGCGGGACTTTGCCCCAGGTGGTGCTGAGGTAGCCGAGCATCCTCGCGTCCTTCTGCGCGGCGGAGAAGTCGAGCAGCGCCTCGGCGGCCTGGGGGTCGTGCCAGCCGGCGGGCCAGACGCGAAAGCCCCTTTTCAACAGCAATGGGACCGATTCGTACGTCGGCCGCCGCTCGTAGTGCCAGTCGCAGATGATGATGTCATGCGGGATGAGATCGACCGCGGCGGCGGTGCCGTTCTCCGAAGCCTCCCACTTCGAATAACCCATCGCCTTGGCGTCGAGCAGGCGGTCGCCCCACATGAGCATCTCGACCTTGCGGCCCTTGACGAGGTGCTCGTGCAGATCGTTGACTTGTTTGGCGAAGAGCCGGACCGGGTTCTTGCCCCGGCAGCGCGGGCAGTCGTCGGAGGCAATAATCAACACTTCGTCCATCCCGACGTGGAACGCATCGGCGGCGAACGCGTCGATCAGCTCGTCAATGAGCGGGAAGACGATGCGGTTGGTATCGGGATTGAGCGGGCACCAACTCCGGCAGTAAATTCCTTCATTATCGGGGTACTTGCCCGGCGTCTCATCCAGCTCCGGGTGCTTGGCCAGGAGCGGCGCGGTGTGAGCGGCCCACGACTGATGGCCAAGGCAGTTAAGGCTCGGAATCAGCCGGATGCCATTGGCGCGGCATAGGTCGGCGAATGACCGGGCCTGCCCTTTGGTGATCGCCCCGGGCATGTTCAACTCGGGATGCGATGCGAACTGAAAGTTGTAGTCGACTTCGATGATCAGGGTGTTGACGCCCATCTTTCCCAATCCCGGAATGCTCTGGCGAAGTTTCTCCAAGGCGTCGTGGCTGCCGACGGAGACGTGCACGCCGAGCCAGGGTTTGGACGGATTGGCCGCCGGCGCGGCCGTGCTGGCGGCAGAGACGACCACCGAGAGGATTGAGACCGCCCAGACGCATCGATGCATGTGTCTCTCCGTTACCCTCGTGATTCACAGGCTCCCAATTGAGTGACCGATCTCTGTCACCGTGCCGAAGGCGGTCGAGCTCGGATGACCTGCTGGGCCCATTCCCACTCTTGGAGTCGGAGCGGGACCTCTGGTGGTTGCGAGTAGTCAATGTCAAGGTCGTAGCCGAACACGTCATACATGCTAGTAAAGGCTTGCTGCAAATTGAGTTTAACGTCCGCGTCGCCCGGGAGCAGTGGAACCGGAACGGACGGAGGGTGATCGCGAAGCGAGATTGGCCATACGTCTGTCACCGGCCGGCGGTCGCCACGACTGAGCAGCACGAATTAGGGGACTGACGGGAGCGGCTCGCGCATTGGCAGGCGGTCGCCGGCCCGCAGGAGATCGATCTCCATCAGGTGAGCCGTACTCAGGAGAAACCGGTTGCGGCGCGCCAGGTAATCCCTTCGACCCTGACCTCGCTTATTCGTTGGCGACAGAACTTCAATCGCCGTGACGAGTGCGTGGTCGGCAGTGTCTCGGATCTCGATTGTCACATGTGGCACCAGTTCGGGCATCACCGTGTGAACCTGCAGCGGCGCGACGGCTACGGGTTCCGACGCGTCCTGCGCACCCACCACCGCGACACCAGCCTCCGCCACTCCCACGTCCGGGTATAAGTTGGCCGTGCTGACCGTGATTTCCTCCTCGACGTCCGCGCCGGCCAATACGAATCGCCTGGGCGTCCGAACGACATATCTGGGACGAAGCCGTGGCGCCAGGTCCCGCGCGATCTCGACGCTCAACTGGGTGCGAACGCTTGTCCAAAGGGATCCCTCCAAGTAAGGGTCCATCCCGGGAAACGGCGACGGCATCTGGGCTCCTTTCACGCTTCGGCACGATTGTACCATGGGGGCCCCCTTTGCAGCCTGCGGCCTCGGTGCTTGGAAAGGCTCAATTCCGGGCCTCTCCACGTCCGATAACGCTCCCAGATGGAAGCTTCGATTTACCGCCTGCGGCTCCGCGACATCCTGGCGATCTGCGTCATGGCGCTCCTGGCGTTCGGGGCGATGATGGTGCAGTCGGCGTCCACCAGCGTCCATTCAACGTTGCCCGATGGGAGTTCCGTAAGCATCGATGCCAGGTGGGAATGGTCCGAGCTGGCGCTGAAACATCTCAAGTTCGTCGGCATGTCGATCGTCGCGTTCTTCGTCATCGGACGGATGAACTATCAGTGGCTGGCGAGGCCGCGGTCCTCGGCGTGGCGGTCGCCGATCCTCTGGACCTACGTGATTGCGGCGCTCGCATGTGGGCTGGTGCTGGTGGTTGGCAGCCGGATTAATGGCGCGCAGCGCTGGCTGCGGCTTGGGCCGCTGCAGATTCAACCGTCCGAACTGGCCAAATGGGCGGTAGTATTGTTCCTGTCGTATTGGCTCACCAGTCGGCCGGCGCCGATCGAGGGATTCTTCACCGGCTTCGTTCCCACGCTGATTCCGGTCGGTCTGATGTGCCTGCTGGTGGTGAGGGAAGACTTCGGCACGGCAGCCCTGATCGGGCTGTGCGCTCTGATGATGCTGCTGGCCGGGCGAGTGAAGATCCGGCACGTCATCCTGATGCTTTTCCCCGCCATCGCGACGGCGCTCTTCTTCGTCCTGCACTCGACCGGTGGGTATCGCATGCGGCGGATCACCGCGTTCCTGCACCCGTGGGATTCGCCGCAAGGCGAAGGATACCACATGATCCAGAGTCTGCTGTGCTTCTCCACCGGCGGGGTTTTCGGCCGTGGGCTGGGAAACGGCATCCAGAAGCTCGGGTACCTGCCGGAAGACACCACCGACTTCATCTTCGCAGTCATCTGCGAGGAATTGGGCTTGTTCGGCGCGATGCTGGTGATCGCGCTGTATCTGGGCATCCTGTACGTCTCATGGCAGGCCGTCAAGCAGCGACGAGACGACTTCGGCCGCATGCTCGCGTTCGGTGTCGGGACCATGATCGGTCTCCAGGCCGCGATCAACATCGCCGTCGCCACCGTCAGCGTTCCGACCAAGGGCTTGTCCCTGCCGCTGATCAGCGCCGGCGGCAGCGGGTTGATCATCACGTGCGCGGCGCTGGGTCTGCTGTACACCGTATCGCGATTGGATCACGAGACGATCGGCGAGAGACACAGCACTGGGAGCTCAGCGGCCGCAGCTCTCATCACCAGATAATGGATTGGTAAAAGGCTCGAATGACCCCGTCGGAGGTGATGATTGGCAGGCGGCGCATCTGCGCGGTGGCGACGATGGTTCTGTCGGCAGGATCAGCATGGTCCCACCGCAGCCTCAGGTTTTCGACCCAGATCGCTTCATCGATCGGGACAATCTGTACGCTTGTCTGCTTGAGACGGACGACGAAGTCGTCCAGCGTGATCCCCAATTCAAGCTTGCCCTTCTTCAGCTTAATGCCGATTTCCCAGATGGAGATGGAACTGACGAAGCCCCCTTGTTGCTCCATCAGCTTACATGCGTCGGCCGCTGGCGCGGACAGTTTATCGGGGTCGAGAGCCCACCACAGGAGGGCACAGGTGTCGAGCACGACCACGGCGCTCACACCTCCGTCCATTCGTCAGTGGTGGGCTCCGCGAGGTCGGCATGGTACCTGACCTTTCCGCGGACGTCGGAGAAAGCCTCAGTCGCCGACCGTTTGGATCGAACAGGCACGACTTTCGCAATCGGAACCTGATTGTCGGTGACGATGAGCTCTTCCCCCTCCTCCTCGACTCGACGGAAGTACTCCAGCATATTGGACTTGAGCGTGTTCTTGGAAACGGTGATCATCGGGGCTCCCGGCGTATCCGAGATATACTAATCGATGAACGCTTGAGATCAACTCGAGGCGTGTGGGCTTTCGGTATCCCGAAGTTGCCGCGAGCAGCGAGCGCGGTGTGCAACCGGGCGGGCATGCGGTAAGGTTATTTGTTCGCGGATGTTGGAAGCGATCACCATCCTGCTTGCCGGGGGCGGTACCGGGGGACACTTGTACCCCGGCATTGCCGTGGCCGAGGCGTTTCGCCTGGTCGCGCCGCACGTCAAGCCGCTGTTTGTCTGCACAACCAGGGAAATCGACCGCGTGATCCTCGAGCCGACCGGGTTCGAGTTCATCCCGCAGCCGATCATCCCCTGGAAGAAGTCGATCGGCGGAACGCTGCGGTTCGCCAAGTCGTTCGGGGAGACGTGGGACCTGCTGCGCAAGCTGCTGAAGGAACGGAAGCCGGCGGCGGCCCTGGGACTGGGGGGGTACGCGGCCGGGCTGGCGCTGAAGCTGGCCGCCCGTAAGGGGATTCCCACCGCCCTGCTCAACCCGGACGTAATCCCGGGCGAGGCCAACCGTCTGCTGATCAAACAGGCCCAGGCCGTTTGCTGCCAGTTCGACCAGACGGCCGAGCACGTGCATGCCAGCCAGCGGGCGAAACTGAGAGTCACCGGATGCCCGATCCGCTCCGATATTTGTAACCGCCCGGCCCGAGAGCAGGCCGCCGGCCGGCTCGGCCTCGGGCCGAGGCTCAACACGCTGGTCGTCACGGGCGCCTCCCTGGGCGCGCAGACGGTGAACGAGGCCGTGCTGGCGATGCTCGGAGGAATGACGCTCCACGGGTGGCAGATCCTGCACCTTTCGGGCCGAGAGCACGCCCCCGCGGTGCGGGCGGGGTATCGGGATCTGTCGGTGCCGGCGGTGGTGATTGATTTCACGCCCGCAATGGCCGACGTGTGGGCGGTGGCGGACCTGGCGATCAGCCGGTCGGGCGCCAGCAGTTGTGCCGAGTTGACCGCCTGCGCGGTGCCATCGATCCTCTTTCCCTATCCGTTCCACAAGGACCTGCACCAGCGGGCCAACGCCGCCGTGCTCGCCGACGCCGGGGCGGCGATCCTGCTGGATGACGAGAAGGACCGGCGCAGGAACGCACAGAAGCTCCGCCCCGCCGTCGAATCGCTCCTTTACGATGCCGACCGGCGCCGCGTGATGTCCGATGCCGCCAAGCGGCTCGGCAAGCCGCAAGCCGCAGACAATGTCGCGCAAGTCATTGCAGACCTCGTCCAAATCGACAAAATCACGGCTTAGGCGCGTCGCCGCTCCCCAGCAACCGCTGTAACTCCGCGGGAACGTTTAGCTGACCGGCGGCCACGACGTTCCCTTTGGCGTCGATCACATAGGTGGTGCCCAATTCGCTCACGTGGTAAGGCTTTAGAACGCCGGTGCCCGCCCAGACGGCATCGATCAGCTTCCATCCCTGGCCTTTGTAGCATTTGGCGGCAACGGACTTCTCCTCATCAATACTTACTGCGACTATCCTCGCCTTTCCTTTATATTCCGGATGCTGCGCAATCAGCCGGTCGATTTCGCCAAGGTAGCGCCGGCAGGGGGCGCACCACGACGCCCAAAACTCCAGAACGACGACTTGACCCGCGTATTGGGACAGATCGCCGTTGCTTCCGTCCGCGAGGCGGTCAAACTTAATCGCAGGGGCTGCCGATCCCTGCTTCAGCAGCTTACCGTCGCCGAAGGTATTCAACAGGTTGATATCGCCACGGGTCAGGCTGACGACCCGCGCTTCCGGCTCGGCCTTCCCCGCCGGCACAATCGTGAGGCGCACCAAGGTCCCCTTCGACCCCCGAATCAGCTTGACGACGTCCGACAAACCCAGGCCGGCGACGTCAACCGGCTTCCGATCGCGGTCCCCGATGGCAAGAATTCGGTCTTTGGGCTTGATGGAATCACAGCGACTTGCCGCTGTGTCCGGCAGAATGCTCCCCACCAGCACTTGGCCTCGTTCGATCCTCAACGCAATCCCAATGCCCGCTTGCGACGTCTGGTCCTCCGCGGCCGAACCCGTTCGCGCGCTTCCCAGAACCAGCGCGGCCAGGACGACCACCGAAAGACAATCACGGCTCCGCATGCTTCTCCCGTTCATGACACTCCGATCCCGGGCCCCGGTGCCTCCGCCCGGGCCACCCAACTCACGTCGCACAAAAGGCGTCAAGATAAAAACCTATTAATGCGACACGGGTGACGGCATACCTCGTCTCCGTTTGCGCCAGAACCAGGCCGTTGCCGCAACCACCACGAATGCGACGTTAATAGTAATAAATGAGAACCGGGAGGGCGAGGCTTCGCCGAGCCGGGTCTTGCGAGTGGGTAGCGGCTCGCCAGAAGCCTCGCCCTCCCCGTCGATTTCTTCGATCCGCTAGCGATTGTCGATTGACTCCCGCTGACCCGGAAGTACGATGCGCTTGCCTATGGAGCAGGCTGTGACCGAATTGCGAATGGACTCGCGCGCGGGGCACACGTCCTCGACGAGCCGGTTCACGGGACGGCGGATTCATTTTATCGGAATCGGCGGGTCGGGGATGAGCGGGCTGGCGCGGATGCTGCTCGACAGCGGCGCGGTCATCAGCGGGTCCGAGCCGAGGCCCAACGCCCAGACAATGGAACTGGCCGGTCGCGGGGTCAAGATCTCCCGCGATCAGATAGGCGAACTGCTCGGCCGCGACATCGACCTGGTCGTCCGGACGGCCGCCGTCAAGGACAACAATCCGGAATATCAGGCCGCCCGCCGCTACGGACTGAAGGCGATCAAGTACGCCGAACTCCTCGGACAGGTGATGCAGGAGCGGTTCGGGGTCGCCGTCGCGGGAACGCACGGCAAATCCACCACCACCGCAATGATCGCCCACGCCTTGCTCCGATGCGGGGCCGAACCGAGCTTCGTTGTCGGCGGCACCGTCCCACAGCTCGGCGGCGGCAGCCGCTCCGGCAGGGGCAAGGCCTTCGTGGCCGAGGCTTGCGAGTTCGACCGCAGCTTCCATAACCTTCGGCCGCGCGTCGCTCTCATCACCAATATTGAGGAAGACCACCTCGACTGCTACAAGGACATTCAGGAAATCGTCGAATCGTTTCGCACGTTCGCCCGGCTCGTGCCGGTCGATGGCCTGATCCTGGCCAACGGCGCCGACCGGCGAGTACTCCAAGCCGTCAACGCCCTCGTGACTCCGGTTCAGACTGTTAGCGTAGGCGGGGAAACCGACTGGTCCGTTCGCGTCGCGGGCATCGATCAAGGGTGCTACCGCGGCGACGTCCGCTTCCACGGCAAACCCGCGGGCGTCCTTCGGCTATCCGTCGCCGGCGAGCACAACCTGTTTGACGCGACGATGGCCGTCGCCGCTTGCGCCGCTTGCGGGATTGATGCAGCCCTGGCCGCGGACGCACTGGGAGACTTCACCGGCGTCGACCGCCGTATGACCGAGGTGGGGCGGTTCAACGGCGCCATCGTGGCGGACGACTACGGCCATCACCCCACCGAAATCCGCACCACCCTGACCGCGCTGCGGCAAAAATACTCGCCCAAACGGCTGCTGTGCGTATTTCAGCCGCACCAGCACAGCCGCACGCGGTTTCTGCTCGACGACTTCGCCCGCAGCTTCGCCGCGGCCGACGAGACCATCGTCCCCGACATCTACTTCGTCCGCGACAGCGAAGCCGAGCGGCAACGGGTGAGTGCCACGGACCTGGTTGCACGGATCAATGCCAACGGCCAGCGCGCGCTCCACGTGCCGAAGTTTGAAGACATCCTTATGCACCTGCGGCAGCAGCTCGAGCCCGGTGACCTCGTCGTCACCATGGGAGCGGGCAACGTTTGGGAGATAGGGCGTGACTTGGTGAATGACAGGGTTCAGGGTTCAGGGTTCGGGGTTCAGTGAAGACTCGCCGCGGTCTCTTCCACTGAACCCTGATCCCCGAACCCCGAACCCTCAACCCTCGATCGTGACTCAATCCGTTGGGGAGAGTAAACATGTCCGCCATGACGAGCATGCGTATCGGGATAAGCAACCCGTTTGCCGGCTTGGGCGAGGTCGTAAGCGAGAACGTTCCGCTGGGCCCCAGGACGTGGTACCGCATCGGCGGCCCGGCGCGGTGGTTCGTGCAGCCGCGAACGCCGGAGGAACTCGAGCAGGCCGCCGCTCGCTGCACCGAGAACGGAATCCCGGTTTATGTCCTGGGGCTCGGCGCCAACCTCCTGGTTAGCGACGCGGGCGTCAACGGCGCCGTCTTCCGCTTCGGCGAGGAGCATTGGCGGCGGGTGAAGTTTGAGAAGACCAGCCTCGAAGTCGGCGCCGGCGTTGACATCCAGAAGCTGGTCCTTCGCACGGTCCGTCAAGGCTTGGCCGGCATCGAATGCCTGGCCGGCATTCCCGGAACGATCGGCGGGGGAATCCGAATGAACTGCGGCGGGAAATTCGGCGACCTGGGGGCCCGCGTCACTCGCGTCCAGGTGATGGATGCCGCCGGACACGTATTCGAGCGGACCAAGGACGATCTGGTCTTCGAGTACCGGACCACCAATATCTCCGCCACCTTCATCCTCGGCGCGACGTTGGAACTCGAGGAGGATGACCCCGAGCGGATCATGAAGCGGACCAAGGAAATCTGGATGTACAAGCGGAACAGCCAGCCGCTGAACACCAAGAACTGCGGGTGCATTTTCAAGAACCCCCGCGGCCTGAGCGCGGGCGCCCTGATCGATCAGGCCGGCCTCAAGGGGATGCGCGTCGGCGGCGCCGAGGTCAGCGCCAAGCACGCGAACTTCATCATCGCCTACCCCGGCTGCCGCGCCGAGGACGTGCTTAAGCTCGTCAAGATCATCCGCGAGAAGGTGTATGAGAAGAATGAGATTCATCTCGAGTCCGAGGTGAAGATGTGGCCGTAATTGTCATCAGCCGCATCGGTATGGGGCCGATCTGTGAATGACGAGTGACGAAATTCGAATGACGAATCAATGACGAATGCCCAAATGCTGAGCGCAGCGAAGTCCCGACCTGTCGGGAACGAATGACGAAACGGACGCGCCGCCAGCGTTTCGTCAGTTGGTCTTCGTCATTCGGATTTGATTCGTCATTCGAGTTTCGTCATTCGAGTTTCGTCATTCGAGTTTCGTCATTCGAGTTTCGTCATTCTCACCATCGAGAGCACCGGAAATGCGAGTCACAGTCCTGTACGGCGGCCCTAGCGTCGAGCGCGAAGTGAGTCTGGTCAGCGGCCGGGCCGTGATCGACGGGCTCAAGTCGATGGGCCATGAAGTATTCGGCAGCGATGTCTCCCCTGCCGATCTTTCGGGTCTGGATCGTCCCGCCGACGTCATCTTTCCCGTCCTGCACGGACAGTTCGGAGAGAGCGGAGAACTCCAGGAGATCCTCGAACAGCGCGGCCTGACGTTTGTCGGCAGCGGTTCCAGGGCCTCTCGGCTCGGAATGGACAAGGTCCAGACCAAGCAGGCGTGGGAGAAGGCCGGCCTCCCGACGCCGCGATATCGGGTCATTACCGCCGCCGACCGGCCGTTCCCCGATATAGGGTACTCCTGCGTTGTGAAGGCGATCGACAGCGGCAGCAGCATCGACGTGTTCGTGTGCAAGGCGCCGGCCGAGCTGCCCGCCCAGGCCCGCGAATCCATGGAGCACGTCGTGTCCCGTCACGGCCGCGCCCTGGTCGAGCAGTTCATCAGCGGCCCCGAGCTGACCGTCGGCCTGCTGGAGGAGAAGCCCCTCGCCCCCATCCGCATCGTCCCCAAGCGCTCCTTCTTCGATTACGAAGCCAAGTACAAGGCCAGCGACACCGAGCACCGCTTCGATACCGGCTTGCCATCGCGAGTCGTCGAGCATTGCCGCGAATTGGCCCGAAAGGCCAACGAGGTCGTCGGCGCCCGCGACCTTGCCCGCGTCGACATCATGATTGACGGGTCGACGCACGAGCCGTATCTCCTGGAGATCAACACCCTGCCCGGCTTCACCCCCAAAAGCCTGTTGCCCGAGGCCGCCCGGCACGCCGGTATCGACTTCGGCCCGCTGGTCGACCGCCTGGTGCGACGGGCCAATGCCCGACACGAAGCCCGTTCTTGACTCCACCGCCACGCCGCGCTATCAGACAGCGTGCACAAGACCGTCGTGTTGAACGTCGTCGGGCTGACGCCCGCGCTTTTGGGTGAATTCACGCCGAGGCTCAGAGAGTGTATTGCCCGTGGCTCGGTCGCGAATGTCGGTCACGTCTGCCCGGCGGTAACGACGACGGTCCAATCCACTTATCTCACCGGCGCCTGGCCGAGCGACCATGGCATTGTCGGCAATGGGTGGTACTTCCGCGACGAATGCGAGGTGAAGTTCTGGCGGCAGTCGAACCGGCTGGTGCAGCGGCCGAAGGTCTGGGACGCCGCCCGGCAGCTCGACCCCAGCTTCACCTGCGCCAATCTGTTCTGGTGGTACAACATGTACTCGTCGGCGGATTACGCGGTGACGCCGCGGCCGATGTACCCCGCGGACGGGCGGAAGCTTCCGGACGTCTGGACCCATCCGCCGGACCTCCGCCAATGGCTCCAGCGCGAGCTTGGGCAGTTCCCGCTGTTTCAATTCTGGGGCCCGGCCACCTCGATCCGCGCGACGCAGTGGATCGCGGACTCCGCGATCCGCGTCGACCAGCGGTTTGATCCCACGCTCACGCTCGTCTACGTGCCACACCTGGATTACTGTCTCCAGCGAACAGGCACTGGGCCGGCCGCCATCGCGCAGGATCTGCGCGAGCTGGACGAGGTCTGTGGGAAGCTGATCGACTATTTCGGCGCCCGCGCGGCGAGGATCGTAATCTTGTCGGAGTATGGGATCATGCCGGTATCGCGGCCGGTGCACCTCAATCGCGTCCTCCGCGAGCGCGGCCTGATCGTGGTGCGGGAGGAGCTGGGCCATGAGCTGCTCGATGCCGGCGCGAGTGCCGCGTTCGCCGTGGCCGACCATCAGGTCGCCCATATCTATGTGAATGACCTGCCGCGCCTGAAGGAGGTGCGGGCGCTGATCGAATCCACGCCGGGCGTCGATCTGGTCCTCGATTCGGAACGCAAGCGGCAACATCATCTCGACCACGAACGATCGGGCGAGCTGGTAGCCGTTGCCGCGCCGGATGCGTGGTTCACGTACTACTACTGGCTCGATGATCGGCGGGCCCCCGACTTCGCCCGCACCGTAGACATCCATCGGAAGCCCGGCTACGACCCCGTCGAGCTGTTCATCGACCCCTCGCTGAAGTTGGCCAAAGGCAAGATCGCATTCACGCTGCTGCGAAAGAAGCTGGGTTTCCAGACGCTAATGCAAATCATCCCGGTGGACGCGAGGCTGGTCCGCGGGTCCCACGGACGACCCCCGGCGTCAGCCGCACAGGGCCCGTTATTTGTCACAAACCAAACGGGAATACTGGACGCTACCGAAGTCCAGCCGACCGACGTCTCCCGGCTGATTATGCGGCACCTGACCGATTGACCTGGGCAAATCTCTGGTTGAACACTGCAAAATCTGCAAAAAGCAGGTCCCGCGCCTCATCATATTCATCAGGATTTTCCTACCCTTCAGGCCGGTATGGACGATATGATAAGTAAACGAAGCTCGGCCGGACCTAAGCCGGTGACTTCGGCCCGCCAATTGCTTCGGAGAAGAACAGGGGCGAAGAGTGGATACTCATCGCTCGCATCCAGGACCCACACCTCGGAGGATTGCTATGGCAAGGTTGCGAAGCGCTCAATTGGTGGCGCCGGCAGCGCTCGGTTTGTTGTTGTCCGGGACCTGCCTGGCCGCCGACACTCGTCCGACCAACGGCGACTGGTATCGGGGCCAGCCGGCCACTGTCCCGCCCGGACAGGGGAACGCACCGCCGAACGGCGGCCGCGATTTCGGACCGCCGCCAGCGGCAATGCCGCCCGGCGGATATGGCGGCAGTGACTTCCCCGACGACCAGGTTCAGGACTGGGTCGTAGCCAGTGCTCGGGCCGCCCACACCCGCGCCATGTTTCATCGCGCCGAGAACGAGTTGGACGCCGCTGTCCGCGACACCCAATGGACCTTCGAGCAGTCGCAGGACTACCGCGACGCCGTCGCCGCGGAGAAGCGGGCCTACCAGGCCTACACCGCCGAGCGGCAACACGCTCTCGAATCGGTCATCAAGGATCCGCAATACCAGGCCGACCTGGAGCTGCGCGACGAGATGGGCGACCGGATCGCGAAGCTGCGAGCTTCCAGCAAGCCCGGCCTGATGCCGCGCGAAATCCTGCTGGCGATGGCGTCGCAGAAGCTCCAGTATGCGACTCGCGCTCACGAGATGGAAACTGCCGCGCTGGAGAAGAACGCGGCATTGCAGGATGCCCGCCAAAAGATGGTGCAGGCCAGCGCTCGCGTCTCGGAGCTTCGGGCCAGGTTCGACGCCTCGGTGCGTACCAATCCGCAGATCCAGCAAGCCCGGCGAAACCTGGACGACGCGCGAGTGGCGCTAATCACGGCCGAGGCCTACGTGAACGCCGCCGCCGCCGCCGGCCAGCTCGCCACGGACTACGCCTATTACCGTCACCGCTGGGATTTCGTGCCGCAGTACACCCCCGCGCCCTGGGGCCCGTACGGATATCGCTAGTGAGTGCCAGACGGTGTTTTGCGCCGGCGATTCTGCTGCTCTGCGCGGCGTCGGTCAGTAGCTGCCGGAAGGAGCAGAGCGCCTCTCCCGGCCCGGCCACGCAACCGGCGCCGCAGCAGCAGGAGTTGAACATCGCCGCGGCGGCGGACCTGAAGTTCGCCCTCGACGAGGCGGCGGCGACGTTCCGCCAGGCCCATCCCGACATCGATGTCCGCATCACCTACGGTTCCTCCGGCAACTTCTTCTCGCAGCTCTCCAACAAGGCACCCTTCGATCTGTTCTTCTCGGCTGATATAGGCTATCCGCGGAAGCTGATCGACCAGGGCCTGGCGGACAGGGGAGCGGAGTTCATTTACGCCGTCGGCCGGATCGTCCTGTGGATCCCCAACAGTTCTGCCCTGAATACTTCGAAGCTCGGGCTGGACGCGCTGACCGCTCCTTCTGTGAAGAAGCTCGCGATCGCCAATCCTCAGCACGCCCCGTACGGCCGCGCCGCCGAGGCGGCGCTCAGGAAGCGAAACCTCTGGGAGAAGGTGCAAGGCAAGCTGGTGCTGGGCGAGAACATCGCCCAGACCGCCCAGTTCGTCGAGAGCGGCTCGGCCGACGCCGGAATCATCGCCCTGTCGCTG
>Ga0073928_10005669_pt1 | contig 17301 bp, 17 predicted proteins | sample PaiPotPPA55metaG_FD_76969 | JGI IMG/M metagenome (GOLD analysis project Ga0073928, IMG submission 76969) | Iron sulfur acid spring bacterial and archeal communities from Banff, Canada, to study Microbial Dark Matter (Phase II) - Paint Pots PPA... ... | reverse complement strand
CGAGCAAAATGCTCTTTTGGTCGTGGATCGTCGTCGCCGACCTCCTGCTCGCACGTATCCTTTTGCAGCTCGTTTCATTAGTTCGCGCAAAACAGCAGGTTGAAATTATCGATACGTTCGATTGGATCAGCCAGCGCCCAGGTGTGCGGCGGCGCTATTCTGTAGGCATTTCAGATTCGGTCGATATCCCATGTTTGCTTGGCTTAACCCAACCACTCATTGCAATTCCGCGCGCGATTGCGACCGAGCTTTCCAGCAACGACCTTCGCCGTATCGTGTTGCACGAGTCTGCACACGTTCGCCGCTACGACGATTGGTTCAATCTCTTCGAACAATGCGTCTTGTCGCTGTTGTTCTTTAACCCCGCGCTGTATTACGCGACGCGCGCACTTCATTTGGAACGTGAAATCGCTTGTGACGATCACGTGGTCGCTACTGATGAGCGCCTATTCTACGCTGAGTGCCTGTCTGTGCTCGCGGGGCGCACGCGGGTGCGCAGCACATCGTTTGTTCCGAGCTTCTTTAGCGGACGACGCGAGCTGTTGATCCGCATTGAGGAGCTTCTCGACCGCAAGCATATCGTATACGCGCGTTTAGGCATCGTCCCATACGCCGTCGCGGCGGTGCTCGGCATCGTCGCTCTCGTGCTGGGGCAAACGGGCATCCCAGTTCTGGCAGCGCCAATGCAAACGCCCGCTCCGGCTTCGACGCAGCAGCCTCCGCCAAACGTCGCGCCGTCGTCGCATGTGAAGCCGGCACCCAAAGTCGTGCGCGGTCCACATGTCGTCCAGACAAAAGAAACAATAATGGTTCGAGTGGTCGGCAAGCCAGAGTCTCCTCACGTCTCGTCGCACGTACGGGTTCGCCAAGGAGCCGAATCTTCGACGCAAACTGTCACCGAGTCCGAAACATTCGTTGTGAACGGCAAAGCCTGCGCGGCGGCATTAGTCGTGGCACCTGTAGCTGTGTCGCAGGAAACCGCTGCAACGCGAGTTGCCCCTGCGCCACCTTGTATTCCGGTTCCAGCCGTGGCGCCGGGCACAGGACACCATGTGATGATGATCGACAGCCACACCAAGGTCATCATGTGCACGAAGTCTTTGACACACGTCCACGTGCGTGGTCGTATAACCGAGGCCGACATTAAGGCACTCAAAGCGGCAGGCTGTACCGTGAGCGAGCCGATCGATATTCAGAAGGTGCGCATGGATTCGCTGCACGATATCAACATGGACGCGGTTCAGGCAGAAGTTGACAGGGCGATGGTGGAAGTGCAGAGATCAATGCTGTCGATGCCACACGATCATGATTTCCATCAGCTCGATTCGGCAGCACGCGCCCTTGCGGAAAGTCAAGCCCAGGTTGGAGTCGCTGAGGCCAAAAGGCAAGCCTCCGAGCTGAGGCGAGAATTGACAGAGATGCGACACGAATGGGCAATCTCCCACCGATGAAAATCCATGTCTTGATGCCTAAGATCGAGCTGCGTCAGTGCCGAGAGCATTGAGCGTTTACGTCACGCGCATTCGGACACGGTTACACTTACTTGGCGGTAAGCGTTACGGTGTCACTGAGATTTAACTGCGTCCCAGGCATGCCGCCTCCTAACGTCGTCGTTTTCGAGCACATGTGAATTCGGCCTGACGTAAACGTGCAATCGACGCTGGCTGACCACCCGGATGTGGCAGTTCCTCGAATGGTTTGTGCATCTTGTTCGAACTTTCCATCACCATGCACGCTCACCGAATTACCCGTTACCGAAATAACTTTAAAGGTTGCCGGCACGGACGAAAGTTGGCTCGGGAGAGCAGACCGCCCGGAAGACATCCAAGACGGAGATGCCAGCTTAACACTCCACGTCGCGTTTTTTTGCAGCGGTGCGGGAGCTGCGGCGAGAACTGCGACGACGTTTGACAAAAGCTCGACGAACGTATATTGCGGCTTTGGCGGGGCGATCGAGCCTTGTGTATCGACCTGGAGCGTTTGATCGAATGTGTCGAGTCCGTCTGAGGCCGCAATGTGCACCGAATCCGCGACCGCTCTTGTCACGGTCAATGTGCCGCTCTGATCGTGCGGCGCTTGTCCTCCTCCTCTAAGAGTGGGCATAGGGCCGGGAGGAATCGACATGCCATTCATGGTGTATTGTTCGGTGGCGGTAAAGACCTGGGAGGCCCCGACGCTCGGAAGTGCTGAGAGCGATGCATCGGCCACCGCCTGACGGATGAAAAAACTGACAACCACGACGGCGGTTAGCGTAACGCCTAGGGTTCGGCGCGAAAAATGTCTCATGCTATTGCCCTCCACGCTGCTGATACCCGAGTTTCAGGTGGGTACGGTTTTCTAGTGTCTACCTTCCCGCCTCCCTTCTCGTGCGGGCACACGTTTCATGTCCTTGCAGGCCGCTAGATTATGTTTACTGTAGGGATGGTCATGAAAGCATTGATCGTTGATAACTACGGTCACCCGCGAGCGGCGCGTATTGGTGAAATTGACAAGCCACAACTCAAGGACGGCTCCTTGCTCGTCAAAATACACGCTGCTGGCATCAATCCTTTCGATTACAAACTGATCACGGGAGCGGTAAAAGACTTCATGCCGATCTCCTTCCCGCACGTGCCAGGCATGGATGGCGCCGGGGTTGTTGACGAGATTGGACAGGGCGTGCAAGGTTGGCGTAAAGGCGATCCAGTGCTTGGCATGTTCGAAACGGGCACGCTCGCGGAATACGCGCTCATTGCCGCCAAATCCAAAAGGCTGGCTCGAAAACCCGACGCTTTAGACTTCGTTCGCGCCGCGGCGATGCCAGAGGCAGGCTTGACCGCAACGACAATTGTACGGGCGGCTAACGTTCGTCAAGGTCAGAGCGTGTTTGTTATCGGTGCAACGGGCGGCCTAGGACTGTTCACGATGCAGCTCGCCAAATTGAACGGAGCCCGAATCATTGCAACAGGGAAGGCAACCGATGCCGAGTACCTACGACGGCTCGGGGCAGACGACTTCATCGATTATGGAGCCGGGGATGCTCTGGAGCAGGTTCATCAACGATATCCTGGGGGCGTTGATGTTGTCGTCGATGTGATTAACACGGGTGATGCGTTACTTCGCGACGCGAACGTGATTCGGCAGGGCGGCACGCTCGTTTCGTCGCTGTCCGGCCCGGAGCAAAGCGCGTTCCCATCAGGTGTTACCGTTCATTATATTCAGCTCAACGCGAAAGACGGCGATCTGGAAGACCTTGCGCGGCGGGCCGCAAGCGGGGATTTGCAGGTTGAGATTGGTCACGCATATGCCTTTTCGCAAGCTGCGCAAGCTTTCGTAGATCTGTATTATCCGGCGAAGCACACTCGTGGAAAGCTCGTGGTTGAAGTGCAGCCGGAAGCAACCAAAACATCACACGATGTTCGCGATTGCAGCAAATCATAGCGCAAGCGCCATCGGAAATATATTCGGAATGATGTAGTAAGGATCTGGACCCGACCCCGTATTGGTGAGGATGATTATATCAAGTCCATCATCGGGGAACATCGCGTTCATCGTCTGAAAACCGCCAACAAAGCCGTCGTGCCAAATGTAACGGTGACCATCCAAGGTGCTGATAAACCAGCCATCTGCGTAGCTGCCGTAGGAAACTGAAATGGTACTCGGGGTGAACATCTGCGTCAGTGAGGCCTGACTAAATATCCCAGGCTGGCGCACTGCTTCATCCCATTTCTCGATGTCACCAACCGTTGAAGTCAAACCGCCCGGCCCGGCCAGCCATTGTAAGTTGGGCTGCCACGAGCGAAAAATCGTGACGCCGTCTTCGTGGTAGCCGAGCGCGAGGTCGGTGACCGGGGACGACGGATATCCCTGGTGCGTCTGCGTCATAACAAGCGGCGAGAAAATCCGCGATTGTAGGAATGCACCCAGCGGTTCCCCGCTGACCTTCGCGACGATCATGCCGAGCAACAAATAGTTCGAATTACTATAGCTGAATTGCGTGCCGGGAGAAAAAAGCAGTGGAAAGGTCGCTAGCTCGTCGACGATGGGTTGGTAGTTGGTTTGCCCACTCGCCATAAAAGCGTTATACGCACTGGTGAAATCGGGCGGCGTACCGAAGTTAGTGTAGTCAACCAAACCACTGCGATGTTGGAGCAAATACAGGAGCGTGATCGCGTGGCCATGAGGAAACGTTGGGAAGTACTTGGCAAGCGTGTCGTTGACCGAGAGCTTACCGTCCTGCTGCAGAAGCAAAATCGCGCCGCCCGTAAATTCTTTGGACACGGACGCTAAGTCAAATTCCGTATTTCCGTCCGGCGCGAGCCGTCCTCGTGGTAGGTGGAAGAGTTGATCAGTTTGCTCGATCCCCCAAAAGTTTGGGCCTTCGAATTCCTCAGGAAGGCCACGGTCGCGCAAGCCATAACCTTTTTGGTACACGAGAGCGCCGTGCTTATAGATCGCGAGCTCAACACCCCACGACTGTGGGTAGTTCTGTGCGACGATGCCGTCAATAGTTGACGAGCTTCCATTGTTGGAAGGCGCAGGCCGCACAACGCCGACACTGCCCCCGCCTCCACAAGCGGCTAACAGTGCGCCTATCGCACAGAACACGGCTAGTGTTATGATCAGCTTGATCATTAGCTATGCTGAGCGTCGGAACTAGGTTCTGAGTCTGCATTCCCGTCGTTTGCGCCGGGCTGGCCCGGCTCAGGAATGCCGTCGTCCTTGCCTTGCACCCATTGTGCCACAAACTGTCTTTCCTGCGGCGATAGCTTCCTAATCGCACGAAGAACGTTTTGGACTTCCTGGCTCTCGCTACTGTCGCTCAAGCTTCGCTTTCACCTCGGATTGCATTGCGCCGTTTCCATTTCGCGATTTCGGCTGCGGACCTGAGAGCGGAGGCACTGACGCAACGGCCTCGACCGGCAAGTCCAGCGCAACGCCTTTACCCACAATGACCGACAGCGCCTGCGGCACGACTTCGACCTTAAGCGCTTGCTGAACTCTGAGCGAGTGCGAATCGGAATCGGTCGGGGGCTCGTCCTGACATTGAATCTTGACCTTGCGCGTCTGATAAAATACAACCTTAGGATTGTCGACGCGCTTACCATCTTTAATTTTTAGGAAGTAATCCAACAGTTCGGTTTTACCCATGCCGTCATACACCGCGACGTCGAGCAGCCCGTCATCCATCTTAGCTGCCGGTGCGACCAGAAAGTTCCATCCCATGAGTGGGGCGTTCGAGACGGTCACGAGTTGCGAGTTTGCAAGAATCGTTTCGCCGTCATCGAGATCAATCTGTACTGGAGACGGCTTGGAGTCAAACAGCTTGCGCAGCGCGTGAGGTAATCCAATTAAAGGGCCTTCTCGTATCGCTTTACCCGCAGAAAAAGCGATTGCAGTTAAACCGACGCCAGCCGTCTCGAGAAAGTGGTCGCCGTGCTGTTTTTCGCCCGTAATGACATGTCCCATGTCGATTTGCCGCGCGCTACCTGCACCGAGGAGCGCGCACGCGTCATCAAGATCGAGTGGAATTCCAAGCGACCGGGCAACGTTATTCATCGTACCGACCGCAAGAATACCCAGCGTCGTCTTCGTGCCAACCAGTTGTGAAGCAGTCTCTTCAATAGTACCGTCGCCGCCTGCGGCGATCACGAGCTCTTCGTTGTTATCCGCAGCCGCCTTCGCGAAACGACGTACGGTTTTTCCCGACGCTCTGATGTTGACTTTAGCCCGAATGCCATGCGCTCTCAGCAAATCGACAATCTTCTCAAGCGCGTCCGGGTCTTTCGAGTCGGCACCTGACTCGGGATTGAAGATCAAACGGGCTGCACGCAAACGCCGGTTGCTTGTTGGCGCGCGCTCAGGCAACGCCGCCGCACGCTCGTGCGCGGCGTGCTCCAAGTTGGCTATTTGGGATTCGAGCGCACACAATTTTCGGGTGCGTTTTTCAAGCTTGGCCTGTGTTGCTTCTACTTTTTTGGCCAAGCGCTTGTGCTTGCTGCGCGCGTCTTCGAGCTCGCCAAGCAACTTTTTGTGGCTGTCTTGCTTCACGTCTACTCTATACCCACATTCAGACCGATCGTTCAACTGATGCAGCCTTGCTGGCTGGCCTCGTCCCACAGGCTTTGTCCGCTCATCGGAGGGTCTGTCGCAATAAAAAATCAATCTCCACACGCGGAGCTACCAGCTGTCGTCGATCGCCGAGCCCATGTAGGGAGGCCGAATTTTCTATGGTTCAATCGAGAGCTACGTTTCGGGCTATCGTTGTTATTGTTCTGGCTGTTCTGGTACTGGCTGAGTCATTGCCCGACATTCGCCGTGTGTGGCTACCGCTTGGCATATTTGGCGTTACGGGTACCGATACAGATCAAGTCATCACAGGCCTGGATGAAAACTCTCCGGCGGTGAAGGCCGGTCTCAAGATTGGCGATCGTATCGATGTGGCAGCTACCGATCCAAACCGTCGATTCTGGTTATTCTCCGGCACTGGTCCCGAGACACCCGTTCCAGGCCAGCAGCTCACCTTCGCAGTTATTCATGACGGCAAGAGGCGCTACGTAACCATGGTTAGCCAACCGGAGGGGCTGACCACAACGACCAACGTGTTGCTCTTACTCAGAGAACTATCGTTGCTGCTCTTTGTTGGCATTGGTGCGGCGCTTGTTCTTCTTCGCCCATCAATTGCGACATGGGCGTTCTACTTTATTTGCCTTGCAATCCATGGCGCGCCATCTCAAGTGGCAGGGATGTCGCTCGGCGTGCCCTGGAATTATGTTACTGGCATCGTCAGTTCGACGGGATTATTAGGCTCCGCAGGTCTTGTCGGCGTCGTGGTTTTCGCCGCGCTGTTCTTGCACGAGCGAAGTAAGGGATGGCGCGCGGAAGTGTATCGCTGGGCACCACTTGTGTGGGTTGTGTTGGCCGCCCTTAACATCTATGGGTGGCTTGGCCCAGGTTGGTTTGGCGTGCCTGGCAAGACCGCGTTCAATCTGTACCTGTTCTTAGAAGCTTGTCTGGTCGCCGTAGCTATGTCCGCTTTTGTGGCCACGTATATCTCGGCTCGCGGCACGGATAAGCAGCGCATCCGATGGGTTATCCTCGGGTTCGGGATTGCGCTTGTCTCGAACCTGACCGTGGCTTACCTGACGACCGTCATCGCATTGCCCTACTGGCTGTATGCAAGTCTCTTGCTCATTCCTATTGTGGTTCCGATAACGGTCGCTTATGCAGTTATCAAACATCGAGTCATTGATGTTAGTTTCGTTGTGAGCCGCGCCATCGTGTATGGGATATTGACGACCTTGATCGTCGGCGCATTCTCACTCGTTGACTGGCTCTTTATCGATAAGCTCAAACTCGTGCAACTGGGAACGATCGCGGAAATGGGCGTTGCTATTGCCGGCGGGTTTTGGTTCAACGGTTTACATCGACGGGTCGATTCCTTGATCGATGCGACGTTTTTCCGCGAGCGTCATCGCGCCGAAGTCATGATTGCGAGAAATGCCGCAGCACTGCCTCTCGCCGAGACACCGGAGACTGTCGCGCACTTCCTTGTCGATGAGCCCATGCGGGCCTTTTCGCTCGCATCCGCTGCGCTGTTTCGTCGCCGACACGATGGGCTCTACATACGCGAAGCATCAAACGGCTGGGAGGCTGATACGTTACTGCGGCTCGATCATTCCGATGAGCCGCTTCTATTGCTCGCGCGGGCGGAGAACGGTCCGCTCTCTCTCCATGACCATCCATGGCGCACGGAACACGTGCCGGATGGGAATAGGCGACCCATTCTCGCGCTCCCAATAGTGGTGCGGCGCGAACTGGCGGCGGTTGTATTCTATGGCGGTCACCTGCACGGTGAGGCACTGGATCCTGATGAGATCAGAATCATTGCTGGTCTGGCACCTGGCGCTGCCGCAGCCTACGATCACATCGAAGCCGAGGCGCTAAGAAAAGACAACGACGCAATGAAAAACGAAGTCGATTCCTTGCGCACACGGCTGGCGGAGATACAGATTCAGCCTGCCTGACTCTTGCTCTGCGGTCGGCGCGTATTCTTATGAGTGCGACGCAGCATAAATTCATAGACATTCACACAACAAGGACGCCGCTTTCCCGAGGAAAGCTGTTCAACGGTCCGCCTGACCCGGCGGGCTCGGGTCTCAAGCGTCTTGGCCGATTCGATCCAGCGGATCCAATCGCGACGACCGACGGTAGTGAGGTCCTTCCACAACGTCTTCGCTTCGCGAGAAGCAGTTAGGACGACCCCGAGATCGGCGGGGACTGTCGGTTCAGGCTCTGGTCCCAAGATAACGAGTTTCACCGTGTCGCCCGCGTTGGCACCAGCGCCCTCGCGCATGGCTCTGTTGACACGCAGCGAGTGGCTTCCGGATGTGTTGAGTTCCAGTGCCGCTCGGAAGGGATGACCGTTCATGGTGCCTTCGACTTTGGTCATGCCGCGTGAGGAAAATTTCTTGCTGATCTCCTTGGGGAGGTTGAGCAGGGTCCGGGAACCTGTCTTCGCTGTCTCAGGAAGCCGAAAGAGCCGCGCCTTGAAGCAAAGAACCGATGGACCGTCGCCGTCCTTGTTCTCATGTATTGCTTTGTTCATATTGATAACAAAATCGCCCTCGATTTTGGTAGGCGTGCTGTGAACGCCTGCCCCGTTGGCAGGTCCACGCTCTCATCCCGCGCGGGCTTATAGAGCGTTCGCTGCGGCTTGCACAGTTCTGAGCGGCTTCGAAAGATCGTCTAAGAGTTCCGGAGCGACAATGGCGAGCGGCGTCGTTCCGTAGCACATCAGTCGATCGTGGAAGTCTTGCAGCGAGCCGCGTGACCCCAAGATCGCAAAGTAATCATGCTCGAGCAGTTCGAGCTGCTGGCGTCCGACCGTATACGCAATCACGTAACCGGGATTTAGCGCGATTCCATCTACGGCTTCCTTGGCGGCCTGCTTCGTGAATCCGGTGTGTTCGGCGAAGTACGCAACTGCTTGCGGCTCGCTCATCTCACCCGCCGCCAGCTTTGCATCCACGACCGCTCGAGCGCCCCGTACGCGCTCCCACTGCGCCGTGTAGTAGCGCGCATCGAGATCACCGCCATACAATCCGAGCCGAACAAACATCTCCTCGCCGTAATAAGCCCAGCCCTCAGCGAATGAACCGCTGCCTTGTATCTTGCGAATAAAATCCGGATTGCGCCGCGCGATGGACAATTGCAGAAAATGCCCCGGCATGGCTTCGTGCGCAGCCGTTGATAAGATGCGGTCGCGATCGAAGTCCTCGTTTGCATCCAATCTCGCTGCCGCCGCCGCAAGCGAAGTCGGCGGCGTGATGAAGTAAAAGCCGTTTGTCTCTGGCGCAAACAGGCGAGGGGATTGCATGGAAGCCCCGGGCGCAACGGGTTGCAAGAACTTAGGCGTCTCGACGACCTCGATGCGACCCAACCAGCTGGGTACATCTATGACGTGGTGCGCTTCGACAAAGTGCTGGAGTGTGGCGATCTGCTCGCGATAATAGGGCAAGAGCGCGGCACCAGCTGGTGCAAGTCCGCCGCCACTGGCTGCGCCGAGAGTTGTGTGCTGCTCACGAACCAGATGTTCGATCCAGTAGGTCTCAGCCCAACCGTGGGCAAGCTCATCCTCGCCCATGCGCTCAACCGACTCGCTGTCAAACGGCACAAGCTGTTCGTCTTGAATCATACGGTCATACGCTTGCCGGCCCATCGCGAAGTTCTCGTGCCATGACGCAATATGAGTGTCGATATACGATTTTTCTTGCGCTAAAGAACGCAACGTGTTATTTCGCGCCGACACGAATTGACGAAAAGCCGATGGCGTGAGCTGCGCTTTTGCAGCGTCGCTGAGCGCGCCTGTAAGAAACTCCGGCGCGCTTGTAAGCTCTTCAGCGCCAACCGCGGCTTGCAAATGCCCGGGTTCGGTGACCAGTTTTTCTCCGGCTGCGATATAGGCGGGCGCTCCTTGGAGGCGCGCGGTTATGTCGCGCCAGGCGCTGAGAACACCTGCTGTCGTGCTACCAGCGCGCCCTCCGACCGGCAAATGCAAGAATTGTGTGTAGACCGCGTCGACGATCGCGACACCAGGAGCCGAATAATCCTTACGATCGGTTCGATAAACCGTATACTGGCGTTCCAAGGCTAGAAGTTCAGCGCGAAGCAATGCAGCGTCGTCGCGGACCTTTCGCGGTTCTCCGCCAATGGGAATAGCGGCAAGCCGGCCTTCCCACGCGCGAACGAGTGCGAGATCGCCATCATCCTCCGTCATTGACGGGGTGTCGAGTAATCCGTCTTCGGAGCTGATCCCCTCGGCAGTGGCAACCAGCGGATGACGCTTTGCCCAGACGAACGTTACGTCGCGAGCGAGACCCTGTAGGGCATCGTATGACGCATCCGTTTTATGAGCAGGGGGCGCGAGCGCTGCCCAGGATGTGCTCCCGCTCGAGATGCTGATAAGCAATGAATTGAGGCAGAACGCAACGATAACTCTTCGCGCCGGGCATCGCGACATGGATGATCTCCTTGCATCGGCTAGGGGGTTGAGCTTGTTAGCTTTTCTCAATTGTTACTTCGGTTCTGCATGGCCAAGAGCTACTCCGCGAACATCTCCTGTAACAATCGAAGAGTTGCAACCAGAGTTTTCCCCGAGACTCGGCCAATCCGGCGCATGAGCCTTTGTCTGTCGACTGTGCGAATTTGATCTGATAGTATCAGACCGGTCCGCCCTTCGAAAGTAACGGGCAGACGAAAGGGGGCTGGGGATCCTGCGCTGGTCATCGGTAAGACTATCACGGTTTCGAGTGACGCGTTCAACTCGTCAGGCGATACCACAAGAGCAGGTCGGGTCTTCTTAGTCTCGCGGCCGACGGTCGGATCTAGCGTTACAGCCCAGATCTCACCGCGCGCTACCATTTAAGCTTTGCGTCAGATCGGTTTGGAAATTCTGGCCATATTAAGCGGTGCTCGCTTCGGTCCGCAAGGCGCTTACCCGCCTCCGACCAGCCCTTTCTGACTCGGCCTCGAGGCTTGCGTAGAACAATTGCGTCTTGCTCAATCGTCAGCTCAACCTCCGTTCCAAGGTCTAGCTGTGAGAGCAGCGGTTTCGGAAGAATTACCCCTTGAGAGTTGCCGATACGGCGAAGCGATGTTTTCATTCACGCATATCATAGCACGTAAAACGGGTGAGGGTCAATAACATTGTTATAACATCAAAAAACTAAGTTTGGACCGGCCTCTCGCTGGCCCTTTCCTTTTTGAACCATGATGGACGGCGAATGCGCCTGCCCCTTAGGCAGGCGCAAGAGTTGGTCTTATATTGAAAGTCGTTCGAGGGCAGTCTTTCTGCAAAAGAAAACACCACCAACATTGGTGGTGCCCGCAGGGGTCTGTCGCGGCTTATTATAGTATAGGCAGCTCGAAATTGCAACGTCGGGAGCCATGAGGTCTGACGCCATGACTCCTCCCGGCTGGGCCGGGGCTGGAGGTGACGGGAATCGAACCCGCCGCAGGCGGTTTGACAGACCCCTGCAGGGCACCAGCCCACCCCCAACCACCTGTTCATTCACGCTAATGCGCATCAAGTAAAGACCTAAAAACAACCACCAGATTAGGTGCTTATCCAGATCTTTGCGTGATGAACATATGGCATGGTCCGCAGCCTCACCGTTTCGCACTATCTCAAGAACTGGCTAGCTCATGTCGAAAAAGCACGCCGGCACACCACCTATGCGCTGTATGAGTCGCTGATCCGAAACTATGTCATCAATCATATCGGGCGGTATCGACTAACGCAGATTAAACGCAGACATATCCGGTCGTTGCTTGATTCGCTTTGTGAACGTGTTGGCTCGCGCACGCGTCAGCTCGTACACCGCGTGTTGCGACAAGCGTTTGCCGAAGCAATCGAAGACGAGCTGATTACTGTCAATCCGTGCTTTAGGAAGGATAAGCCCAGATATGAGAGCGCAGATCACCGGCCGCTCACGCTAGATGAAGCTCGAAGGATGCTCACGGCTGCAAGGCGCACCGATTACCACGTTCTCTTCTTCCTCGCCCTGGTTACGGGCATGCGGCAAGGTGAGATATTTGCGTTGCGCTGGGATGCCGTCGATTTCGACACCTCGTCGGTGTTCGTGCGCGCATCCTTGGGCCGAGATCGAGACGGCAAGCCTGTGCTCACACCGCCAAAGGCGTCCCGCCGTCGGCGGATCGACGTGGGAAGTGCCATGCGTGAGCTTCTCATTGAGCACCGTCGCCTTAAGCCTGACGGCGTGTGGGTTTTTACCGATCGGCATGGTGACCCGCTCGAAAAGGATCGCTTCGTCCGTGGGATATTTCACCCGCTTCTAAGGCGCGCGGGTATCCGTCGAATCCGGTTCCACGATTTGCGGCACACAAGCGCAACGCTCGCCCTCGCGAATGGCGTGAACGTCAAAGTCGTGTCCGAGCGCCTTGGCCACTCAAGCGCTCAAATGACGCTGGATGTATATACGAGAGCGCTACCAACACTCCAGCGAGATGCAGCCGCGCTAATGGAGCGTCTCATTGTTGAGTAGCGCGCCATTGATGAACACCTGCCTTGTTGGCAGGCGCAAATACGGGCACGGCCCGAGCCCATGTCAGGGGTTCATGCTACCCGATGAGCAAGTTAATCTTAACGACAACTCTTTCAAGAATCAAATTTGGCACACGGGAAACCCGCGACGCGTTTCTCGCCTGCCAGTCAACGCTTGAGACTTGATCTGCAAGCACTGTGCCAGTTACGCCGGGAACTTTTTCAAGATCGACTTCAAACGGATAGCCCTTAACTCTAGATGTTATCGGGCAACATACACATAACCCGACCTTTTGGTTGTACTCAGCAGGAGACAAAACAAGAGCGGGTCTTCGACCCGCTTGTTCTTTGCCCGATTGTGCGGAAAAGTCTACACTGATAATCTCTCCACGATCAGGCACGTAATTCAGACGCACCTTTATAACACCTCTCGCCCGACCGGTGGGCCGAATGGCTCCTTAGTATCGGGCAAGTTCTCACGTGTGATTTGATTCAACATCTTTTGCAGGCGCTTCTTGCGACCACTAACAGGCGTTATGACCAAAAGCCCATCATCAACCAACATGCTAATAGTCGTGTTCGCTTCTATTCCGAGATCCTCGGAGACAATCTTCGGTATTCGAACAGCTAAGCTGTTGCCCCATGTCCGAATTGTGCCTTTAACTACCACTGTTTTTTGACCCGCACAGCCTTACAATTTCAGTATATACAATGATGATACCACAGTACTGAGGAAAGTCAAGGATATTGGGCTCGCTGTCTGTTGATGAGCCACATGGAAATTCCCGAAGTCAGCAGCGCAGTGGCTAAGCTAAGCTTTGTTATCAGCCAAATTCGCCGATGCCAGCATGCTTTAAATCAGCAAGGCGTGCGGCATGTCAGCGTTTTCGGCTCGGTTGCTCGAGGAGATGCAGAGCCTAATAGTGACATCGACGCGATCATTGAACCAACTCCCACAGCTTCGTTTACGCTCTTCGATCTGGCACGGACACGCGAGATCCTTGAGAGTGCCCTTCATTGTCGAGTTGACGTCGTAACCCGGCAAACCGTTGATCACTCTAATTTCTCTGAAGCCCCCGCGCGCGAAGAGATAATCGCCTTTTAGACCCCCTCGAGTGAAGTGTCCGAACTTCTCTCCCTTCTCCCCGCTAAACCATTGGTCCACTCTGGTCTAGGTTAGATCCGCGCCTGCCTTGCCAGGCAGGCGCGCTTCAGCAAGTGTTTATGATTTTAAATTAACGACGAGCCGGCTGTCGAGCGGATAGGGAATAGATTTAAGAACGGTTATTCTTGCAGATTCTGGATGTCCTGGGTTCAGCAGTATGTTAAATGTCTGGGGTGTCAATACTGAAGGTACCTCCAGTACAGCGGTGCTTCCGGAGATTAACCACTTGTCTCCCACCGCGCGCGTTTGAGATTCATGGCTTTTCCAATTTGCCGGAAGAGACGATTCATCAATTCTCTCAATTAAAACGCTCTCGGGCAACTCGATCACGTGATACCTGATGTCGCCGGGAACCAAGGCCGACTTGCCGGCTAGATGTGCTAGGGTTTCCAGTAATGCGGCGGATGGATTGTAGGCGCAGTAGGTGATTCGGTGGCCTATGGTGTGCCATCTCCCGGAGGCGTGCATGCCACCTTCACCATCAAGTGGAGAGTAACTACCACAGCGCCATATCAGCACTAACCAAAAATACCATAGTATAGTTGATAGAGGCGCTCTTCCACTTGCCGGGCACCCGCAGATGTTGAGGCCTTTGTTAACGCATTTTTGCCGCTAAACTGGTCAACATCGCTCAGCCAAGCCCAAGTCTTATCATTGTCGCCGAATATCGATTTAGCAAGCGCAATAACTCTCGCAAGCCTGACGACCCTGTCAGACTCTTCCTCCGTCAGAAGTCCGCGCCTTTCTTTCCTATGTTCGAGCGTACGCCTTGGGATAATCAATTGATGAAGCGATTTCTCAGTAAGCCCTGCTTCCTTCAAAGCATCAAGCGTCCGGGGATGCAGCCGCCGCTCTACGAGATCGGCTAAGTCGCTTTCAGATGAGATCTGATCGTTGAGGATGGATCCCAGGAAAAAGTAGACGGTTTTACCGAGGTCCTTTCCCGAACCTGATGTTTTCTTTACTCGAGTTTTGGTTGGCATATGCCACCATTATACTGGCAAATGCCACCAAACGCAAGGACCCATTTGGCAAGCACGTCACTTATTTTACTGGTTCTCGCGGAAAGCGATCAAAGGACCCCCTGGCTCAATAAGTCTGCCTTAATAGGCCGGCGCAAGATCTCGCCAGAGTCAGGAAAACGGGGTTTCGGTGTCGTCTTGACGGTCTAGAAGTTTTTGGCTAGAATATAGCCAGAATTACATGCGCTATGAGGTAATCTTTGCACCCGAGGCAGTCGAAGACTTAAAAAAGCTCAAAGCGAATATTCGAGCTACAGTCCTTGCGTCGATCCAAACGCACCTAAAATATGAGCCCCGGAAACAAAGTTGAAGCCGGATCAAGAAGCTTAAGGGCATCCGGCGACCAGAATACCGTTTACGCGTCGATGAAGCTCGAGTGTACTACGATGTTAAGGTACCAAACGTAGAGATTCTCGCAATCGTTCTAAAGTCGGAGGCAAGAGAATGGCTAGCTCAATTCGGAGAACCAGAGTGAGAAAAGTTCCCCTCTCTGAAATGAAGGACGATTTGTCACGATTTCTTCGCGAGGCAGAAAAGGGAGAGATCGTCATCACGCGTCATGGCAAACCCGCGGGTGTCTTGATCGGTTTCGAATCGGATGACGAGTGGTTTGACTATCTCTTGGAAAATGACCCTCGGTTCTTACAGCGAGTCGATAACGCCCGGCGCAGTATTCGCGCCGGGCGTGGTATCAAACTTGAAAAGGTTAGAGGCCTCGCTTAAATGGCGCCCTATCTGGCGTTCGAGAATGACAAGCGCAGCCTGCCTTGTAGACAGCCTGCGCCTGCCCAACAGTCAAGCGCGCCCTTCGATCGCCGACAGAAAATAAAACAGCGGCTTAGCTGGTTGCGGCACGACCTGTCTCAATTCTTATGTCGCTACTAAACCGTCTTGTATGTCATGCGCTTATGTGATAAAATCACATATATGCCTGACAAACACCCAAATCACAACCGACTATACGACCTCGCGTCCGCTCAGGCCGGATATTTTACCGGTCGAGACGCTACCCGATCTGGCTTTAACTCATGGCTCGTCGACTATCACGTGCGGCGCGGACGATTCGAGCGTGTGGGTCGAGGTCTATACCGGTTGCGAAATTTTCCCGTCAGTCCAGACGGTGAAATTGCTGCGGCGTGGCTCGCCGCAGGCGCGAAAAACGCCATCATTTCACATGACAGTGCGCTGGCGCTCCACGACTTAGGCAACGTGAGTCCATCCGCGGTGCATATCACGGTACCCCGATCGTCGCGCTGGCGATCGGCACGATCAATCCCAGGTGTGCACCTGCACACGACAACACACCCATTACCGCCCGAAGACGTCATTGTTCAGCGTGGTGTGCGGGTCACGACTGCAGAACGAGCGATCCTGGACTCTGCCCAGCGCGGATTGGATCCCGAAGAATTGGCACGTGTTGCAAAAGAAGCGATCGAGCGCGGCTGGACGTCTGCTGCGCGGCTGAAGCGGCGTGCGGTTCGCTACGGAGCCCGGGTCGAGCGGCTAATCAGTCAATCATTAGACCGGCGCAGCTCATGATAGAATACGCGACAGACGCGGCCTTTCGAAGTGCGCTTGACACGCGGCTCCGCAATCGTGCCCGCGAACGCAATATTAGCATCGTCCGTTTGCGCAAAGAAGTTATTTTTGAGCGCTGGTTGGCGCGGCTCTTGAGAGTTGAGCCAGAGGGATGGATGCTTAAAGGTGCTGTTGCGATCGAGTTTCGCCTGCGAGACGTCGCGCGGACTAGCAAGGATGTCGACATTGAGGGCTTTGACACCCTCGAAGAGGTCAATGATCTCTTTCAGCAATGCGCCCAGCTAGACTTGGGCGATCGATTCGTGTTCTCAGCGACAACTATTCGCGAGAGCAAGATGAGGGACGGTTCTATTGTCGGCACATATCGACTAGTGACCGAACTAGGCGGCCTCGAGTTCGATCGGGTTCATTCCGATGTGCAAGTAGGCCGACGACCAGCCATTAGAGCCGAACTCGTAACAGGACCGGACTATCTCAACTTCGCCGGCGTTCCGACGGTTGCCATTCCGACACTGCCTCTCCCATTTCAAATCGCGGAGAAAGTGCATGCCTACACGCGTCGGTACCGAGATGGTAGTAATAGCACACGGGTGCGCGACCTTGTTGATCTTGTGTTGATTGCAAATTCGCTCAGCGGTCAGGTGGTCACGGCAGAGCTTGCCTCCGCGTTGAATGCAACGTTTAACGAGCGAGCCACGCACGAAACTCCATCAGCACTTCCAGAGCCTCCAGCAGATTGGGCCATTCCCTATGCTGCAGAAGCCCGCGCACTTGGACTGCCAACGGAGTTAAAGGCCGCACACGCTATCGCTGCCGCCTTGGTGGGTCCGGCTCTTAAGATGGCAGGCGATTAAATAGGATAACCGCAAAACACTGGACGGATATGCGGCGTCGCCCTGGGTCCGTTGATCAACTCATCTTTCGCGTCACTCTTTTGCTTGAAGATGTTTTTCCAGCAGTTACTCGAGAAGTTGAAGTCGGGATAAGTACCAAGTTGGGGGGACTGCATCGAGTCATTCAGGCTGTCATGG
>Ga0073928_10005667_pt1 | contig 17302 bp, 6 predicted proteins | sample PaiPotPPA55metaG_FD_76969 | JGI IMG/M metagenome (GOLD analysis project Ga0073928, IMG submission 76969) | Iron sulfur acid spring bacterial and archeal communities from Banff, Canada, to study Microbial Dark Matter (Phase II) - Paint Pots PPA... ... | reverse complement strand
GCGCCGGTGGTCGGGGCGGTGTGGCTGGTGGTCGCGACCAGGGTGTCATCGACGAACAGTTCCATGACCTTGGTGCCGGCGTTGTAGGTGGCTTGGATCTGGGCCCAGTTGCCGAGTTGGACGCTGCCGCCGGTGGCCGCGTCGCCGTCGCCTGAGGTGGCGCCGTTGTCCTTGGCGAGGTAGAACACCCAGCCCGCGGACGTGGTGTTGATCACGATGCCGGGGTAGCTGGCGCCGTCTTGGGACAAGAGCGTGGTTCCGTAGGTTGAGGGTTTGGCCCACAGCGAGAGGGTGAAGCTGTGCGTCAGGTCGATGGCGTTGCCGGATGCGGAAAGATCCGCGCCATTGACGCTGTCGCCGTCGAGGTATGTGTCGGGGTCGAACAGGTCGCCGGTGTGCGTGTAGACGCCGGTTGCGCCGGTGAGGTTGAGCGGGGTGCCGGAAGTGTTGTCGGCCGCGGTGTTGGGCGTGTTGCCGTAGTCGTTGAGCGCCCAGGCGTGGCCGGAGGTGCTTAGCGGCTGGCCCTTGACGGTTTGGGTGTCGGTCGCGGTGGTGCTGGTGGAGAGGTTGGTGAATTCGTCGGCGTTGACGGTGCCGCCGGTGGTGTCCGTGTAGATCAGGAGGTTGCCGTCGGGGGTTGCGGCGGCTTCGAGCTCGGCGACGTTGGTGGCGCCAGTCTCGAAGTTGCTGGAAAGTTCATAGGTCTCGGCGATGGTGACGGCGCCGGTGCCGACGTTCGGGTTGTAGGAGAACCCGGCCCAGTCGTAGAGCAGGCCGGTGCTCGGCTGCCACAGGATCAGGTTGGTGCTGCCGCCGATCTCGGCGCTGTAGATCGTCCAGGTGTTCCACGCGCCGCTCGGCGGGGCGATGGGCGCGGCTGTGAATCCCGAACCGGTCGTGAGTTGGACGCCGCCAGCCCATTCACCGGCGCTGGGGAAGGAAGCGTAGTAGTCGAGGTAGTAGCCGTTGGTGTCGTCGCCGTTGATGCCGACGAGGTCGGGCATGCCGTTGTTGTTGACGGAGGTGTAGGCGTTCGCGACCTGGAGCGGGTCCTCGCTGCTGGTCGCGTCTTGGAGGGTGTCGCGGCTGATGCTGGTGATGTTGCCGGTGTCGGTGGTCTGCAGCGGGCTGCCGTCGCCCGAGCCGCCGATGACCGCGCCGATTCCGGTGAGGGGGTTGTATTCCAGGACGTCTTGGAAGTTGTCGGTGGTGAAGTTGCCGGTGATCGATTCGGTACCGGTGAAGTTGGCGGCGACACGAGGGTCGGTCAGCCCGTTGCCGTAGGTGCCGATGTCGGCCGCGCCGGTGGCGAGCTGGCCGTCGGTGCCGTTGCCGTCGTCGAGCCACAACCCCGCGGGGGTGGCGCTGCCGGTGTCTGCTTGGGGCACAAGACCGGTTTTAGCGAGGCCGGTGCCGGTGGTGCTGTTCGGGTCGTTGAAGGTCGTTTTGGCCAGGTCGGTCTGCCCGGTGGTGACCAGGTCCGCGGTGCCGTCACCGTTGAGGTCCTTGTCGGCGGTGGGTACCGCTGCGGAAGCGTAGAAGATCGGCGCGGCGGGCGGCCCGAGGTTGCCGCCTACGCTTTGCGCGGTGACGGTCAGGGTGAACGTTTGCGTCATGGGTCTGACCGTGATCGGGGTGCTGGCGCCCATGGAGGGCACGGTGATCGGGTCAGAGGTGTTGAGCTGGTAGATGTAGCTGGTCGGGGTCGTAGTGCAGCTGGCATCGGTGCTCGGGCAGGCGCCGGGGGTGATGGTGAAGGTTCCGGGCTGCCCGACCTGGTAGCTGCTGGAGGACGCAGCGACGTCCGGGGCCCCGGGTACCGTGGGGTCGTACCAGAAGTCGCAGGTCGCCGAGGTCTGAGAAGGCAGGGTCTGGCTGTTGCCAGCCGGTCCGTCGGTGACGTAGATGTCCCAGGAATACTCGGTCTTGGTCGTCTGGCTGAGGTACTTTTTATCGATGGTGTAGGTCGCGGGGGTGCCGGAACCCTGAGCGAGGGCGTCGGTGGAGGCGACGGTGGCTCCGGTGCTGGTGTTCCAGAGTTTGAAGTAGGCGTAGACGGTGCCGCCGTCGGGATCGGAGACTCCGGCGTAGAGGGTGACGTTGCCCAGGCCGATGGTGCTGATGTCGGCGGCCGTGGTGGTGCACCCGGTGGAGGGGGAGGTGTGCAGGAGGGTGGGGGTGTTGGGGTTGTGGTCGTAGGTGGTGGTCTGGGTGACGGTGGTGGCGAACCGGTGCCACTCGCTCGAGTTGTTCTCGTCCGGGGTGGTCAGGCCGAAGGCGATGTTCCCCTTGTCGGCCGAGATCGCGTTCTTCATCTGGGTGGTGACGTCCCAGCCGGTCGAGGCGGGTGCGCAGCTTGTGTTGCCGTACTCGTTGGCGAGGGGCTTGGAGGTGATCTCGGTGGGCCAGTCGCCGGGGTTACTCCACCTGTTGAAGTTGTTCCATTGGGTGCCGCTGTTGATCCCGTTCACCTGGTAGAGGTCGACTTCGCTGCCCGTGCACGAGTACGACCATTCCTCGGTGGTGTAGAGCGTGGAGTTCCAGATGTGGGCGGTGTGCAGGGTGGATTCGCTGATGCCCATCTGGACCATGGACTCGGCGTTGAACCAAGCGCCGGTCGTATCGTTCTGCGAATAGCCCACGCGCAGGTCGCCGAACGTTGAGTCTTCGCTGTCGGTGGCGTCGAAGTTCGAGGACTGCGTGGGGTAGTCGTCGCGGATGTACGTCCAGTTTTGCCGGGGGTCGTTGGCGTTGTAGGACGGGTCGATGTAGACCGGGTAGAGCGTTTTCGCGCCGCGCAGCACTGAGGCGCTGGGTGTCAGGATGATGCGGCCGTTCGCGTACCGGGTGCTCAGGCTCGCGGTGTGCGCGCCGGCTCCGGCGGCATCGGGGGAGGAGTAGACCGGGTTGCCGGAGTGCGGGTCGAGCGCCTCCTTAACATGGGTGATGTTGTTGGTGGCGGTGACGGCGCGGGCGGTGATGGCAGGGTTGGTGGCCGAGTCCCACATGGTCGCGGCCGGGGCGGTGTACTCCATCTGCCCGGACTTGGTGCTCGCGGTGATCCCGCCGTCGGCTTCGGTCGCAAGGTGCACGCCGGTCGTGCTGGCGGGAAAGGAGAGGGACGTGAGCGCGGGGTTGGCCGCGGCCTTGGCGGTTTTGACGACCAGGACTTCGCTGAACCCTCCCTGGGCGGTGACGGTGATCTGCAGGTCCACGCCGGGCAGCACGTTCGCGTAGGTGGCCGTGGCGCCGCTCACCTGCGGTGTGGGCAGGGAGCTGATACTGGTGGGGAGGTTGAGGGTCAGCCCGGTGGCGTCGTGCGCCATGCGGGCGAGCGCTCCGCCGCCTCCGCCGGAGATCTCGAGCCCGCTGGAGGAGAGCTTCGGGGCGTATCCGCCGTCGGCGGTCTTGACCAGCGTCGCATCCAGGTTCTGCCACGCACCGTTTACCTGGGCGCGTACCGGCTGGTTTGAGGTGCTCTGGGTGAAGGTGCCGTTCGCGTTCGCGGTCACCGTGCTCTCGGCGGTAGTGTCGCCCACCACCGGCACGGCCTTGCCCGTCTTGCGCGCCTGCGCCGAGGCCTGACCCTCGGTCAGGTTCGCAGTGTGTTTGGCGAGGGATGCGGGCTGTGCCATAGGGGAGGGCGTGGCAGCGTGCGCCGGGGCGCCTGCCGCGGCGGCGAGGGTCAGGGCTGCGCTCACGGTGAGCGCGAGCGCCCGCGCCCCCCGGCGCCTGAGCTGTGATGCCATATTCGTTGTCTGCTTCCTCGTATGCGAGTGGGCAGGGGGAAGCAAGTACCCCCCTTGAGTCACAGGAGCCAGCGTAGGCACGCGCCCTCGCGCGCAGGAAGTGCTCACGGTGACGAGTCGCTCCCGGAATGAAGTCGATCACGCGGCTTTGTGGTGATTTGGCATCACATGTTTTGTGAACTCTTTACTTTACCCTCATGTCAGTGCTCTTCCCAGGGTTCTGGTTCGTGCCCTACGTTGACTCGGGCCGAGGCATGATCGATGCGTCCGGTGGTTATGCATGCACTGATTTGCTGCGAGAAGTGCGAGGGTTGGGGATGCTCGAGCGTGGCGGTTTCCTGTGCTGGATTCGTGACGGCCGGCGCAGAGTCGGACGCCGCACGGCGGTGATCGTCACCGGCGCTCTGGTGGCGAGCGTCGTGCCGGCCTCGGCGATGCCGCAGGTGGCCCACGCGGCGGTAGTAGTCGCGCCGACGGCGCACGCGGTGACCGGGGTGGGCACGTTCAAGGGCACGAAGGTGCCGATCAAGGACGGGACGAAGAACAACCCGTACAAGCCGACCGAGACTAAGCTCCCGGCCGCGGCCAGCGGCACCGCCACACTTCCCGCGCTCGCAACGAGCCTGGCCGCGAAGACGACGATCCCGGGCACCCCGGTGTGGGCGCAGCGCGTGACCACAGGCACGAGCGCTGACACGGCCGCGCTCGCGAGTCCGACCGGGGTCAGTGCGACGATCGCCCCGCAGTCGCTGGCCACCGAGCTCGGCGTGAGTGGAGCGGTGTTCACCGTAGGCGGTACCGGTTCGGCGGGCAAGCTGCGCGTCGGGCTGAACTACGCCGCGTTCGCCCAGGCCTACGGCGGCAACTACGGCCCGCGCCTACAACTGTTCACTCTCCCGTCCTGCGCGCTGACCACCCCCCAGCTCGCCCAGTGCCGCGTGCGCACCCCGGTCACCGGCTCGGTCAACGACCAGAAGGGTCAGAGCCTGTCCGCGGTGCTCTCCCTGACCGCCGCCGCGCACACATCGAACACCACGGCCGCGAACTCGACGGCTGCGATAGCCTCGGCGGCGGCCGCGAGCAGCTCGACGGTGCTGGCCGCCTCGGCCTCTGCGGGCGAGGAGGGTGGGGCGAGCGGCCAGTACGCCGCCTCGACCCTCTCCCCGGACGGATCGTGGACGGCAGGCGGGACCAACGGCGACTTCACCTACAGCTACTCGATCACCGACCCCGCCTCGACGACCGCTCTCGCCCCGAAGATCGATCTCGCTTACGACTCCGGGAGCATCGACGGCGAGACCTCGATGACCCAGGCGCAAGCCACCTGGATCGGGGACGGCTGGAGCGACCCGGCCAACTCGTACATCGAGCAGACCTTCACTTCGTGCAGCGACAGCCCGGAGGGGTCGGCGGCGCCGTCGTCCACGAACGACGAGTGCTACGACGGGAACATCCTGACCCTCTCGCTCAACGGCTCCACGACGCAGATGATCAAAGACGGCTCGACAGGCGCCTGGCGGCTGGAGAGTGACAACGGCGCGACGCTCACGCACGAGACGGGCACGTCGAACGGGTCGGGCACGTACAACACCGACTACTGGATCGTGACCGAGCGCGACGGCACGAGCTACACCTTCGGGATGAACACCCTGCCCGGTGGCAAGGTGACGAACTCGGTCGATACCGAGCGGGTCTACGCCGCGCACTCCGGAGACCCGTGTTACAACTCCACGTTCTCCAACTCGTACTGCACGATGGCCTACCGCTGGCACCTGGACTACGTCACCAACGTGCACGGCGACGCGATGGCGTACTACTACCACCAGGACACGAACTACTACGCGGCCGACAACGGCGCGAACAGCGTCTCGTACGTGCGCGACTCATACCCGACGGAGATCGACTACGGGTTCACCACTACGACTGGCCCGTCCGGTCTGGTCCCGGACAAGATCGTGTTCAACACGGGCAACCGGTGCTCCCTCTCGCCGCAGTCCTCGTGCCCGGCGCTGTCCTCCTCGTTGTCCGCAGCGACGGCCGCGACCGACTATCCGGACATCCCGACCGACTTGATCTGTGCGTCGGGCGCGACGTGTACGTCGTGGGCGCCGTCGTTCTTCTCCTCGGTGAACCTCGCCTCGATCGTCACCGAGCAGTACTCGACCGCGACCTCCAACTATGTGGCCGTTGACACGTACGCGCTGACACAAAATTACCCAGGTACGGGCGATTCGTCGTCGGGGACGATCTGGCTCGAGTCGATCACCCACACCGGCGGTGACACCACGGCCGGCGGATCGTCGTCCTCGATCACCGAGCCGTCGGTCAGCTTCTCCGGCGTCGATATGAACAACCGGCTCGACACCACGAATTTCCCGGGCCTCTCGCGGTGGCGGATCAACCAGGTGGTCTCGGAGCTCGGGTCGGTCACGAATGTGACCTATGAGATCCCGGATGCGTGTTCGACCTCGACGAACCCGTCGACCAACACCACCTCGTGCTACCCGGTGTACTGGACGCCGACCGGGTATTCCGCGCCGGTGGAGGACTGGTTCATCAAATACGCGGTGCAGTCGGTGCAGGTCTCAGACCAGACCGGTGGCGCACCGGCACAGGTGGCCTCCTACCAGTACCAGTCGCCGGCGTGGCATTACGACGACAACGAGGTCGTGAAGGCCAAATACCGCACGTACGGGCAGTTTCGCGGCTACCAGCAGGTGACCACCTGGACGGGCGACGGGCAGAACAACCCGCGGACCGAGAACCTCACGACGTACTACCAGGGCATGGACGGGGACTGGCTCTCTTCCACTACGACCCGCTCAATCTCGCTGACCGACTCCCAGGGCGCCAAGCACGTCGACAACAACGCGCTGGCCGGTTCGGTGCTCGAGTCCACCACGTATCTGGGCGACGGAGGCCCGGTCGACGACTCGACGATCACCTCGTACTGGATCTCACCATCCATCGCGGCCCGCACCCGCAGCAGCCTGCCGGATCTGACGGCGAACATGACCGGGGTCGCGGAGGTGTGGAAGCGCCAGGCACTGACCGACGGCGGGGAAACCGGGAAGTGGCAGGACACCGAGGCCGACACCACCTACGACTCCACAGCCGCGGATGCGAACTTCGGCCTGGCGACGATCACATACAGCCACACCGTCCCGGTCAACACGGCCTACGACAAGTGCACCATGACCACATACGCGCCGGCGAACTCAAGCGAGAATCTCGTCGGATTGGTGCAGCAGCAGACCGCGGTCTCCACCGCGTGCGGCGGATTCACCGAGGCATCGGTCAGTAGCGCGCCGAGCAGCCTGAACAGCCTGACCGTGCCGAGCTTCACCCAGGACCAGGTCGTCTCCGCCAGCCAGACCTTCTATGACGACCCGTCGTTCTCTGGCACGCAGGGTTCGGCCCCGACCAAGGGCGACGTGACTGAGACGCGCAAGGCCACGGCCTACGCGTCGGGGACGTTCACGTGGCAGACACAGTCGGCGAAGACCTACGACTCGTACGGGCGGGCGCTGACTGCGACCGATGCGGACGGCAACGAGACCAAGACCGCCTATACGCTCAATTCGGCGAACCTGACCACAGGTCTAACGAGCACAAACCCGCTTGGCCAGGCTTCGAGCGAGACCTTCGACCCTGAGCGCGCGCTGGTGCTCACTATGACGGATGCCAACGGTGTGGTGACCACCACGCAGTACGACGCGTTGGGGCGTAAGACCTCGGTGTGGCTCGACTCCCGGCACAACCCGACCAACCCGCAGCCGGCGAACTACCTGTACTCCTACACGGAGTCGGACACGGGTGTGTCTGGTTCGGTCGAGCAGACGATGAACGAGGAGCTCGGCGTCAGTCTGACGGTCACGATCCTCGATTCGCTCGGGCGTACCCGCGAGACGCAGCAGGACACCGCGGCGGGCGGGCGGTTGGTGACCGACACGTTCTACGACTCGCGCGGCCTGGTGTATCTGAAGTACGACGCGTGGTGGGACCCGAGCAACGCACCGGCGTTAGCGCTTACCGGTACCACCTCCGGCACGGTGAACACGCCGGTACCGCAGGACAAGATCCCGACCGAGGACTACTACACCTACGACGGAATGGGCCGGCAGGTCGAGGACCAGAGCGAACAGTACGCCACCACCTGCACGTCCTGCGGCACCGCCTACACCGTGTACAACGGCGACGAGACCACGACCATCCCGCCGACCGGCGGAGTGGTCAAGGCGACACAGACAGATGCTCTCGGACGCAGCAGCGCCACACTCGAGTACTCGACCGCACCCACCCTGACGGTGCCGTCGAACACGAACACCGGCGTGTTCTACGTCACCGGTGGGACCGTGCTGACGACCAGCTACGGCTACGACGGGCACGGCAACCAGGCCACCACCACGGATGCCGACAAGCAGGTGTTCACCAGCGTCTACAACCTGCTAGGGCAGGTGGTGGAGAAGGAGGACCCCACCGCCGGTGACTCCTTCACGGCCTACGACCCGGACGGGAACCTGCTCCAATCCGAGGACGCGCGCGGCGCGTATGTCTCGTACACCTACGACAAGCTCGGCCGCAAGACCGCCGAGTACGCCTCCGTAGATACCACTAGCGCGCAGACAGCGGGGCCGAGCGGCACCGAGATGTACGCGTGGGTGTATGACAACAGCAACAGCGCGATCCCGAAGATGACCTATCCGCTCGGGCACCCGACGACGCAGACCACGTATGCGAAGGGCGTCACCTACACCGAGCAGACCGCCGGGTTCAACATCTTCGGCGAGTCCCTCGGCGAGGAGATCATCGTCCCCTCCAGCGTGACCGGGCTCGGCGGCACATACACAATCACACACCAGTACACCACCGACATCGGGCTTCCGTTCCAGGACACGTACTCCTCGTTCGGCGGGATCAACTCCGAGACCGTCCAGCACAGCTACAGCGGGCTGTTCGACAGTCCCACCGGGCTTGCCGACGCGAACTATGGCTACCTGCAGTCGGTGACCTATGACGCCTACGGCCGTCCCACTCTCTCGAAGATCGGCGGATCCACCGGCACCGCGGAGATCACCGACATCTACGACGTGCACTCCGGCGCGCTGAACGAGCAGGCGATCTCCCGCCAGACCTCCCTTCCCGCCGCGGTCGACGACACCACCTACACCTACGACCCGGCCGGGAACATCACCGCGCAGACCGAGAATCGTCTGGGCTCTACTGCCGATAGCGAAACCCAGTGCTACCAGTACAACCCGCTCGACCAGCTGACCCAGGCGTGGTCCGCGACCGCCGCGTGCTCCACCGCGCCCAGCGCAAGCAACGCCGGCAACACCCTCGGCACCAACAGCGCCTACTGGGACTCGTGGACCTTCGATAACGAAGGCAACCGCACCAGCCAAACCCAGCACGGCATAGGCACTGGCACCGACACCAACACCGGCTACACCTACTCCAGCACCCAGCCCAACACCCTGACCGGCACCAGTTCCACCGGTGGGAGCACGGCGAGCAGCAGCTACCAGTACGACAGCAACGGCAATACCGACCAGCGCACCACCCCGACTGACGGCGTCCAGACCCTGTCCTGGGACAACGCCGGCCAACTCTCCTCCGTCAACACCACCACCGCCGGCAGCGCAAACACCACCGGCACGAGCAGCTACGTCTACGACTCCTCCGGGAACCTGCTCCTGCAAACCACCCCCACCGGCAGCACCGTCTACTTCGAAAACGAGCAGGCCACCCACGCCACGAGCAACGGCGCCGTCACCGGCATCCGCTACCTCAACCTGCCCGGCGGCGGCATCGTCGCGCGCACCGGAAACAACACCAGCTACACCTTCGAACTCACCGACCAACACGGCACCGCCGAACTCGACCTCGACTACACCTGCCAGAACCCCACCTGGCGCCAATTCGACCCCTACGGCAACCCCCGCGGCACCACCGTCACCTGGACCGACAACCGCGCCTACCTCGACAAGGTCGCTGATCCCGAAACCGGCCTCACCGACATCGGCGCACGCTGGTACGACGCGAGCCTCGGCCGCTTTATCAGCCTCGACCCCGTCTTCGAAGCAACCGACAACCTCGCCCTCGGCGGATACGCCTACACCGACGGCAACCCCGTCAGCCAAGAAGACCCCACCGGCCGAACCCATGGCGATGTCAACGGCCAAGAGGCGAAGTACGAAAGCAGCGGCGACACATGCTCGAGCGCAGCTGACTGCGCGAAGGAACAGCAGAGGCTGCTCAACAACGCCGCCCTAGAGGCGAGGCAAGAACAGCAAGACCGCCAGGAAGCGCTGAAGGCAGAGATCCAGTACCGGTGCCACGGGATGAGCACCGACTCGAACTGCGGTTCAGCGGAATGGATGCAAATCCACGAGATCAACTACCAATACGACCAGGCCTTGCAGCAAATCGCAGGCGACCTCAAGACTCTCGACGATCACCTCTGGCCCGGCCTCGCAGGCTGCATGACGGGTAACCAAAACGGTGACTGCGTTCCCGCAATAGCGAACGGCCTCGCGATCGGCGCCGGTGGCGGGGAAGGCGACGGCTTAGACGCACCGCTATGCGGAGGAGACAGCTTCACAGCGGACACGCAGGTCCTGACCTCTTCGGGTAAGGCGGTACCGATCGCCTCGCTCAAGGCTGGCGACAAGGTGATGTCCGCCGACACCGCGACCGGAAAGAACCATGTCGAAACGGTGGATGCGGTACTAGTCCACTACGACACGAACCTCTACAACCTCACCGTTGACACTGGCCACGGTGCGGAAGTCATCCACGCGACTGCTAACCATCTCATCTGGGACCTCACACGCCACGCCTGGATCCAAGCGAGCAAGATTCACAAGGGCGACCGCCTCCTGACAGAGAACGGCGCCGCAGCAACTGCAGACGGCGGCAGCACCCCGACGGACCACACCAGCTGGATGTGGGACCTCACCGTCCACGACCTGCACGCGTTCTACGTCGAGGCAGGCGACACGCCCGTCCTCGTGCACAACTCCAACTGCTGGGCAGCACAGATGGGCGGACCGGGCACGTGGACGTCGGTCAATGAAAGCATGTCGGATCGGGCTGCGGCTTATCAGGCGGCCGTCACCGGAACTCCCAGCGGCATGGGGTACGTTGTCAATGGCGTCAAGTTTGATGGCTACCAGAATGGTGTGCTCCTCGATGCGAAGGGGCCGGGGTATGCTACCTTCGCTAAGAATGGTAAATTTGTTGACTGGTATAATGGTGCCGATAGCCTCGTCGGACAGGCACAGAGGCAACTCGCGGCCGCTGGGGGTGTTCCAATTGAGTGGCGTGTCGCTGAGCCTGCGGCAGCTACGGCAATCCAAAATCTCTTCGCAGACAACGGAATCACCGGAATTAATGTAGTCAACGTACCGTAAGCTATGGGCAAGGGGCGATCATGGGTAACTTCTATGCTGGCGCGTACTGGGATGCGCGCAAGGAATCAAGCATTGAGTGCGCTGATCGACTCCTTGCATGCCTTAGTGCACTAGCGGAGATCGATCAAAGTCTCTCGACGTGGTACAAGAAGGGATCCTCTCGAGCTGCCGCATCGCGGGAGGCCGTGGACAGCTCATCTCGCGAGGCATTGGCCGAACTGCTGGTTGCTGGCCAGAACCGACGAGACGTCGGCGGTGCCGTGATCAGAGAGCTTGGCTTCAACGCGGCTCTCTGGAACCGCGCCGATGAGCCTGCGTCATTCCGTGTGACGTGCGGAAGTTATATCGATAATCCGGCAATTAAGAACGTGTTTCTTCTTCAGCTGCCGGAATTTAGCGGGCATTTGGAATCTCTTGGATCTCGATCTTCCGCGATCGCTACAGTGAAAGCCTTTGTTGACGCTTGGAAGCCGGACTGGGTGACTTGGGCAAGCCGTGACTGGCGGGCGGTGCAGAGCGTAAGCGCCGACTGTCCAGTTTACGGATTGGCGACTTACGTTGCTGGCAAAAGCGCCGCTGGATTCACTTTCTCCGAAGTAAGTGTTGAGCAATATGGGGATGGCTCCCTACTCGCCTTCAATGGTGAGCGTGATGACGTTACCTCCGAGGCTGTCGCCGCTCTGCAAGAGGCCTTCCAAGCGCACAGCGCGGAGAGCTGAGGCCAGACGGTATGTAGGTGCCGGGTTTGTGGGGCAGGGCCTCGATGGCTTGGTCGCGTGAGGACTATCAAGATTTTCGTAAGGCCGAGCCCTCGTTGCGTGAGCAGTGGCTTCGGGTTAAGTTTCCGGCCGGGGTTCCGGCGCATTGGTGGTTCTTTGTAATTGAGTCGGCTGAAGCCGATCTGGGAAGGTTTCAGCATGTCGACCCTCTTGGTCGACGTGCGTCGCTCAACTATGTGCTTGAAATGATTGATCTCGCATTATCGATGGGCGGCATAAAGCATTATCTGGCAATTTCAATCAAAGCGAGGCTCGTGCGGCGGGCGCTACAAACGATTTCGCTTGAGGATATGCCAGTTGATGCGCAGCCTGTTCGAGTCATTGATGAGGCGATGTCTTCCATGCCGCTTTCGATTGGCGATGCACTTAATGCGGCTGAACGGAGGCGTAGTGAGGCCGCTGGCGATAGCGGAGCCTTCTATGCTTCTATTCGGCAGGCTGCGCAGCAATCGCTGCCTGCAGATGAAGATATTATCAAACTTGGTGAGATTGAATACATGCTTGCAGAACTGGAGCCCCTCGTCGTATTTGCGCCTGGCGAGGGAGCCCCTGCTTTATTAAGCCAGTGGCTCTCGATGAAAGCCCAGTTCGAGGTCGGCAGCGCCGATCGATAACTCGGCCGCGCTGACTGAAGACGTCGGGGATCAGGCGACGTAATCCGCGGACAGCTGGAATGGCACAGCTCACGGCTGCAGATCCTGACACCGAAACGCGGATCCTATAGGTATATTGTGGGATCCGGGGCGGGTAGATGAACTGGCGGATTCTGCGGCGTTCGCTCGGCTCTGGGGGGTAGTCAGGTGTGCGGATTTCGCTATGGGGAGGTCTTTGATGAGGTCGCCAGAGGAGTTGGAGGGCGTCGATTGGGCGGCCTATAAGGGTGGCTTGTCGGTTCCGCCACTGATCAAGATGCTCTACGAGGACCACGGCGGTTTCGACGGCAATGAATTCTACGAGCTTGAAAGCCACATCTACAACCTGGGGACCGTCTATCCGGCCACGGCCCTCGCTGTCCCGTTCCTTGCCTACGCGGCACTGTACGCAGAGTATTTCCCAGGCCAGGCTCTATCGTTGTTGTCCCGGTTCACCGATCAGCCGGGCGAGGCGTGCGGGCTCGCGTTGGAAGTGCGAGACGCAGTCGTTGCTGAGGCGGCGAACCTGCTGCCATGCCTGGATCTGGCGGACCCGGATCTGAGACGGCAGGCTCTGCACGTGTTCGCAGGCTGCGCGAGGTTCCTCGGCGCCGAGCGAACCCGGGTGGCCGCTGCGGTCAGCGAGGTGTTCGACGACGACCTGGATCGAGATGTCGCCGCGGACGCTCTGACCGCTCTCGAGCTGCTTGGAGACGAAGCCACGTTCATGGGAAGAGTCGAGCAGGCACTCTCGGAGAGCGATCCTGTGATCAAGCTGACGGGAATACTGTGCGCACTTGAGGTTGGGTACTTCCGCGACATTGGCGAAAGGGCTGAACTCGTCGACGAAGCCGGGAGGCTCGCGGTAACGTTCAATGAGCGCGACCCTTCACTGTTTTTTCCGATCCTCGGCAGCAGACAGGAGCGTGCTGGCAACGCATTCAGAGCTTTGCAGGCCGCCTCTCGGGACGGCATGTAGCCGCGCCGGCCTCGAACGATGGGTGCCTGGTCGGTCTGACGGCGCTATGGGCCGCGTGCTCGTAGAAATTGGGGGTGGCGCGTGGTGATGGGATGGATGCTGAGTGGACGCTAATTTAGCCGATTATGCCGGTCGGGACGCTGCCGAGGCGGCTTCGGGATCAGTTCGACGTGGTGCTTTGGGCTTCGGACCGGCAGCCCGCGGCGCGATCTTCCGCAGCGACACGGGCCATAGCAGACGGTGACGGCAGGTTTCTGGGCGCTGGTCGGCGTCTTCCAGGATCTGATGGACGGGCTGATAGCGGAGGCGGCGTCGCGCGGTCAGGCCGACCTGTCGCTGGCAAGTGTGGATTCGGCGGTCGGGCGCGCACATCAGGATACTGCCGGGTTGGCTTTGTTCGGTGAGGTTCTCGATGCCCTGGAGGTCGCCTTGCCGAGGGAAAAAACGGGTTCCGCCGGAGCAATAAGAGATTTTCGCTACAGGGTGGTGAGAACGGCGCGGGCGAGTCTGATCTAGTCAGCATACGATGATGCGGATCGCTTTACGACGTTGAGCATCTGACATCAAGTCATGACTGTCATCAGAACTCGTAGCTCCAGCCATAACTCCCATGCGCCTCATGCGGCCAGCAGTTCTGTCCGAACAGCGTTCGAGCCCGCGAGCCCGAGTCGTGTGGCATCCGCTGCGAGTGGTTCGAACAGTAGACAGCCTGCAGTTTGGCGGCCTTGTAGCGTGCCGCAGGGCGATCAGTGTTGCCTCAAAGGGACTTCGTTGCAGCAGGAATTGAGCTGCAATCAATGGTCAGGATGCTGACTGACGGCCCATCAATAGTGCCGCTGACCTGCAGCTTTACTGTGGGCGCTACTGGGTTCGAACCAGTGACATCTGCCTTGTAAGAAATTCTGATCATGTCTTCCGACTCCTCGTCTACCAGCATCTTAACATGTTAAAGTGCAGGTCAGGGGCAGTTTTGAGGTTCCGTTGAGGTTCGCGAAAGTTCGTGAGTTTCCGCGGAGGTCTGCTGTAACTGAACTGCGAACGAGGTGGAAGGAGCAGGACATGGGCTGGCCTAGGACATGGACGACGAAGGACGGGCGGACTCGATACCAGGCGCTCTACCGCGACGCGAAGGGCCACGAGCAGACGGCCGGCGTGTTCGACTCGGAGGACAAGGCGAAGAAGGCGTGGGAGCGGCAGGAGGCCCTGGTCGCCCTCGGCCGCGCCGTGGACGTCAGGCGGGGCAGGAAAAAGTTCAAGGCGTACGTCCTGAACGACTGGTTCCCGAACCACCGGCTCGAGTTGTCCTCGCGCGAGAGCTACCACTACGCGCTGAATGCCTTGATCGTGCCGGAGTTCGGCAAGATGCGGATGATGGACATCATGCCCTCGGACGTCCGGGAGTGGATCACGCGGATGGAGGCGGAGAACGTCCCAGTACACTCGATCCGGAAGGCGAAGGTCGTGATCGACGCGATCTTCAAGACCGCGCTGAACGAACTGGTGGTCGGCATCCACCCCGGACATGGCGTCGAGGCCCCTGCTGCCGCGGTCAAGACGAAGCTGATCGTCACCCCGGAGCAGTTCGACGCCGTCTACCTGGCGATCGAGGACGAGATGTACCGGCTGCTGGTGGAAACCGACATCGAGACCGGGCTCCGGTGGGGCGAGCTGACCGAACTGCGCCCGCGAGACATCAACCTCACCACCGGGATGCTGACCGTCATCCGGGCCGTGGTGCACCTCAGCCCGAAGATCCATCCCGAGGGCAAGCGGTTCTACATCAAGCAGTACCCGAAGGACCGCAAGCACCGCTCGCTCAAGCTCCCCGAGCACCTGGTCAAGAAGATCGAGTGCTACGTGACCGAGAACAACATCGGCAAGGACGACCTGCTGTTCCGCTTCGTGCAGCCGCCCCGAAGGATCGGGCTGCTGCCGACGGACTTGCCGGATCCCGAGACCCTGGGCTGGACGGAGTCGAACGGCCGCGGCAACACCTACCGGCATGGAACGCCTTCGGCGTACAGCAAGGGTAGGTGCCGCTGCCAGCACTGCCGCGACGCGGTGACCGCCTACCGCAACCAGCGCAGGGCCGAGGGCAAGGACCGGCCGGCCAAGGGGCGCCCGGTCGACACCGACGGGCACGTCTCCTCGGACTGGTTCCGCGCGAACATCTGGTACAACGCGATCGAACACTCCGGCATAGGCCTGCACGTAACCCCACACGGCATGCGCCACGCCCACGCCTCCTGGCTCCTCGCAGGCGGCGCCGACATCCAGGTCGTCAAGACCAGGCTCGGCCACGGCAGCATCATCACCACCCAGGGCTACCTGCACACCCTCCCCAACGCCGACGAGACCGCACTCAAGGCCCTGGACACCATCCGCGGCACCCGAACCGTCGCCCCGACGGCCACGAGCGGCGACACGATCACGGTGTCCGCGCGGGATTGGGCAGCGCTCCAGGAGGCGCAGCAGAAGCTCGCCGAGATGAAGAAGCTCTTCGCGTAGCTGCGCTGAAGCACGGGGCGGGAACTCCGCTCGTTCCCGCCCCGTAGCAGTACCTGGGATTGCGTCCCGATGGCCGCTGCCTCGAGCATGTGGCGATATCCGGTGCGACCAGTCAGGCGTCTCGGCGTGCAGCGCTTGGCCATGGTTCAGAGGCCGATGAGGGCCGCTCGTCCAGACGCCCCGTATCTGGTCAAGGCAATCGCAGCAGCGGTCGTCTCGGCGCAGAACCGCGACCGCAGCGATGGTCTGGTCGTCGCCGTGCATTGGCTCGAGATCACTCAGGCACGTCACCTCGGCTCAAGCCGTTAGACGCCTGCCGAGGTACGCAGTGAGCTACGCGGGTTCACCGAGTTCTGCACGCAGTGTGCTGATGAGAACCGTCATGTGTCGCGCCATCGCTGTGGAGAGGCTATCGAAGCTTGATTCAGTCCGGGGCGGGCGTCCGCTCAGATGCGCCATGAAGTCCTCGGTGAGTCGTGCCGCCTCGTCGAGCACGGACTGAGTCTCGGATCGGCACAGCAGTTGAAGACTCGTGCGCGTGGCCATGAGGCGATGCCGGAGGTCTTCGGCGACCGCCGCGTTCCGCTCGTTGTCTCGATACTCGGCTCTCGCGGCGGCGCCGCGTGCGGCGAGCCGCGATACTTCGTCGAAGGCGAGGATGAACTGCGCGGCTTCCGCCCGCCGCAGTTCGAGGTTCCGGGCGAACGCGGCCTGTCGATCGAGTTGTCGATCGCGCTTGCTGGCTGCGTACAGCGTCACCCCTGATCCGCCGAGTGAACCGGCGAGTGTGAAGAACCCGGTGACCAGGAGGTCGCTCACGCCGGACATGGCGGCCTCCATGAGCGGTTTCGCCCGGATTTCTGAGGTTTGTCAATAACCTGTGAAGTGCGTTGCATCGCAGTGCGGCTTCGTGCTCTCGTTGAAGTACGACTCGGACTCTGTTTCGCCGATCCGGCCCCGGACGCGAGCATCCTCATGCGTGGGTCGGCGCTGAACTGTCGATCAGGTCGTCGAATTCGCCGCTTGCCATTCCCGCGGCGAACGCGGCCCATTCGTCCCGGCTGAATTCGAGGCGTGGACCGTCTGGGTTCTTGCTGTCTCGGACCGCCACGCCGCCGTCAGGAATCGCCGAGAGTTCAACACAGTTGCCCCCGCTGTCGCTGGCCCGGGCCTTGCGCCACGTCGGCTCGTCGGCTCGTCGGCTCGTCGGCTCGTCGGCTCGTCGGCTCGTCGGCTCGTC
>Ga0073928_10005666_pt1 | contig 17302 bp, 9 predicted proteins | sample PaiPotPPA55metaG_FD_76969 | JGI IMG/M metagenome (GOLD analysis project Ga0073928, IMG submission 76969) | Iron sulfur acid spring bacterial and archeal communities from Banff, Canada, to study Microbial Dark Matter (Phase II) - Paint Pots PPA... ... | reverse complement strand
GACCTCAAGCTTCTCCATCAGGAATTTCTGGGAGAGGTTCGCACTCTCGTCTTTGACGTAATGCCGAAGCCAAAGGTGAAGGGGCCACACTTCCTGGGCCGGATTTGGGTAGAGGACCAGGACTATACCGTCGTCCGCTTCAACGGAACCTATCTGCCGCAGCGGCGCATGAATTTCTACTTCCATTTTGATGCGTGGCGCACCAACATGCGGCCCGGAGTCTGGTTGCCGGCATTCGTTTACACGGAAGAGTCGGACGCCAAGTACGCCTTGTTCCGCAAATTGTCCATGCGCGGCCAGACGCGGTTGTGGGGATACAACCTGAAACTGCCCGCAGAAGGCGATGAGTTCACCTCGGTGCGAGTGGATTCGGCGTCCGACGTCGCGGACCAAACCGACAGTGCCAACGAGGTCAACCCAATCGAGAGCACACACAAGTGGGAGCGCGAGGCGGAAGACGACGTGCTCGATCGCTTGCAGCGTTCCGGTGTTCTAGCGCCGGATGGCGAGGTGTCGAAGGTCTTGCAGACCGTGCTGAATAACCTTGAGATCACTAACAAGCTCGACATCCAGCCGGAAGTGCGCGCTCGCGTTCTACTGACTACTCCGCTGGAGTCGTTCACGGTAGGGCATACGGTCGTGATCAGTCGCGGTCTGCTGGATGTGTTGCCCGATGAGGCCTCCCTGGCCATGGTGCTGGCGCACGAGCTTGGACACATTGCACTGGGCCATCGCCTGGACACTAAGTATGCCTTCGGAGATCGCATGGCCTTCCCCGATGAGGAAACCTTCCAGCGCATCCAGTTGGCGCATGATGGGCACGAGGAAGAGGCCGCCGACAAGAAGGCGCTCGAGTTTTTGCAGAACTCGCCATACAAAGACAAGCTGGCAAGTGCAGGCCTGTTCCTGCGCGAACTGGAACTGCGCTCCAGGGAATTGCCGGCGCTCATCACACCTCAGTTCGGGACCCGTATGGCGAGGAAGGACAGCGTATTGCGCATGAGTGCGCTGCTGCAGTCCGCGCCCGCGCTGCAGCCGAATGATGTGACCCAAGTCGCGGCTCTGCCCCTGGGTAGCCGCATCAAACTTAATCCGTGGGACGACACCGTTGAGTTGAAGAAGAGCAAGGCTGTGCCTTTACTGTCGGCTCGCGAAAAAATGGCGTTCGAGGTGACGCCCATGATTCCGCATCTTGCCCGCTACAACGGTGCGCAGGTCGCGAATGCTGCTGGCAACGGCAAATGAGTTTCTATCGGAGTGTCTGTTTCGCCCGCTGCAGGCCGAGGTGCAATGGACGGAAACAGTCGAATTAGCGTGTTAGACCGACCCGCGTTTAACCGCGCGTCGGAAAAGTCAGGGATTTCGGAGGTTGTAGAAAATGAATCCGCGCGCCACGCTACGATTCTTGTTGCCGTTCGTTTTGACAGTTCTTGCCGCGTTCACCGGCTGCGGCGGAGTTAGCTCGCCCACGCCAACGCCCACACCCACGCCGACGCCGACGCCGACGCCGAACCCCACGCCTCCACCAACGCCAACACCGGGTCTGAACTCGGTGCAGCACATAATATTCCTGGCGGAAGAGAATCGTAGCTTCGATCATTATTTTGGAAAGCTGAACGACTACCGCAGCGCCGCCCCATTTAACTTGCCGCGGGAGATCAATGGCTTGCCCGATGACTGCAGCAGCACCAATTCCGACTGGACGGTTCGATGCGGCGCCATGAACTTATCTCCCAATGCCAGTGGAGTACCGACGACGCCGATTTATTCCTTCCATCTGCATACTGCGTGCATTGACGGCCTCAGCCCGGACTGGATTGCCGCCCATTGGGCTTTTAACGAGGAGAACCCCAGTTCTGACACTCCTGGAACCATGGGCACGCCCACGAATGCGCCCGATGGCTTCGCCATCGGTGGCGCTAGCGCGGCACTGGCCAACCAGGAAAATGATACTCAGGGCATTCGCGTCATGGGTTTCTACACAGCCGCTGATCTGCCATATCACTCCTGGCTGGCGACCAATTTCGCCACTTCTGACAGCTGGTTCAGCCCCGCACCTACGCGAACCCAACCCAATCGCTATTACATGATGGCGGCGACCTCGGGAGGACACGCGTATGTGCTCAGCGGCAATGAGCCGCTCATTCAAGCCAAGACCATCTTTGACCTTCTGCAAGCGGCTGGCATTTCCTGGAAGATCTACACCCAGCTCCCGAACGGATATACCTATGCCTCGTCTTTCGCCGGTTTTATGAGCAAATACGGCAATACGGGAAACATTGTGAGTGACCCCACTTTTTCGCAGTTTATTGCCGATGCCCAAAGCGGCAACTTGCCCGCCGTAACCTTCCTGGATAAACCGGATGCGGATGAGAAGCCCGACGGGGTCGCGGCCAACATCCAGAACGGCGTGACCGAGACGCGTCAACTCATCAACGCCGTTATGTATGGGCCTTCGTGGAAGGACTCCGTAATGATTTTTACCTTCGATGAAGGCGGGGGGATGTATGACCATGTCGCCCCACCGACCAACGTTCCCAGTCCGGATGGCATTAAGCCGGTAGACATCTGCACCAGCGCCTCCGACCCGAATTGCGCAAACGCCACCCTCAGTCACAATGCGCCGCCCTATGATCCTGCAGGCGATTTCACCCGTTACGGTTTTCGCGTGCCGCTGGTGGTGATCTCGCCATTCACCAAGGCGAATTACGTTTCTCACGTTACGACCGACTACACGGCCTGGCTGAAGTTTGTGGAGAAGCGCTTTAACCTGCCAGCTTTGACTGCCCGCGATGGATGGAGTGGGACCAGTGACATGTCTGACTTTTTCGATTTCCAGAATTCACCATGGGCAACGCCTCCGCAAAATCCGCCCACCGACAGCGCTCAGGCATGCACAGACACGCTGCCGTAGTTGGCCGCTAGCGAAGTGTGGAAACGGAGAGCGACGGTCCGCTCTATGCCAGTTTCATCGAATCCGGATCCCACTTCACGACAGCTCCGCGGTCAAGGCTGAGATTGCTGAGCAACGCAGCTCCTGCCGCGCGGAATCCGAACACAGCATCTTCCACCACGGGTTGCCGCGAGCGGACAGCCGTGAAGAAATTCTTGAAATGATCATAGTTGTCTCGGTATCCGGCCGGCGCTTGGTATTTCTCGTATCCAGCCACCGGCGGTCCGGATGGATGGGAGATCGGATACTTTTGGCGGTAGCTTTCGAGGATGCGCTTTTGCATCGCTTCCGTGAAAGTGCCAATCGTATAGCCAGGTTCCTTTTCCAATGGCGTTCGGCTGACGCTGACCGCATTGCCGGAAATTTCCATCGTGCCTTCCGAGCCGGTGAACGTCAGAGCCTCGCTCTCCTCGCCGCCATCCACGAAGTTCACGCGCAGGCTGAGATTGAAGCCCTCGCGATAGTCGAACAGGCCGAGCATTACGTCGGGAGCATCTCGTCCGTCTTTCCAGAAGCGCAATCCTCCCGTGGCCATGGCTCGTGTTGGACCATTGGTGCCGGTAATAAAATGCGTTCCGCTAAACAAGTGCACGAAGAGGTCTCCGGCCACGCCGCTGCCATAGGCTTTCCACTTGCGCCACTGAAAAAAATGCTCAGCATTAAAGGGAATTTTCGGCGCAGTTCCCAGAAAGCTCGGCCAGTCGCAGGTTTCGGTCGAGGCATCCAGTGGAACGGTATAATTCCACGCCCCCATCGCTGAATTGCGATCCCAGTGTGCGTTCACCATGTTGAGCCGGCCGATGGTTCCCGAGGCGAGCAACTCCTTCGCCTTTGAATAGATAATTGAGCTCACCCGCTGACTGCCAATCTGGATAATCCGGTTCGTGGTGCGAGCGGTTTCGATCATTTCCGGCCCGTCGGCGTAGAGATGGATCATGGGCTTCTCGCAATACACGTCTTTGCCGGCTTTCATGGCATCGACTGAGACCTGTTTGTGCCAATGGTCCGGCGTGCCGATAATCACGGCGTCGACATCCTTACGCGCCAGAATTTCTCTGTAGTCGCGTGTCGTGAAGATGTCATCGCCCCACAGTTCCTTGCTGTGCGCAAGCCGGCCGTCGTAACAGTCCGCCACGGCGACGAGCTTTGTGCCCGGAACCTGCAGCGCAAACTTCGTGTCTCCCTGTCCCTGCCCCCCCGCGCCGATCAGGGCGATCTGGACATGATCGTTGGGCGCAATTTGGGTCGAGGTTTCAGTCTGGACCGCTGGCAGCGTATGAATTCTTGCTCCCACGAAAGTCCCTGCAGTTGCTGTCCCCGCCACTTTCAGAAAACTCCTGCGATTCAACACCGGTAATCGCCCCCAATGTGGAAGTTAACCGCCGATTGCAACCATAGTCTTTTTGCAGGGATTTTGTCTTGTCGATACTTTCATCTTCTCCGCAACCGTGGGCTTTTGGGTTCCTTGACAATGGGAACCGAGTCGCCTAGCATCGCTGGCCAGACTTAAAGACGTTGCCGCGGGGCACAGATTTGTGTCGTGCAGTGAAGCGCAACCGATAGTACGAGCAGCAGTAAAACCTTCCTGTTACCGGGTGAAGCGGCATGAAGTTGTTGTCGAGAGTAGTGTGGGCGGAGGGCATGTATCTGGCGCCACAGCATTTTCAGGCACAGAACCGTTACTTCGAAGAAGCCGTCCACTTTGCCACCGCCAGTCTTTGGAGAGACTCCTACGGACTGGCAGCCTGCCAACTCGATGCCGATGCGCTGCGTAACGGTACGGTGAGCCTTCTGCATGCGCGCGGAATGTTTCAGGACGGCCTGCCTTTCGATATTCCTGAGTGTGATCCGCGTCCTGATCCCCGCAACATCGTCGACCAATTTCTCCCTGCGACCGATAGCCTGACAGTGGCCCTGGCCGTTCCGCGCTGGATGCAGGGTCTGCAGAACTGCGATTTGGATCCCATTCCATCGGGGAACGCTCGTTACACCAGCACAGTTGAGATGGTGCACGACGAGAACACAGGCCTGGACGCCAAGCCGGTACAAATGGGTCGAAAGAACATCCGGCTAGTAGTGTTGCCCACCGAGGATGCGAACCTGTTGACGCTTCCTGTTGCCCGAGTGATGCGGGATCAATCGGGTCATTTCGTCTACGATCCCACTCATGTGTCGCCTTGCTTGCGCCTGAGTTCCAGTGAGCGACTGTCTACAATGCTGCAGCGTCTAGTGGAAATTCTGGAAGAGAAAAGCACGGTGGTCACGCAGGAGCAGCAAACCGGCGGGACGTTTCAGACAGGAATGTCTGCGCGTCAAGTCGCTCAGTTCTGGTTTCTGCATGCCATCAACTCGAGCCTGACACCGTTGCGGCACATTCTCATGGCCAAACACCGGCATCCCGAGGAAATGTTTCGCGAGATGTCACGGCTCGCGGGGGCGCTATGCACTTTCAGTCTGGACAGCAGTCCGCGTTCGCTGCCCGCGTACAACCATTACGATCCGGGACCGGGGTTGGACTATCTTGAGGAACACATTATTCGTCACCTGGAAATTATTGTTCCGTCGCAGGCGGTGGTAATTCCGCTGAAGCCGGCCGCGCGTTATTTTTACGAAGGGGAGATTAAGGATCAACGATGTCTGGGGCGCTCGCGTTGGATACTTGGGGTGCGCTCTCCGGCGGGAGAAGCGGACGTGATCTCGAAAACCCTGCAACTGGTGAAAGTGTGTTCAGCGCAATTTGTTCCGGAATTAGTGAAACGGGCGCTGCCGGGTATGACACTCACTCATATGCAGGTTCCACCGGCCGCGATATCGGCAAAAGTCGACAGCCAGTATTTCACCATCACCCGCAGCGGGCCTTGTTGGGAGCACCTCATGAAAACACGGGGCGTCGGCGTATACGTGCCCGGGGAACTGCCGTCTCCTGAAGTTGAACTGATTGTTTTGCTTGAGAGCTGACATGGGATCATCCACCCAAGTTACGCCGCTGGGAAGCTATCGAGGATCGAGTCCCGCTATGGACCGACGCGGCTGGAATCTCGCCCTGGGATTTCAGGAGGTTTTCACCGCCGTGGTCCGCTTGCGTTACAACCGTCAGGCCGTGCAGGATGCGGAAGCGTTTCGAGCACAGATGAGGCAGGCGCTGCGCGTGGCTGAGCAGGAAGCGCGTAGCCGGGGGTGCAGCCCCGAAGATGTGAAGCAGGTTATTTTCGCGGTGGTGGCGTTTCTGGATGAATCGGTGCTGAGTTCCGGAAACCCGGTGTTCGCGAACTGGCCGCGACTGCCTTTGCAGTCGGAATTATTTGGCCATCAGCTAGGCGGCGAAATTTTCTTCCAGGAACTGCAGAAGACGTTGAGCCGGAATGATTCCACGGAAACAGCGGATTTGCTGGAAGTCTATTACTTGTGCCTACTGCTGGGATTTAAGGGACGCTACGCGGCGGGCGGAGACTTGCGGTCGATTAATTCGGCAATTCAGGAAAAGATCCGGCGGGTGCGCGGCCCCGCAGGCCCGTTATCTCCGCGCGGGGCGATTCCCGCCGACGCGGTGCGCTTAACGCAGACGGACCGCTGGAGCAGCATTTTGGGAAAGGCAGCGCTCATCGCAGCGGGTCTCGCGGTGGTGCTCTTTGTGGTATTTAAAGTTCTCTTGATGTCGGGTGCATCGTCGCTATCCGCCCTGGTGGGCGGACTCTAGAAACAGGGGGCTGGAATGTTGTACTGGATAACCACTCTAGTACTGCTGGTTTATTTGGTGCTGGTTTGGCTTCTGGGCGGGTGGCTGCCTTTGCACGGCTCCGACGTGTGGATACTGCGCGGCGTTCTCGCAGTACTGGGGATTATTGGAGCCGCTGTCGCGTATTTTTATATCTACAAAGTAAACAAGGCGAAGGAAGCCTTCGGGGACAACGACTCTCAACCCGGTGGCACAGATGATCTAGATGCGCTGGTGCGCGAGGCGGTTCGCCGACTGAAGAGCTCAACTTTGGGTCGCGGAAGCAACCTGGGCAGCCTGCCTTTGGTATTTGTTCTGGGAGATTCGGGTTCCACCAAGACGACGGTTCTTATCCATTCCGCGCTCGATCCCGAACTGCTGGCGGGGCAGGTTTACCGTGACAACGAAGTGCTGCCGACCTCTGCCGCGAACATCTGGTACACACGCCAGGCGATCTTTGTCGATCCCGCCGGCTCGATGATGGGGCAAGCGGATCGCTGGAGACGCCTGGTCCGGTTGCTTCAACCGGGGAGATTTTCCGCGGCCATTGGAAAGCGTGCGCAAGCACCGCGGGCCGCAATCGTGTGCTTCGATTGCGAAACTTTTTTGCAGCCGGGGGCAAGCGAGACTGCGGTTTCCGCGGCGCGCAGATTCTCGGTGAGGCTCCAAGAGGTTTCGCAGTTATTGGGCATCAGCTTCCCGGTTTACGTGCTGTTCACAAAACTAGACCGAATATCGTTTTTCACCGACTTCGTCCGCGGAATGAGCCAGGATGAAGCTTCCGAAGTGCTGGGCGCCACTTTACCTCTGCGCTCACTGAACGCCGGTGTTTATGCGGACGAGGAGACCAAGCGGCTCACAAAGGCATTTGACGAAATCTTCTATTCACTGGCGGAGAGACGCATTCTGCTTCTTCCACGGGAAAACGAAGGGAACAAACTTCCTGCCATTTACGAGTTTCCCAGAGAGCTGAGAAAATTGCGCACGCTGCTGGTGCAGTTTTTGGTGGATCTGGCGCGTCCCAGCCACTTGGGAACGAATCCTTTTTTGCGAGGTTTTTACTTTACCGGGGTGAGGCCGGTGGTGGTGGACGACGTGGTTGCGGCGCGCGCGGTTCCGGTAGAAGTGGCTGAAGCAGCCTTCGATGCCGGCGCGACCCAAATCTTCCGCGGCGGAGGAGCGCAGGTGCAGACGCCCGCAGCTGTGCGAGGCGGGGGATCGCGCAGAATGCCGCAATGGGTCTTCCTGACCAGCTTGTTCAACGATGTTCTGGTGAAAGACCGCGTGGCGTTGGCTACTAGTGGATCTAGTTCCCAGGTAAACCTGCTGCGCCGCATTGTGCTCGGAGCTGTTGTTCTCGCCGGAATTATCTGCCTGACGGGCTTCGCAGTTTCGTTTTTCCGCAACCGCGCGCTGGAAACGAGAGTGCATGATGCTGTGGCCGACTTGCGCACTCTACAAACCGGAAACAACCAGGTGGCGAGTATCGGCGATCTTCAAAAGCTGGATAACTTGCGGAAGGAACTGGTCGATATTTCCGGTTATGACGCCAACGGAGCGCCGCTGGGTCTGCGTTGGGGCTTGTACGTCGGCGATCAGATTTATCCCGACGCGAAGCGAGTTTACTTTCAGCGTTTCCGGCAGTTGCTATTTGGCGAAACGCTGAAGCGGTTGACCGATAATCTGGAGGCCGTATCCGGCAAGTCGGCGGCGAATGCGCCGAACGACGCGTACGAGAAGACGTACAACGAGTTGAAGGCCTATTTAATAACGACGGAACCTGTGGATCATGATAAGAGCACAAAAGAATTTCTGACGCCTGTTTTGATGAGCCACTGGGTCGCCGACCGCGACATCGACAAGGATCGAAAAGATTTGGCCGCGTTGCAGTTCGACTTCTACGCCACCGAACTGGCCAGGGAGAATCCGTTTGCCGCCGGCAATTCGAAGCTGACGATCGAACAGGCGCGCGCTTATCTGGCGCAGTTCGGAGGAATTGATCGCTATTATGTGCAACTGGTGTCCAAGGCTTCTGAAAAGAATCCTGACCAGAGTTTTAACGATCAGTATAAAGATGCTGCCGGTGTTGTCGTGAGCGCTCACAAAGTGAAGGGAGCGTTCACGCGCGGTGGATTTTTATTTGTGCAGGACGCTCTGAAGGATCCCCGTCTTTACATGGCCGGGGAAGAATGGGTGTTAGGTAAACAGGCAACCCAGGCGATCGATCTGCGAGTTGTCCAGCAAAAATTGACCGAGCGCTACCAGCAGGATTTCGTGAACGAGTGGAATACGGTTTTGAGGAGTTCGTCCGTCGTCGGGTACGTGAGCAATGCGGACGCCGACAGGAAGCTGGAAAAGCTAACGGGCCCGACGTCTCCTCTATTAGAGTTGTTGTACTTCATCTCGCACAACACAGACGTGGCCCCCGCCGACGCGAAAGTACATTTTGCGCCAGTGCAGGCGGTGGAACTCCCAGGTCCGCCCGATAAGGCCCCGGATCATTATGTGCTCCCGTCGAATAAAGAATATGTCGAAGCTTTGGGCAAGTTGCAGTCGGACATTCATGCTTTGGCGCAAAGTCCCGGCTCGCCCGATCCCGCCACACTGGCGCAAGCAGGCGCCTCTGCGGATGCGGCTTCCACCACCGTAACTAAAATTATCGCTTCCGTGCCGGTGGATCAGCAGTTTGGAAATCAAGATCAGGTGCGGCGATTGCTGGAAGAGCCGATCAAGAACGCTGAAGCCTTGTTGAGGCGCGGACCAATCGACATCGCCAACGGGGCGGGCAAGGGTTACTGTTCGCAGTTCGCTGGAGTGATTAACAAATATCCACTCGATCCAAACTCACTGCAAGACCTGTCCATCGACCAGCTCTATGCGCTGTTCGGTCCGACGGGCGACGCGTGGAAAAAGCTGAATGAAGATGTGAAACCGTTTGTGCTCAAAGTTGGTTCGCGATATGTTCCGAACACGGCAGCGACCGTGAAACCGTCCGCTAATTTTCTGTCCTTCTTGAATCGCGTCGCAGGCTTGAGTGAAACCCTATATCCCTCCGGATCTCAACCGCCGCACTTCTCCTACTCACTCAAGCAATTGCCCAGCAACCTGGAAGGGGTTGAGGTGAAGATTGGAAACGAAAAGCTGGCGGGAGATGGCGCTCAACGGACATTCATTTGGACCGGCGCTTCCGACGACGTTCAGGTCACAACCAAGAGCGGTGATCCTCTGGATGCTTTCGGTGGCCCGTGGGCCGTATTCAAATTTGTGGCGCGCGCGCGTCAACTGGGCGGCGGCAAACTGGAATGGGTCAGCGAAACCAACGGGAGAACCGTGATGCTGCCCAACGGAAAACAGAAATCCTACGACTATCAGTTGCAGGTTTCTGGCAATGCGAATCCGTTTTTTGATCTGCAGGGCATGAGGTGCGTCAGCCAGGTTGCAGGTCATTAGTTGGCTGGACTTTTAGTCCAATGAACTTAGGTCGAACTTTTCTGGCCGGACTGGCCGGGAAGGCGTCCGAAGATTCGGTCTTTCCAGGAAGGGTGCAGCGCGCGGACCAGAAGGCACGTAATATTATCGTCGCTGCCGCCACTTTTCGCCGCTTCGATCAGATCAGTGCAGGCCTGTTCCAGTGAGTCTTGATTGACGGCCTCGGCCAGCTTCTCGTTCTTGACATAACGCGACATGCCGTCACTGCAGAGCAGCAGCACGTCGTCGGAATTGAATTCATGATCCGCCAAATCTGGTTCGACACTTTCGTCGGTCCCGAGAGCGCGAACGATCACGTTCTGCATCTTGGACTGCTCAGCTTCCTCCAAAGTCATGAGGCCGCGTCTGACTTGCTCCATCACGAGAGAGTGATCATTTGTGAGTTGCACGACGTCATGATTGCGGATCAGATAAATCCGACTGTCGCCGACGTTGGCGATGGAGAAAAGATTGCCTTCAGCTGCGACGGCCACAATAGTCGAACCCATGCCCGCATGATGAACATCCCTTGCTCCGGATTCGTGGATCGCCTGATTCGCTAACTGAATGGCACTGGCCAAACTCACGGCGCGCGGGGAAACGCCCTCGAACCTTCCTCCACCCACAGGAGCGCTGTCTTGGTTCTGGCGAAAGTACTCGAGCACGGTATCGACAGCGATCTTGCTCGCCAGTTCTCCAGCCTGTTGTCCGCCCATCCCATCACAGACCACAAAAATTCCGTGGCGCAAGTCGTAACCAAAATTGTCTTCGTTGTTCTTACGAACGAGGCCGATGTCGGTGGTGCCGGCGGCTTGGATTACAAGGCTCATGGTTCGAGGTAACAAACGGTGCGGCGTTAAGCGCTAAATCCTACCGCACATGAAGCGTGGGGTAAACAAAGAAGGCGACCGGAGTGTTGAGAAATCAAAAATGTGCACCGAGCCAACGGACGACGTTGAGCGGGGAAGTTACTTCTGGCCGAGTCGGCCAAGCCCTTTACTTTTTTCGACTTCTCGACTGAGAGCCTGCCATTCGTTGTGCAAGTTGCTGCTGGCGTACTCGGCAAAAGTCTTGGCGGCTTTCAGAGCGCGGGCTGCCTGCTTTTTGTCGCCCGTATCCATCGCCGCCCGTGCTTGTTCCAGGGTCGAGGACAATTGACGATCGGCCATAAATTTGCGGCGCGAGGTGAAGACTGGGACGATGCGCGTTAGCAGCGTCGATTGTGCGTTTTCCCCCAGCTTCTCTAACACGCTGGCGTTACTGTCGGGCCGGTCCAGGGCTGCGTAAGCCTTCCCCACAGCCTGCAGAGCGGCCAATTCATTATCGTTGGCTTGGCGCAATCGTTTCAGCGCGGCCTGAATTGGCTGAGAATTCTGAATCGATGGCGGCTGCGATTCGAGGAATCGGATCCCCTCCGCATAATATTCTTGGCTGATGAGAGCGGCGACCGTTTGCAGGGAAATGTCGATGTCGTGTTGCAGCGATTGCAGGCGGTCGCGAGCATCCTCCAGGAGGAAAAGAAGAGAGGCTGCTCCCGGTTCTTCGGAGACCGGAGTGAGCAGTTCGACCACGGCGCCGTAGGATTCCCGCGCCATAAATTCCTGTGCTTGTTTGAGTAATCCCTGTAAGTGGCTGTTGTTAAGCCGACGATCAGCTTCCTGCCGCGCCAGTTCGATCAATTCCGTGATTTCGGGCGAAGTGATGCCTTCTTTCTTGCAAGATTCGAGAAGGCGCAAAGCTTCCACGTACCGGCCGCTGCTCAGGGCTTCATGAGCGCGGGTCAAATATTGAGCCCGGGTCTGTTCGAGATTTTGCTGCGAGATTTGTTCCGCAATGCTGGATTGCAGAGCCAGCAAACGCTCGTTGCCCGGAGCTTGCTGCAATTCTTCCCGAACCAGCCGCAAGGCTTCCTCTGGCGAAGTCTCCATCAACCTGCGGCATTGCAGTGCTAGCTGGTCTACGCGGCGGCGCATCTGGGCTTCACGCAGTTGCCCTTTGAATTTGATGAGCATGGGCTCGGTGGGCATGCGTTCCAAGGCTTGGTCGACGAGTTGTGCAGCGCGGGCAACCTCCTCTGGCGTGGAGGCGAGCGAGACTTCATTTTGCAGTTCTTCCAGGATTCGGCGCCGATGTTCCTGGTCGCGGCCGGACTTGGCTGCAGCTTGCAACTTGATCAGTTCAGGGTTCGACGGATCGACCCGCTCGGCCTCGGCGAGTACTTCCATGGCAGACGTAAAATGGCGTGCCCCGATTTCTTTGCGCGCATTCTCCAACAACTCCACCGCCTTCGCACGGCGAGCGGCTTCTTCGATCAGACGCGCCAGCGCAACGTGAGCGGAGCGAACCCGGGAATCCTCGCTGTCGACCTCGTTCGCCTTCGCGATTCCTGCTTTAGCTCCTTCCAGATCGCCACGATCGCGAGCGGTTGCCGCCCGCTGCAAGTATCCGTCTACCAATTCTCTGCGTTGCTTTTTCTGGCGAACTACTTCGAGCAGCTGAGACAGTTCCGCGTTCGCGGGATCGAGGCGGCACGCCTCCTGCAAATCGAGGAAGGCTTCTTCATATCGCTTGGCGCTGGCCGCCTCTTCGGCTTGATTCCGCAACTGGCGAATTTGTTCTTCCCTCTGTCGTAAAGCCAGGCTCTGTTGCACTTGGGCAATAAGTTGCCGCGCCCGGGTGTGCTGGGTATCAACTTTCAATAACCGCAGCAAAACTTCTCTCGCGGTGGTGTATTGGTCTTCTTGCACCAGGCGCTCCGCACGCTGAATCCAATCCGCGACTTGCTCTCTCTTCAATTCGTCAGCCAGCAAGGCCACTTCTGCGGCCATGTCGTCGGCTGTGGAATAGCGGTCCGCGGGATTTTTCGCCAGGGACCGGTCCAGAATGTCATCCAGAGCGGGAGGGTAATCGCGCAGGAATTGCCCCAGGGAAGGATGTTCCTCCGTCAGGATTTTTTGCACAATACTGTAGTCGCCGGTGAAGGGTAGCTGCCCGGTCAACAGCTGAAACATCATGATGCCGACGGAAAAAATGTCGGAACGGCCGTCGAAAGCCGCGTCTTTCAGGCGCTCGGGCGCCATGTATTGGATCGTCCCGATCACACTTCCGGTGCGAGTGAGGCGTCCGTCGTTTTTTTCCTGCCGCGCAATGCCGAAGTCCAGCAGCTTAGCGACACCGTCCGGTTGCACGATGACGTTGGCGGGTTTGACGTCGCGGTGAATCATGTCATTGCGATGCGCGTATCCCAGCGCACAACATACCTGCTCGATGATCTTCAACTTAAAGGAAAGTGGCTGGGCCTGGCCGGATTGGATGAGCCGGTCGAGGGGATCGCCTGACAGATATTCCATCACGATGTAAGGAAAGCCGTCCTGCTCGCCTAAATCGTAAACAATGACAATGTTGGGATGTCGGAGAGCGGCGGTTTTAGCGGCCTCGCGATAGAAGCGTTGCAGCATTTCCTGGTCGCCGGTGAAGCCCTCGGTAACCGTCTTGATCGCCACCTCCCGATTCAGCTGGCGGTCAAACGCGCGATACACCAGACCCATGCCGCCGCGACCGAGCAGGTCGATCACCTCGTACTTTCCGATGCGCTTTATGGTTGGAGCAGTCACAGGTTCAGTTAGCAACGGTGCGGAAGGTGTGGGGGCACCTTCTTAAGGGCATTGATGACGAGCGGAACGGTCGATGCCGAAAATACGCCACAAGTCTACTACTGGTGGACTGGTTGGGCCAGCCAGAAATTACTCGCCATCAGGCGGCGCTGCCTGGCCAGTTCATGTTGAATTGTTCGCGCAGGAACTTCTTGGCTTCCTCGCGCTCCGCCGTTTGTGCGTCGGGAGTGGAATTCAAATACAAAATATAGGCTTCTGCCGTGCCTTCCGTATCCCCATCCATGAGCCGCTTGCGCGCTTGGTCCAGAATTTTAGTGGGAAGGAGTTCGACTTTCTCTTTTACGTCTTGAATCAAGGCGATGCGGGCTGCGATTTCCACATCTGTGAGAAATTGGGCCTCATCGGGTGGAGCTCCGGCTTGTTTGACGTTCTTGGTATCTTCGGGCTTCACGTTCTCCAGCACCACAAACTGTTTTTGCGCGGTGTTTTTGACCGACGGCGTCATTGCGATGGTGTTGCCGTTGGAATCCACGATACGGAATCCCACATCGACGACAACACTCAAATCGATCGTCTTTCGGGTATAGCTATAAGGTTTAACCACGTCACTCAGCGTGGTCCTTGGAATGGAGTCGAGTTTGCGATGGTACTCCTCGACTTTTTTCTGAGCATCTTCGACGCCCGTGTTCGCGACCGACATTTCTTTCTTTTTGCCGTGCGCCTGAGCTCCTTCCAGCAGTTTTTGCGCTTTCTGCAACTCGAGGCTTGCGGTCTCATAGTCGCGGTTTGCCCGGTTCCATTCTTCGTTGGGTATTTCTCTCTCGGCGGCGCGGTACTCCGACTCGATCGACTCAACGCCAACTTTTGTAACGGGCCGATGTTCCAGTACGTCCCCAATCAGCTTGAAGTTCGGTTCGACGGGCGTGGCATCGGCCGAGCGGATGATTCTGACAGGCAGGTTTGTGGTCTCCAGACCGGTTGCGATTGCATCGGAAAGTTGTTCGGCGAAACCGGAACTGTCTCGCCGCGAGGTCTGGTCCCGGAACACGACTTTGATGGAAAGCGTGGAGCGGACGTCGTGGATGGAAGAGTTTTTCGTGCGCTCGTCGCGGATGTCGTCGCGGTTCGACTTGTACTGCTGAGCTTCGTTCAAGTACAACCACGCGAGGCCGACTCCCGATCCGAGCGGCTTATCGAGATACCGTTTCGCTTGCGCGACATAGTAGTCGCTGAGGGTTTGAGAAATCAGATCGAGCCGGAGCTTCAGGTCCTGATCGTCGGGCTGCAGGCTGCTGGCGCGCCTCAGATAGTCATATGCCTTTAACACGCCAATCTCGTCGGCTCGCCCTTGAATCGGGGTGTGAGCGTCTTTCAGTTTTTTCGCTTCGTCCGACGCGCTGGCCACGTAGTTGGCCTGAAGGGCCTGCATCTGGTCTTTCACCAACGCGCGCTGCCCATCGGGAAGATCGGCGAGAACTTCGTAGGCTTCAATGTAGCGCTTGTCCTGCTCGAAGACGGAACTCTGCTGCAAAGCGGCAGTCGCGGCAGTCTGATTGGTGGACGATTGAAATTCCTTTTCCGCCTGCTTCAGCGTGGATGCCGATTCGGACGTGGACTTGATCTTGTCGGCTTCGCGATACTCCTCCACCGCGTCATGCCACTTCTGGTCGGCTGCGCTAGCCTTACCTCGATCGAAATGATATTTGTATGCAGCGTCGACGATGGCCGCAATGCGCGGTTCTTCATCGGCAAAAGCACGAAATTCCCCGACGGCGGTTACCGCTGCATCGTAATGCTGGGAGGAAACCATCGATTCCCCACTGCGCATCGCAGTATCAACTCGTTTGCCCTCCGCTGCGATTCCGGTCTGCAGAGTCAGACCCTGCTCGAAATGAGGGTCGACTTCCAATGCGTGGTCGGCCAGTTGCCGCGCAGTCGCTAGATGGACATATCCAGCTGTGTGGCCGGCTAGCGCTTGCTTGTAGGTTTGCAGTTCCGCGCGGGATTTGTCAGCAATGAGCACTAGCTCCGCGTGAACGTTCTCCCGGAGCTTGGCTGCTTCTTCGTTGGCAGGCAGCAGTTCGCGCGCCTGATCCGTCCGCACGCGGGCGGTCTTAAGATCAGAATAAATCGGCGAACTAGTCGAGACCGAACTGCGGTAAGACGCCAATCCGTCTTCCCCCTGTTTCAAGAGAAGCGCGGCAAGTGACTGCTTGGCGAGATCGTTGTGCGCGGCTTTCGGGTACCGGCCAAGGTAGTCCTGCCACTGGGCAACCGAATGAGCCCGAGTTGCGCGAAGAAACTCCCCGAGTTCCACATCAGGAGCAGGAACGAATACCATCTTCACGGTCGGTTTGAAAGCAGGGACGGTCGTTGTACCCGCCGGCGACGAACCGACTACTTGTCCCGTCACAATTGCACGATCCGCCAGTTGCGCCGGAGTCAACGACTCGTCTTTGTCGAATTTCAAATTGGATGGGACCACACACTCGGCGGCGGAACCACGGGTCAGATTCATCACTCCGTTGGCGTCGCGCTCCAACGCCGTTACCGAGGTATTCAGTGAAATCTTTGCCAGCTTGCCATATGTCGACTTGTTGATCTCTGTCGTCCCACCGCAGGAACGAACCTCGGCTTTGCCATTGATCAAAAGTCCGGATAGCTGAACGAAGGCGGCCCCGTTTGGTCCGTCGAATAACTCAATGGCGGTGAGCGGAACATCCTTGGAGTGAACTGCAATGCCCGTGAGCGCAGTAAATATAAGGGCTATTGCAGCCCTTTTTACAAAAGATGGCGGGCAGAGCTGTGCATGAAATTTAAAACGCTGCGGCATAAAAACCCCGGGGTGACGGCGCGCGCCATAGATTCGCCTAGGCAGGCGTCCCGTATCATACTCACTGTTTGCCCGAAGTCAAGCCTGCGGAGGTGGCGGATGCGGGGCACAAAAGTGCCATTCCTCCATCCGCTAAACATTTGCTTGGACCGCAGTTTTGCAGTACTCTACAACCCGACTTAGACACGATTGGTAGTGCAGAGTATGCCGCAGTACGAGCAGAAAACCGATAGCAGGCAATTCGAAGTTGCGAACCTTGACCAATCCCCAGAAGCAACCGATCTAGTGGTACGCCTTTGGAATCCGGAACGGTCGGGGCGTGCGGCATCCGTGTCGTGGAACACCGAGAGCGTTTTGGTTTATCTGATTGCGGACCTGGTTAGTGCGAGCCACGGCCGGATTGCGGAGGAATTGCCCACAATCATGGGCGCGCACTTCGCTGATTCCCGTCAAGCAATTGTTGCTGCCAAACGGATTCAAACATCGATGCTGGAATTTCTGGCGTGCCGGCCAGGTGAACGTATCGGCGCCGCAATTCTGCTTTATAGAACAAAAACGAGCGACTCGGCCGGTTTCAGCGCAACCACAGCCCAGCAAGCACTAAGGCAAGCCAAGCCGGGTCAGATCCTGCTCGCTCAAAGTATTTCCCAAGGTTTGCGCGATCTTCCGGGATTAGAGTTTCGCTCGGTTCCCGCGCTGGCAACGGTCGGGGGAGACGG
>Ga0073928_10005665_pt1 | contig 17304 bp, 17 predicted proteins | sample PaiPotPPA55metaG_FD_76969 | JGI IMG/M metagenome (GOLD analysis project Ga0073928, IMG submission 76969) | Iron sulfur acid spring bacterial and archeal communities from Banff, Canada, to study Microbial Dark Matter (Phase II) - Paint Pots PPA... ... | reverse complement strand
GCCGTCCGCGCAAGACCGTTCCGCCAGCTCCGGCCATGCCGGGAGCCGAGCAAGCCGCCGCGCCGACGGCATGACCAATACTCTTTCAGGAATTTGATTAGGAGAAATCGAATGGCAGAAGAAAACGCACAGCAGCAGTCGTATGGTGGGGGAGGCGGCGGTGGTCCACGCCCCTCGGGGCCAGGTGGAGGTCCGGGAGGTCGTCCGGGCGGTCCCGCAAAGCGCGGCAAGCGCAACTTCGTTCGCAAGAAGAAAGTGTGCCGCTTCTGCGTGGACAAAGCCGATTTCATCGACTACAAGAAAGCCGAAATCCTGGCTCCGTTCATCCAGGAGCGTGGCAAAATTCTTCCTCGCCGCATGACTGGAACTTGCGCACGCCACCAGCGCTGGCTTACTGTGGCCATCAAGCGCGCGCAAAACATTGCATTGTTGCCGTTCGCCGCGGAACTATGACCAGATCTCCGGGCGAAGAAACGAATTGAATCAAGAAGTGAAATTAATCGGAACGATTTGAGGAAAACGCGATGCAGATAATCTTGCAGGAAGACGTCGAAAAGCTGGGCAATCGTGGCGAGCTCGTCGAAGTAGCTCCCGGTTACGCTCGTAATTTTCTTTTACCGCGAAAGCTCGGCATCGAAGCTACCCCCGGCAACATGAAGCGCCTCGAGAGAATGCGCGTCACCTTTGCCAAGAAGGAAGCCACCGAAAAAGGCGCTGCGCAAACGCTGGCCGATTCGTTGCAAGGTGTCTCTTTGAGCTTCGCGCGCAAAGCCGGAGATAACGAGCAGCTCTTCGGTTCAGTGACCTCTTCGGACATTGTCGAAGCCCTTGAAGCGCAGGGCTATCACATCGATAAGCGCAAGATCACGCTCGCAGATCCCATCAAAGTCGTGGGCGATTACGAAGTCCCCGTAAAGTTGCACCGTGAAATCGTCGCTAAAGTTAAGGTCGCGGTAACCAAGGAAGCGTAGCCGCAATCCCACCCGCGAAGTCGGCTAGGGCTTTTCTTTCTGGCAAGCTCTGCGTGTCCTGCAGAAGTTTTGGGCTCTTCATCTTTCGGTCGACAAGAGCTAAATAATCCTTAGCTCTTGGTTTTCCACTTTTCCTAAAGCGTCCACAGCCTCCTACTCATTGACCTTCGGTGTCCAACCCGCCACAATGTGCGCGCTCCATCCGAAAGATATTCTTAAATCGAATTGATTAGCAGTCTTGATCAGAATTGCAAGCCGCCCTCTTGCGCTGCCAAATTCTTTGAGCGAAAATAGCGGGCGAATAAAAAGCGAACTATGGTAAACGATACCGCTCTCGAACGCCCGCTTCCCCATAATCTGGAAGCCGAGCGCAGCATCCTGGGCGCAATTATCCTCGATAACCACGCGCTGAACGCCGCGATAGAAAAAATCCGTTCCGAAGATTTCTTTCTCTCTCAGCACCGTCAGATTTTTGAGCGCATGATCCAACTCGGGGAAAAGCAGCAAGCCATCGACGTTGTCACGTTGATGGACGACCTAGCCCGTCGCGGTGAGTTGGAATCTGCCGGCGGCGTGGCTTATCTTTCGCAGCTTGCCGACGGCTTGCCGCGCGTAACCAACGTCGAACACTACGCGCGAATCGTTAAAGAAAAAGCTGTCCTGCGCAGCCTGATTTTTTCCGCGTCCGCGATTCAGGAACAAGCCCTCGCGGCAGGCGATGACGCCGATGTCATTCTTGACCGCGCCGAGTCAGTCATCTTCCAGCTTGCTGAAGATCGCATCAAAGCCGGCCTGATCGGCGTAAAAGAACTCGTTCGCGACAATTACGAGCGCCTCGAAAAGATCTTCAGCGAAGGCCGCCGCATCACCGGACTCGCCAGCGGTTACCCCGGTCTCGACAACGAAACTGCCGGCTTGCAACCTTCCGAATTGATCATCCTCGCGGCCCGCCCTTCCATGGGAAAAACAGCCCTGGCGCTCAACATCGCCGAAAATGTCGCTCTGCGGCTGCGCGAGCCGGTCGCAGTATTCAGTCTTGAAATGTCTAAGGAATCGCTGCTTTTGCGTTTGCTGGCATCGGAAGCGCGCGTCGATGCTCACAAATTCCGCACCGGGCACATGGGACGCGAGGACTGGGGCAAAATCACCGGCGCGCTCACCAATCTCGCCGAAGCTCCCCTGTGGATTGATGACTCCGCCTCCTCTACTGTGATGGAAATTGGCGCCAAGGCTCGCCGCCTGAAACGCGATCGTGGCCTTTCACTTCTCATCGTGGATTACCTTCAGCTCGTCGTTCCCACCAATACTGGTCGCGGAACAAACCGCCAGGAAGAAGTTTCCAGCATCTCGCGCGGTCTGAAAGGTTTGGCCAAAGAACTGAAGGTTCCAGTTCTCGTTCTCAGCCAGCTCACCCGTGCTCCGGAACGCGATGACCGCAAGCCGCAGCTATCCGATCTTCGCGAATCAGGCGCCATCGAGCAGGATGCCGACGTAGTCCTGTTCATCAACCGCCCAAATTTTTACAAAACGGACATGCCCGAGGAAGATCGCGCCAAGGCCGAGTTGATCATCGCCAAGCAGCGCAACGGCCCCACCGGCAGCATGAATTTCGTTTTCCTGGCCCGCCACACGCGTTTCGAAGAAGCCGCGCCGGACGCCTGGAGAAGCACAGTCGGCGACGAATAGCGTTGCCACCCACCCACGCGACGTGTCGCCCTTTCGACTGTTCCCGCGGCTTGTTCACCAGACTCGGTTTTCTCTTTACCGTCGCCTGACGTAACTTCTGCATTTTCCGCGCAATGGCGTTAGGCCTCCCTTCTTGCCAGGTTTCGCGAAAAGGCCCGCCGACTGCATTCAGCATCCGTGCGGCTGTTTACCTAAACGCCGAGTTAAGCACGCTCGGCTCGGATTTCATTCGCGCGCCGAATAAGGAGTCTGGCATTCTTAAATGACGATGTCCAAGGCCATCCATTTCGAAGGCAGGCCGGTTTGGGCGGAGATTTCGCTCCAGGCAATCCTGCACAACCTGCGCGTAATCCGCCGCCACGTCGGCGGGAAGCGAAAAATTCTCGCTGTCGTTAAGTCCAACGCCTATGGCTTGGGTGCCGTCCCTATTTCCAAAGCCTTGCAGAAAGCCGGTACCGAATGGTTCGGCGTCACCTGCGCGAACGAAGGCATCGAGTTGCGCGAAGCCGGGATTCGCAAGCCCATCTTGGTTCTCACCGGTTTTTGGCCAGGCGAAGAAAAACGCCTGGTCCAAAATCAGCTTACGCCTACAGTCACAAGAGTAGACGACGTGCGCTATCTCGAACGCGCCGCAAAATCGTTGCACGCGAAATTATCCGGCAAATCGTCCGCAAAATCCGCGCGCGTTCGCTTCCATCTAAAAATAAACACCGGCATGAACCGCCTGGGGATCTCGCCGGATGAAATCGACGCGTTCGTCACAGCGTTAGCGGGTTGCCCCCACATCCAGCTCGAAGGCACCTACACCCATTTCGCCTCGGCTGAAGATTTCACCACCGAACAAACCACCCAGCAGGAGCAGCTCTTCCGCGATTGCCTCGATCGTTTGCGCGCGCACGGAATTTCGCCCGGCATGGTACACATGGCCAATAGCGGAGCCATCTGCGCGCGCCCCAGCACTTGGGTAGACATGGTCCGCCCCGGCGCGATTCTCTACGGCTACCATCAGTCCTTCGACCCGCCGCAAAAACGAGAAGAAGTTGCCGGCGCGATGCCACTCGCGCCTTGTCTGTCGTTGCGCGCTCGCATCATTTCGTTGCGGGATGTCCCGCCAGGGCAGGCTGTGGGTTACGCCGCACGTTTCGTCACCGCTCGCCCTTCGAAAATTGCAGTGATCAATGCGGGCTATGCCGACGGAGTCGTGCGCGCGCGAACCAATAGAGGCTGCGCCTTGGTCCGCGGTCTTCGCGTCCCGCTGGTCGGAACCATCTCCATGGATTTAACCATGCTGGATGTAACCGACGTGCCCGGCGTCACTCTCGGCGACGTTGTCACAATCTACGGAAAAGACGGCAAAGCCGCGATTGAAGTTTCCGACGTGGCGCGCGAAATCGGTACCGTCACCTCTGATTTGCTCTGCGCCCTCGGCCGTCGCGTCCCCAAATTTTATCTCTAGCTGCTAAACCGGCTTTGCCTCCACTGTTTCTTCACCGCTTTTTGCCATGCCGTAGCGGTCCTGGTTTTCCACTCCCGATATACGGAAATTCGGTGTTATTATGTTTCTTATAAATTGAATACTTCCATTTTCTTCATTTCGGCCGGGCAAGAAGTTTCATAAAGCCGAGCACGCGAAAGGATGTAGCGACAGAGAAAATTAATTCCATTAATGTTCTTTCATAAGTTTCATAAAGGTGTATCGATGCAAAGGCCTACTAACATACCAAGTCGTCCTCCGTCAGTTTCAGCTTCGGAGACTCCTGCTTCAAAATCAGCCGGCCACTCTCGCGCAGGCCAAGAAAGCGTTGGCAGCTTCTGGGACATGCTCGGCATCCGCGTCATTTTCACGGCGATTTGCGTCACGGCGGGCTTCCACTTTCGCCCATTCAGCGTTTCCAAGGAGTCGGGCGCAGCGGCTGGCTTGCTGTTCGCCTTGGCTGTCATTCTCTTTGAAGTGCGTCTACGCCGTGCTAGTTTGCGACGCCTGATAGGCGCGGCCAGCGGCTCGATCCTCGGAATTCTCGGCGCCTACTTCACCACGCTGGTTCTCTCGCATACGTCTATGCCGGAAAGCACTCGCTCTTTCTTTAGCTTGGCCACGTTTCTAGTGATGGCTTACACCGGCCTGATTCTGGGCGCGAACAAGGGCGACATGCTCAATCTGCAAGCCCTCGGCGGCCTATTCGGCAGCGAACGTAGCCTGAAACATTCGTTCAAGATCCTGGATACCAGCGTCATCATCGATGGTCGCGTTGCCGACATCGCCGACGCTCAATTCCTCGATGGCACCGTAATCATTCCTCAGTTCGTCCTGCACGAACTGCAGCTCGTCGCCGATTCAGCCGACCCATTAAAACGCCAGCGCGGCCGCCGCGGTCTCGAAGTGCTGCAACGCATCCAGAAAATGGCTCACCTCGAAGTTCAGATCGTAGACGAAGATTTCCCCCAAGTGCCCGATGTAGATTTGAAGTTGATCGAACTAGCCAAACGCTACGACGCGAAAATCGTCACCAACGATTACAACCTGAATAAAGTTGCCACGCTGCAAGGCATCGAGATTCTCAACGTCAATCAGCTAGCCAACGCACTCAAGCCCGTCGTGCTCCCCGGCGAGACTATGCGCGTTTTCATCTTGCGTGAAGGTAAGGAATACAATCAGGGCGTCGCCTATCTCGACGACGGCACCATGGTCGTCGTGGACTCCGCCCGCAAAATGATTAACAAAACCATCGATATCACCGTCACCTCCGTTCACCAAACCACCGCCGGCAAAATGATTTTTGGCCGCTACGATGAACGGGGTGAACAGGTGCCGCCGCGCCCCATATCATCGATCCAGCAACCTCAAGCCGAACAGCAGCCCGGCCCCCGCGCCGTGGAAGATCGTGTAGGTGGAGAGCGCCCCCCTCGCCCGCTTTATCCCGAGCCCGGCCGCTCTTAGTTTGTCGCTGCATTCGCTATCGGCTCCGTTTCCAAGAAACGCGATAATCGGGACTTGACCGCGCGAGCTATCGACCTTTTAGAATGCGGTCCACTGGGCGCTGAATTTCTGATTTGTTCCGCTCGAACCGGGTTTACTCGAAGATTCCAGGCGAACGCACCCATATTCATCGAATCACTGGAAATTGACCCACCACCGTTTTCTCCCCCTTGGCGTGCAATTGCGATAGACTGTTGACCCTTCGATGAGCCGAATTGCTGCCATCATCCCCGCCGCCGGGCTCGGTACCCGTATGGGCGCCGAAACGCCAAAGCAGTTTCTCGAGCTGGACGGCATGCCCCTCGTGATTTTTGCCTTGCGGCGCTTGGCTATGTGTGCGGATATCACAGATTTTTTCATAGCCACGCGCGCCGACGACATCGTTTCATTGCAGGATAAGGTTGCCAAAGCCGCCCTCGGCCGTCCCGCACGAGTAATTCACGGCGGCGACACGCGCCAACAGTCCGTTGCAAATGCGCTAGCGCAAGTAGATCCCGCCACCGAAATTGTTTTAGTACACGATGCGGTGCGCCCCTTCGTCACATCCGAGCAAACCGGACGCGTAATTGCCGAAGCACGCACTCGCGGCGCCGCAATTCTGGGCATACCCGCGATTGATACCGTGAAGGAAGTGAAACGCGCCAGCCTTCCCGAAGATGTCGCGCTAATTACCTCAACGATTCCGCGCGAACGAATAGTTCTGGCGCAAACTCCGCAAGCCTTTTCCTACACTCTTCTGCGCGACTCTTTTCGTAAAGCCCAGCAGGATGGCATTACTGCCTCGGATGAATCTTCGCTAGTCGAACGCTTCGGCCACAACGTCTTCGTGGTCCTCGGCTCCGAGCGCAATCTTAAGATCACACACCCCGCCGACATGGATCTCGCCCGTTTCTACCTCGAACAGGAGCGCCGCCCCAGATGACTCGCTCTGGAATTGGCTACGATCTGCATCGTCTCGCCGAAGGGCGCAAGCTCATGATCGGTGGGATCGAAGTCTCGTTCGATAAGGGTTCAGTCGGACATTCCGATGGCGACGTCCTCGCACACGCCTTGTGCGACGCGTTGCTCGGAGCCGCAAGCCTTGGCGATATCGGTACGCATTTTCCAGACACCGATCCGAAATGGAAAGGCGCATCCAGCCTGCTGTTCCTTGAACACACCAGAAAGCTCTTGGACGAAAAGCACCTGCGCATCACCCACCTCGATGCGGTGGTGATATGCGAGCGCCCGAAACTAGGTCCGCATTTTGCTGCTATGCGCGCCGCCCTCGCAAAATCGCTGGGCATAGACCAAAAACAAATCAATCTGAAAGCCAAAACCAACGAAGGCACCGGCGAAATCGGCCGAGGCGAAGCCATCGCCGCCCACACCATCGCCACACTAGAAGGGTGAATTGTTTCCTCGCACGTCCTACTCCGCCACAACAAAGCCATCACATCCGGAATTCAAGCCCTTGCTAAAGCTGTCATTTCGAGCGGAGTGTCCCGAGACTCTTTCATTCGTCCGTAGTCTGGACCAATGTCGGGACACCTAGAGAGGAATCTGCTCTTGGTTTAGAATCACCCGGGGCACAATCACACACCAACTATGAACTGGCTCACTGGATTCCACGCGGTAGAAGAAGCGCTGGCTGCCGGACGCGCTCTCGACCGCGTCGTGATCGCTCGCGGCCGCCACGGTGAACGCGTCGAAGCAGTAGTCCAGCTCGCGCGCTCGAAAAGCGTTCCCGTACGATTTGAAGACCGTCTTCAGATCGACCGCCTGGCCGGCACGCGCGACCATCAGGGCATCGCCGCACTAGCAGCTGCAAAACCCGCGCTCGAACTCGAAGACTTGCTTGCGGCAAAAACTCCTCAAGGTCTTCTCGTCCTCCTCGACGGCATTGAAGACCCGCACAATCTCGGTGCAATTGTGCGTACTTCTCTAGCTGCGGGAGCGAACGGCGTCGTCATCCCGGAGCGGCGTGCCGCAGGTTTAACCGATACCGTAGAACGCGCCTCCGCTGGCGCCCTAGCACATTTGCCGGTCGCGCGCGTGAAGAACCTCGTTCGCGCTATGGAAGAAATGAAAGAAGCCGGCTACTGGCTTATCGGCCTGGACGAGCGCGCCGAAAAAAAATACACCGAAGCGGACTTCTCAGGACAGGTCGGCATTGTTCTGGGCGGCGAAGGCGAAGGCTTGCACGAACTAACGCGCAAACGCTGCGATTTCCTGGTTTCGATTCCCACCAGCGGCCCCGTCCGCTCCCTCAACGTTTCCGTCGCAGCTGGCGTAGTCCTATTCGAAGTAGTCCGCCAACGCCACGGCCGAAAGCCCAAGACCTAGCAACATAAATGTAGCTCACCTCTTTAGAGGTGAGGCCTCGCGCTTCTTCCTGGGTCCTTTCTTGCCCATGATAAACAGCAGAACGCTCTATTTGTCATATTTCAAAAGTGAAAAGACATCGATACCCGGTAGCTTCGCGCGGCCATTCAAAAAACTTAACTCCACCGCAAACGCAGCGCCCACAACTTCTCCGCTGAGCTGCCGAATCAGTTTAACCGCAGCCGCAGCCGTCCCTCCTGTCGCCAGCAAGTCATCGCAAACCAGCACCTGCTGCCCGGGCTTCACCGCGTCCTCGTGAATGTCGAGTTGATCCGTTCCGTATTCCAGCTGATAGGTTACTGAAGCGCACTTGGATGGCAGTTTCTTCGGCTTGCGAATCGGAACGAATCCCGCGCTCAGCCGGTAAGCCAGTGCCGGGCCAAAAATAAATCCCCGCGCTTCGATTCCAGTCACCACATCGACTTTTCTCCCATCGTAATGCGCGCACAGCTTGTCCACCATGGAATGAAAACCTTTCGGATCTTTCAGCAGCGTGGTGATGTCGTAAAACAAGATCCCCGGCTTCGGATAATCTGGGATCTCGCGAATCAGTGCTTTAAGCTCGTCCATCGTCTCCCCTTTAATTGCTGTCACACGTCAAAAGTATCGCGTTCTATCGAAAAGCCCTGCCCGAACTTGGGCTCGATTGCCGCATCTTCTTCCATCACGTCTGAAACCACTGCCGAACGCGGCCCTCGTTGAAGTTCTTTGCGAAGCGCCGCAAGCTTCTCCGGCGTTCCGATGGCGTAAACCTCTACTTGGCCATCTCGTAGATTTTTCGCGTAGCCGGTAATTCCCAGCTGCCGCGCCATCCTGCTCGCAAAATAACGAAACCCCACACCTTGGACCGTTCCGCTAACGCGATAGCGTCTAGCTTGAAGCGGTTCCTTACTTTCATGAACGGGATTTTCTGGCATTTGCAAGCGAGTGATTTTATCAGAGCCACAGGCGCGGCTCGCTTGAAAAAACCAACTAGCTTCAACTTCCAATGGTTCGCACGCCGTCTCCGCTAACCACGATTGTGCTATCGTCGAATTATGCAGCAGCTAACAAGTCAGCAACTAGACCCCAATAACGCTGGCCGCATCTAAGAAGCAGAAGACGCACAGTGAAAATATCCTTCTCATTCATACTCCCATTAACGGTGCTGTTGGCCCTGGCGTTCAACGCCGCCGCCCAGGACAGCGTCGGCCCCATGGCCCCTCCACCGAAATTTGAAGTGAAACGTATCCCCGCCGAACCTCATCCGGGGCCTCCGCCTATTCCCGCAGAAGAAATCATCCGGAAATTTGCGGCCAACGAAGACCTGATGAAACAGAAGTTTGATACCTACGATTACACCCAAACCATTCGCATCGACGAGCTAGCCGACCCCGGCGGGAAATTCAGCGTGACTGGCGAGGTTTACACCCGGCCCGATGGCCAGCGTTATATGCGCGTCGACAAGCAACCCGAAACGAGTTTGAAAATCGAAAAGTATAACTTGGAAGACGTGCGCACGATTTCAAGCATGCCGCTGTTCGTTCTCACTTCACCGGAAATTGCGAATTACAATTTCAAATATGTGGGCCAGGAAAAACTCGATCAGCTGAACACGTACATTTTTCAGGTGAAGCCGAAAATGCTAAGCCGCAAGCGCCGGTTTTTCGAAGGCGTGATCTGGGTAGACGATCAGGATTTCGCAATCATTAAGTCGTACGGCAAGCTCGTGAGCGAGCTTTCCGGCAACGGCACTGCTTTGCCTTTCACTATGTTCGAAACCTATCGTGAGAATTTTCAGGGAAAATACTGGCTGCCAACCTACATCCGCTCCGACGATTTCATCAAAGTTCCCGACGAGCAGGATGTGCCCGTCCGCCTGGTTATTCGATCCAAGGATTTTAAGCCCCATGATGCGCAAGCGGAGGGCGCCGCAGCCGTGCCCGCCCCCCTGCCATCTTCTCCGCAATCGACGCAACCGGCTTCTCCTTCGCCCAAGTAACCCCACAGCGCGCCGCGACCGCAGCACTACAAACGTCTCCGCAAAAATGCTACCGTGGCGCGGTCCCATTTTTATTCGTTATATGGTGCAAGATATCGAACGCTCATGAATTTCACACCGGTTCTCGAATTCGCGCTGTTGGCGCTAACCTCGGTATTCTTTCTGGTTGACCCCTTCGCCGTCATTCCGTTGTTTCTCGCTATCACCGCGGGTTCCCCCGCATCCGAGCGTCGTCAAATGGCTCGGCGCGCCGCCTGGACTTGTGCGATCGTCCTGTGTTCTTTCGCCCTCGTCGGCAGCTTAATTTTCAAAATGTTCGGCATCACTTTGCCCGCGTTCAAAATTGCGGGCGGCATCATTCTCATTCGCATCGGTCTGGACATGCTTCAGGCGCGCCAATCCCCCACCAAAGTCAGTCCGGAGGAAACTCAAGAGGGAACCACCAAAGACGACGCCAGCATTATTCCTCTAGGCCTGCCGATGCTGGCCGGCCCTGGTGCAATTTCCACCGTCATGGTTCTGGTCGGCGAGTCCCACGCGATTTGGCAGCACGGAATAATTTACGCAACGATAATTTTCACTTCGTTTATATCCTATTTGGTTCTCGCGGGAGCTGACCGCGTGCGCCGCTACCTCGGCGACACCGGAATTCGCATCATGATGCGCTTGATGGGACTGCTGCTCGTCGCGCTGGCCGTTCAGTTCATCGCCAACGGCCTCACGGATTTCGGCCTGCTGAAACCGCTAGGCTCGCCGTTCTAAAAGCGCGCCACCAGCGCTCAGAATTCTTCCTCAACTTTCTTCAACTTCGTAATTTTCAATTTGATTCGAAAATCTCGCGAGCGCAGCTCAGCAAGAATCGCGCGTCGCGCTTCAGCCGCGAGCATCTGCGGCTCCAGAACGCCGGCCTCATCTCGCGGAAAATGTTTGACGAAAAGTGCGGCCACGTGTGCAGTAGCGTACGAAATGGGCGTTGCAATCAACCCGCGCTGGCGAATCTGGAAAAGTGACGGAAAACTTGCATCCCATCGAACCAGCAAAGGTTGGTCGTCCTTCATGCCTCGCAACAATACCGCCGCAGCAAACCGCGCATTATAAAGAATGCCTCTACGTATTAGCACCGCCACATTCCTGGGTGTCAGCGTCTTAGGAAATCTTTTGCGCACGATCCCTTGTGAACGGTTCAAGCGTCCTTGTCGGAACCATCGATACAGCCGGTCGAAATCGTTCCCGCCAATTTTGGCGTCCATCTCGCGAATCGGAATCGCGTAAGGCAGCATGCACACTTCGTCCTGCGCTGCCAGATAAACAGTCGTCTCGCCAATGGGGGGCGGAAATCGAAACTTTTCGCGCTCCGCAAACCGCTTCGCCAATACGAATTTGCCGTTGCGATAAATCCTCGGGCTCGAAATCGCCTCGTCGTAGGCGCCTTCCGGCGACCATGTTGAAACCGGATCTTTGCTTTCGGTGCTCTCGAATAACCGCAGTTGAATCGACTCCACCGAGTCCAACAATTCCGAGCCGCGTTTCGCCAGCAGATTGGTCAATCCCGGAGCCGCGCCAGTACAAATCAGCGCGACACGGCTTTTCGCTGCAAAGCGCTTGTTAAATCTCAGTTGTTCGGGCTTGAATAGACTGCGCGTGAGGTGGCTATTCAAATCGATGTAGTGCGAACGCAGCCGCAACGCAGCGCGCAGAATAATTTCGTTGAACACAGCAGGAGAGGCGTTGACCAGCAGATTGCAGCCGCGAGCAGCGCGCACGATCGACCACAAGTTTCGCGCGTTCGCTTCTACAACTTCGATTCCGCTTTTCTTACCGAGAAACTTTTTCGCGCGTTCCGGGTCGCGATCTCCGCACCAAACGGTATGTCCCTGACGCACCAGCAGATGAGCCAGCAATGAGCCGGTGCCGCCCACACCCAGAACGAAGATACGCATCGGCTCGCAACTCTACCACATCCAACCCTTCGTTCAACCGCGGCCCGCGCGTCGAATCCGTAGCAGATACCCGTCTCCGGCGCTATACTCACTAAAGCCTTTTCTCGGCTGCCGCAGCGACCCTATGGAGTCCAGCGCCATCTGAACGGATTGATGTCACTAACTGACAAATTCGGACGCCAAATCACCGATTTGCGTATCTCCGTCACCGACCGCTGCAATTTTCGCTGCGTGTATTGCCGCTCGGCAAATCCCGAAAATCATATGGCCGATCGCGCTCTTCTCGAATGGGACGAGTACGAACATCTCTCTCGCATTCTCATCGGCATGGGTATCCGCAAAATACGCGTGACCGGTGGAGAACCGCTAGTGCGCCCCGGCGTTGAAGACTTTGTTGCGCGACTAAAAGCTCTCGGCGTGCAAGATCTTTCTATGACCACCAACGGTCATCTGCTCGCCGAACGCTGCGACCGCCTGGTCGCCGCTGGCCTGAATCGCATCAACATTAGCCTGGATTCGCTTAACCGCGAAAAATTCGAGCAAATCACACGGACAAAAACATTCGACCAGGTTCTCGAAGGAATTAAGATTGCACAGGCTTCCCCCCTTCGTCCCGTGAAAGTAAACGCGGTCCTCGTTCGTGGAATTAACGACGGCGAAGTGGAAGCCTTCGCGGAATTTGCGCGCGAACACGATATCGTCATGCGCTTTATCGAATTCATGCCACTCGACGCCGACCGTGCTTGGACCCGTGATCAAGTTGTCACCGCGGCCGAAATCCACTGCCGTATTTCCGCCCGCTGGCCTCTTATACCGGTGATTCACGAACGCAGCGAAACGGCACGTAAATACAGATTTGCAGATGGCGGCGGAGAAATCGGCCTCATCGCTCCTGTCTCACAGCCTTTCTGCGGCCACTGCTCGCGTATCCGTCTCACTGCCGACGGTAAACTTCGTACCTGCCTTTTCAGCAAGGAAGATCACGATTTGAAATTTATGCTCCGCGGCGGAGCCACCGACCGCGAAATCGGTGATGCGATTATCGCCGTCGTTCACAAGAAAGAGAAAGGACATCGCATCAACGAGGCGGATTTTATCCCGCCCTCGCGCACCATGGTTTTTATCGGCGGCTAGCCCTAGCCAGTCAGACCTTGCTCGCACGCTCAGCTAAACGGTCCTGCTGGAGATGACCTCTCGGGGGCCGTCACCTACTTCTGGTAACAGCGCTGGAAGATTTGTTACTTTTTTCGTCTTAAGAAATATTTGGGGAGTCTGTTTACATGGCGGACGACGAATCCAAGTATTTTTCGCTTACGGAAGCCGAACGGCTGCGCGCGCAGCTCGAGCCGATTCTGATCGACGCTATGGAGTCGCGTCGCAAATTGGGTGAAGCCGAGGAAGAACTAAACGCCCTCGCCGAAAAAATCCAGCGCTCCGGCGGCTTGATGGTTTCCTACGAAAAAGCCGCGCGCACTCGCCTGGAACGCAATCGGTCCGAGGAAGCCGTTAGCACGGCCCTCGAGCAAATTCAATCCACCGGCTGCGTAGTGAAAGACCTCGATGTGGGCTTGCTCGACTTTCCCGCCCGCATTAATAATCAGGATGTCTATCTCTGCTGGCGCCTCGGCGAAGACCGCATCCGTTTTTATCACCGTCAGGACGAAGGTTTTTCAGCACGCAAACCCATCGATCCCCGCGACGCCGGCTACTCCAGCCCGCTGCAGTAGCCGCCTTCACGCCGCCTTGAGTAGCGCCGGCAACCTTGCCGGCGGGGTTGCTTCGCCTCGATGTACCGTTGCCATTGCGGCCATCGATCCGGGCGGGGCTAGCCACCTGCGACAGCCCGCTTTATTTTTCGATTCCCTCGAAGCCTTATCCACCGGGATTTCTCTTTCTAACGCGCAGCGGTTTCGCGCGGCCGCACATCGCGCTCGATCCGTGCAAGTTTTTCGTCCCTAGTAATTTCTAAGTCGCACTTGGTCTGAGGGTTGCGCCAGAACTGCGGCGTCGTTCTAACATAGCGAGCAAGTCGCAGCGCTGTGTCGGGCGTAATTCCACGCCGTTCCGCCACGATATCGGCGATCCGCGTTACTGGAACTCGCAATTCAAACGCTAATTTGTCATGCGAACACACTAAGGTCTCAAGAAATCCTCGCCGAGGATTTCGCCCGCATGCACCGGCTCCGTTTCTTTGCCATGTCCGCCTCCTAGTAGTAGTCCGTATCCGTAATCTGGATATACGAAACCAAAAAGACATATTCGCCCGGGTTCCGAACCACTGAACGTGTGCCGTTGTTTCGCCTGTGATAGGGTGGAAAGTGAAAAAAGGTAATCCATGGCGAACACCACAAATCGTTTAACGAATTCCGCGAGCCCCTATCTCCGCTCCGCCGCGCATCAGCCCGTGGATTGGCACGAATGGGGGGAAGAAGCCTTCGCTCGCGCGCGCACCGAAAACAAACCGATCCTGCTCGATATCGGCGCTGTCTGGTGCCACTGGTGCCACGTCATTGACCGCGAAAGTTACGAAAATCCCGAAATCGCGGCCTTGATTAACAAGCTCTACGTTCCCGTGAAAGTAGATCGCGACGAGCGCCCCGACGTCGATTCGCGCTATCAGTCCGCCATCAGCGCGATTTCGGGGCAGGGCGGCTGGCCTCTAACCGCATTCCTAACTCCCGACGGCAAGCCATTTTTCGGCGGCACTTATTTTCCGCCCGAAGACGCCATGGGCCGCCCCGGTTTCAAACGTATCCTCGCTTCCATCGCCGAGGCTTTCAAAACCCGCCGCGCTGAAGTAGACACCTCCGCTGTCGCGCTGGAACAGGCAGTTGCAAAATCCGAACTCTTTCGCGCAGCTCGCGGTGACTTCGATGCCGGCATCGTCGATGCCGTCCTCGAATCGGCGCTTCATCTTTTCGACGAACGTAACGGTGGCTTCGGTCAATTGCCGAAATTTCCGCACGCCAGCGCGGTGGATCTCCTGCTCGAGCGTTATCAATCCACACACGACCCGCATCTGTTGCACGTTGCCGAGCACACGCTCGAAGCCATGGCCCTAGGTGGTGTGTACGACCAGATCGGCGGCGGCTTCCATCGTTACTCTGTCGACGAGCGCTGGTGCGTTCCGCATTTCGAAAAAATGACTTATGACAATTCTGAGTTGCTCAAGAATTTTCTGCATGGCTATCAAGTCACGCGCAAGCCGCTCTTCCGCGAAACCGCCGAAGGGATTATTTCCTGGGTGAATGAGGTTTTATCCGATCAAGTTCGAGGCGGGTTTTACGGCAGCCAGGATGCGGACCAGACTCTCGATGACGACGGTGACTATTTCACTTGGACCCAGTCGGAAGTACGCGCAGTTCTTTCGCTCGAAGAATCACGTGCCATTGAATTGTATTACGACGTCAACCCACGTGGAGAAATGCACCACAACCCTGAGAAAAATGTTCTCTGGGTCGCCTCCAACACTGCTGATCTCGCAAGAAAACTGAGCCTCGATGAATCGCAAGCGCGCACTTTGATTGCCTCTGCCAAAGAAAAGCTACTCGCAGCGCGTCGCCAGCGCCATCCCACTCCCGCGATTGACACCACAATTTACGTAAGTTGGAACGCGATGTTTGTTTCTGCATATCTCGAAGCCGCTCGGGTTCTCGGCCGCGAAGATTGCCGCAAATTCGCACTAAAGACTCTGGATCGCCTAATCGCCGAAGCTTGGGACGAATCCAAAGGTTTCCGCCATCGCGTAGGTGGGCCTCAACTGGAAGGGTCACTCGACGATCAGATTTTCGCCGCAGCCGCTCTGCTCGATGCCTACGAATCGACGCTGGAAAGCAAATATTTCGACCTGGCCGAGCGCACCGCGCGCCTTGCCGTCGAACGCTTCGGCGATCCCGAAGGCGGGGGTTTTTTCGATCGCGCAAAGGACGCAGCTCCCCTGGGCGGTCTGGAAGTCCGCCGCAAACCAGTACAAGATTCGCCAACGCCGGCAGCAAATTCCGTTGCGGTGATCGTTCTCGACCGGCTCTACGCTTTCACCGGTGAACAACTCTATCGCGACTGGGCGGAAAAAACTCTGGAAGCATTCGTCGGGCTGATACCGCAGTACGGATTATTCGCCGCTACTTACGGTCTCGCCGCCCTCCTGCATTCCCGCCACCCGATTCAAGTAGTCGTCCTCGGCTCTGCCAACGATCCGAAAGCAGCCGAACTCGAAGACGCAGCTAACAAAGTTTATCGTTTCGGAAAAAAGGTCTTGCGCGTTACTCCTGAAGGGCTCGCTTCGACGTCACTCGCTCTCGCACTCCGCGAGACTCTGCCGCACCTTGACGCCACCAAAGCCCAAGCCGTCGTCTGCGTAGAGACGAGTTGCCACCCACCCGTCACCACGGCATCTGAAGTGGTTTCGCTACTTAAAGAAACCGCAGGCGCTTCCGGCGTCGCAAGCGCGCCGTAAATCATTGCTGTTCTTTTCGTGTTTCCGGCGGAACCAGACCGTTCAACCGGTAATACACCACGCATTGCCCATAATGTTCATTGGCATGATTCGTGGCGAACGTCCACATCGTCGCGCGCGTATACATCTCATTTCCGAAGGGTGATTTCACCGCCTCCAGCATTCCCTTATCTCCCTGCTGCTGGATAACTGCCGCGCCATCCGCGTATGACTTCTGAATGAACGCCACCACTTGAGCGCGAGTCTTGTAAGTCGCACGGGACGGATTCTCGATACTATCGTCGGGCTGTTTCGCGCCGCTTGCCGCGTTAATGAAGAAATAGTTCGAGCCCGCCACATGCAGCAGTTGTTCGGCGAAGGTGCGCTGCGTAGGCGCAGCCTTGTAGTCGAATTTATCCTCCGGAAAATCCTGAGCCATCTCTACTAGCTTCTGGCCCGTTCTGTTCCATTGATCCAAAAACTCCGCCGAAATTCCGGCCGAAGGTTTCGGCGTCTTTGTTTCCTTTTGCGCTTGTGCGTGCGCTGCTGCCCATCCCGACCCAGTTATCGCCGTCAAAGCAAAAATTATCATCCACTTTCGCATGTGCATTCCTCCAAGCATCGTTAGAGAGTCAAGATTCTCCGCGGAAGGCTAACACCGTTCATGCGCCCAGGTCTAATGCTTCCATGTCTCGCGCCCGGTTCTCTGGCGCAGGTTGCTGGGTGCTTAAGCCGATGCCATAATGAATCTTTCTTAGCGATTCACAAATCGGTTCTGACAAGTACAGGGCAAGTACACGGAGGTTCACATGGCGATGCGCGATGCCTGGATTGAAAAGCGTGCGGTGGCGATGAATGGCGGGGGAAGGAATTTCTCGCAGATGCACTTTGCGCGCCAGGGCATCATCACCGAAGAAATGGAATACGTCGCCAAGCGCGAAAAGATCGCT
>Ga0073928_10005661_pt1 | contig 17309 bp, 14 predicted proteins | sample PaiPotPPA55metaG_FD_76969 | JGI IMG/M metagenome (GOLD analysis project Ga0073928, IMG submission 76969) | Iron sulfur acid spring bacterial and archeal communities from Banff, Canada, to study Microbial Dark Matter (Phase II) - Paint Pots PPA... ... | reverse complement strand
GGCGATGTCCGCGCTATAGTCTTCGTCGAATTGTTGCGCTTCGCCGCGATCACCAGCGCCATGAGCGCGGCGAAGTCGAGAATAGCCATGCCGAGGGACATCGTCGCTCCAGCCCCGCAATCGGCTGGGAGCACGAAGCGGCCCCTCTCACGCCATTGGACCCGAAGCGCGGCGAGCGGGCCAGCGGGACGCGCTAGTAGATGACGGCGACCGTGTATGTGCCTTGTAGTTCCCGCCGGCCTGCCATTGGCGCAGCGCTGTCTCGGTTGCGAAGTTGGTGAGGGTCAGGGGCTGCCGGGGCCGTCCAGCGTGCCCGGGGTGACCGGATGGATATCGCGCAGTTGGCAGAACCGGGAGTTATGAAGTTCCCCGCGCGGTCATGATCTGGTCGAGTATCTGAAGTTGCTCTAAGCGCGCGGCAGGCGGGAGTTCATGCCCGCTTCCGCCAACTCGACCGGCGTGAAGCATCGATCGCTGCTATGGCTCGCCGAGGACGTGCTCGGATCACTAGTATCCCTGCTGCATTCAAAAATTGTCTGTTTGGCCGCGCATAGGGCAGCCGAGGTGCGGCTGAAGGATGCATGGGAGATTAAATGGGCGAAACCTATGAACTGAGTTACGGCCCGGCTTGTTTGTTTCTCGTTTTAAGAGAACCCGCAGGAACAGAGGCTCTCATGTCCTCCTGGATTTGACATGGCGTTCCAATCCCGGCCGGGTCATTGGTTGCTAATCTCGATCGAGTGCCCGGATGCCACACGTTTTTAGCATCGCGGGCGGCCAATACGGAGGAGAGCGATGACGGATCGAGATCGCGCTGAAGGTGCCACTGTTGTCGGGCGTGTGGAAGACGCAGCGGCACGACCGCGGCGGGTGGCTGCGGCCGGTCGAGTAACGGGCAGTTCCAGAGCCAGCGGGCTGCGCGCGGCAACGCCGAACCCGCGCTCGCTGGATGAGCTCTGCATCGACACGATCCGGACTCTCGCTATGGATGCGGTGCAGCAGGCCAATTCCGGCCATCCGGGGACGCCGATGGCATTGGCGCCGGTAATCTACACGCTGTGGCAGCATTTCCTGCGCTTCGATCCGGAGGATCCGATCTGGCCGAACCGCGATCGCTTCGTGCTCTCCAATGGGCACGCTTCGATGCTGCTCTATGCGATGCTGCACCTGACCGGCGTAAAGGCGATCAACGCCAGGTACGAACGTCTCGGCGAACTCTCCGTGACGCTCGAGGACATCAAACGGTTCCGCCAGCTCGACAGCAAGTGCCCGGGCCATCCCGAGTATCATCTGACCTCCGGCGTCGAGACGACGACAGGACCGCTGGGCCAGGGCTGCGCTACGAGCGTCGGCATGGCCATCGCGGCGCGCTGGATGGCACAGCACTTCAATCGACCGGATTTCGCGATGTTCGACTTCGACGTCTATGTGCTCTGCGGCGACGGCGACATGATGGAGGGCGTATCGAGCGAAGCTGCCTCTCTCGCGGGCCACCTGATGCTCGGGAACCTCTGCTGGGTATACGACAGCAACCGCGTGACGATCGAGGGCCACACGGATCTTTCCTTCAGCGACGACGTCGCCGCACGCTTCCTCGCCTATGGCTGGAATGTACGGCGGGTGGGCGACGCGAACGACACCGAGCGGCTGGCCCACGCGATCGAGAACTTCAGGCGCACCAACGATGTGCCGACCCTGATCATCGTCGAGAGCCATATCGGCTATGGCGCCCCGCACAAGCAGGACACCAGCGCCGCACATGGCGAGCCGCTCGGTGAGGAAGAGGTCCGCTTGGCCAAGCGGAGCTACGGTTGGCCCGAAGACGCCAAGTTCCTCGTGCCGGACGGCGTCCGCGAACATTTCCAAGCCGGCATCGGCAAGCGTGGTCGGCAGCTCCGCGAGGCCTGGTTCGCGCGGCTGGGGGCGTACCGGACCAAGTATCCCGACCTCGCCGACCACCTCGAGCGGATGCAGCGGCGCGAACTCCCGGATGGCTGGGATGCCAACCTGCCGAGCTTCCCGGTGGACGACAAGGGTATTGCCGGGCGCGATGCCTCGGCCAAGGTGCTCAATGTGATAGCGCAGGACTATCCTTGGCTTATTGGCGGCTCTGCGGACCTCGCGCCGTCGACCAAGACGCGCCTCACCTTCGAAGGTGCCGGGGATCTCTCAGCGGAGAAGCCGGGCGGCCGCAACCTGCATTTCGGGATCCGCGAGCACGCGATGGGCGCGGCCCTGAATGGCCTGGCGCTCTCCAAGCTCCGCTCCTACGGCTCCGGGTTTTTGATCTTTTCCGATTACATGAAACCACCGATGCGCCTGAGCGCGCTCATGGAGCTGCCGGTCATCTACATCTTCACCCATGATTCGATCGGGGTGGGCGAGGATGGGCCGACGCACCAGCCGGTCGAGCAGCTGATCGCACTGCGCTCGATCCCTGGCCTCGTCACGCTCCGACCCGCCGACGCCAACGAAGTCGTCGAAGCCTGGCGCGTCATCATCGGCCTGAAGCATCAGCCGGCCTGTCTCGTGCTGAGCCGCCAGGCCCTCCCTACCTTCGACCGCGCGCGCTTCGCTTCGGCAGCGGGTGTTGCGCGAGGCGCCTATGTCCTGGCCGACGCCGAGAATGGCAAGCCGGCCGTGATCCTGATCGGCACAGGCAGCGAGGTTGCGCTCTGCGCCAAGGTGTACGACGCGCTCAACGGCGAGGGCATAGCGGCGCGGGTCGTCAGCATGCCGTCCTGGGAGATTTTCGAGCAGCAGGACCAAACTTACCGTGACAGCGTGCTGCCACCCAATGTAACGGCGCGCGTCTCGGTCGAGCAAGGCTCGGTACTAGGCTGGGATCACTATGTCGGCATGAGCGGCGCCAAGATCGGCATGCACACCTTCGGCTCGTCAGCGCCACTCAAGGACCTACAAACGAAGTTCGGCTTCACGCCGGAAAAGGTGCTGGCGGCTGCGAAAGGTCAGCTGGCGAAAGCCAAAGGGCGGTGAGCATGAATCCACTCAAATCCCTGAACGACCACGGTCAAGTTGTTTGGCTCGACTTTCTCGCGCGCCGCTTCATTGCTGATGGCAGCCTCAAGAGACTCGTCAACGAAGACGGTCTCACAGGCGTCACTTCCAACCCGTCGATCTTTGAAAAGGCAATTGTCGGCAGCAGTGATTACGACGCCTCGCTAGAGGCCGCCGAGCAGCAGGGTGACCTGGATGTGCTGTCTTTGTTCGAGCGGCTCGCAGTCGAGGATATTCAGAACGCGGCCGACGTGCTGCGGCCCGTCTACGAGGCGACACAACGCCGCGATGGTTATGTAAGCATGGAAGTCTCCCCCTATCTCGCGATGAGCACCGAGGGAACGGTGGCCGAGGCGCGCCGGCTCTGGCGCGCCGTCGGGCGGGAGAACCTGATGGTCAAGGTGCCAGCGACCGCGCCAGGGTTGCCCGCAATCCGCCAACTCACCGGCGAAGGCATCAACATCAACATCACGCTCCTTTTCTCGCAAGTGGTCTACGAGGAAGTTGTTGCGGCTTATCTCCGTGGGCTCGAGGATCTGGTCGCGCGCGGCGGCGATCCAAGCCGGACCGCCAGCGTGGCAAGCTTCTTCGTGAGTCGCATCGACAGTGCGATCGACAAACTCATCGACGAGCGTCTCCGTCAGACGAACCAGGCCGAGGAGCGCGAGATGCTTGCCGGGCTCCGCGGCAAGGTGGCGATTGCCAACGCCAAGCTCGCGTATCAGCGCTACAAGCGACTCTTCGCCGGGTCGCGTTGGGAAAAGCTGCGCGCCAAAGGCGCGCGCCCGCAGCGGCTGCTGTGGGCGAGCACCGGAACGAAGGACCCTTCCTACAGCGACGTGCTCTATGTCGAGGAGCTGATCGGTCGCGATACAATCAACACGATGCCGCCCGCGACCATGGACGCTTTCCGGGACCATGGCAAAGTGCGTCCCGCCCTCGAGGAGGACGTCCGCGAGGCGGAGCGCGTCATGGCAACGCTCGATCGGTTCGACATCTCGATCGACGCGGTAACGGCAAGGCTGACCCAGGAGGGGGTGCAGCTCTTCACCGAGGCGGCCGACAAACTCCTTGGCGCGGTCGCCCGCAAGCGCGCCAAGCTTCTCGGCGCGGCGCTCGACAGTCAAACCTGCAAGCTTCCGGCGGAGCTAGAGAAGGAGGTCGCGGCCTCGCTCGAAGCCTGGCGGCGCGCCGGCAACGTCCGGCGGCTATGGGCGCGCGACGCCAGCCTCTGGACCGGAACGGACGAGGCGAAATGGCTCGGCTGGCTCGGCATCGTCGACGAGGGGCGTAAGCGGACCGAGCGCCTCGACCAGCTGGCTGAGGATGTTCGACGGGAGCGCTTCTCCCACATCCTGCTGCTGGGCATGGGAGGATCGAGCCTGGGGCCGGAGGTCCTCGCGGAAACCTTTGGTCGCCAACCGAACCGCCCTGAGCTGCTCGTACTCGATTCGACCGATCCGGCACAGATCCGAACTGTCGAAAGCAAGATCGATCCCGCCCGCACCCTCTTCATCGTGTCGAGCAAGTCCGGCGGCACGCTGGAGCCGAATATTCTGAAGCAGTATTTCTTCGAGCGTGTGAAGGCGGCGGTCGGTGCCGGCCAGGCGGGATCGCGCTTCATCGCCATCACCGATCCGGGCTCGAAGCTGCAGGAGATTGCCGAGCGCGATCGCTTCCGACACGTCTTCTTCGGCGAGCCGACCATCGGCGGGCGGTATTCGGTGCTCTCGGATTTTGGCATGGTGCCGGCCGAGGCGATGGGCCTGGACCTTGGCAGATTGCTCAGTGCGACGCAGGAGATGGTGCGCTCCTGCGCCGCGAGCGTGCCGCCGGCCGACAATCCGGGTGTCGTGCTCGGGACCGTCATGGGTGTGCTGGCAAAATCGGGGCGCGATAAGGTCACCATCATCGCATCTCCGCGGATCGCCGATTTTGGCGCGTGGCTCGAGCAGCTCATCGCAGAGTCGACGGGCAAGCAGGGCAAGGGGGTCATCCCGGTCGACGCCGAGCCGCTTGGACCGCCGGATGTCTATGCGCCGGATCGGCTCTTCGCCTATGTGCGGCTTGCGGCCGACGCGGACCCGCGGCAGGACGAGTCCGTGGCCGCGCTCGAGCGGGCCGGCCATCCAGTGGTACGGATCGCCCTCGCCGACCGCTACCACATCGGTCAGGAGTTCTTCCGGTGGGAGATCGCCACCGCGGTTGCGGGCGCGATCCTCGGGATCGATCCTTTCGACCAACCGGACGTCGAGGCGAGCAAGATCAAGACGCGCGAGCTCACCGCTGCCTACGAGAAGAGCGGCAAGCTGCCGCCGGAGGCGGCGCTCGCTGGGGATCGCGGCGTCAAGCTCTTCGCCGACGAGAGTACCAGGAAGGCTCTCGCAGGATCTCGCGGCACACTCGCGGGCTGTCTCAGAGCGCATTTCGAGCAGCTCCGAAGCGGCGACTATTGCGCGCTCCTCGCCTACATCGAGCGCAACAAACTCCATCGCGATGCGCTGCAGTCAATCCGCGTGATGATCCGCGACCGGAAACGTGTGGCAACCTGCCTGGGCTTCGGGCCGCGCTTCCTCCATTCGACGGGGCAGGCCTACAAGGGCGGACCAAACACCGGCGTGTTCCTGCAGATCACCTGCGATGACGCCGCCGACCTCGACGTGCCGGGCCAGAGGTACACCTTCGGCGTCGTCAAGGCGGCGCAGGCACGCGGCGATTTCGAGGTGCTCGCCGAACGCGGTCGGCGCGTGCTACGCGTGCACCTTGGCGCGCACGTCGCGGCGGGTTTGACAACGCTCAGAGAGGCCGTCCAGCAAGCTTTGGCATGAAAATGGACGAGTCCAGGGAGAAAGCAAGATGCAGCTTGGCGTGATCGGCTTGGGTCGCATGGGGGGAAACATCGTGCGCCGGCTCCTGCGCGGCGGCCATCAATGCATCGTCTTCGACCAGCAGACCGAGCGGATTCGGACGCTCGCGGAAGAGGGCGCGACGGGCGGCGCCGATCTCGAGGATGTCGTCGCGCGCCTCAAGAAGCCACGGGCCGTCTGGGTGATGCTGCCTGCGGGGGAGGTTACCGAGCACATGGTGACACAGCTCGGCGCGCTGATGGAATCGGGCGACATTATCATCGATGGCGGCAACTCTTTCTTCAAGGACGATATCCGGCGGGCACAGGCTCTCCGGAAAAAGGGCATTCGCTACCTCGACGTCGGCACCAGCGGCGGCATTTGGGGTCTCGAGCGCGGCTACTGCATGATGATCGGCGGCGACGATGACGCGGTCGATCAACTCGACCCGATCTTCGACGTGCTCGCCCCAGGGGCGGGCGATATCCCGCGGACGCCCGGGCGCGAAGGCGGCGATCCCCGCGCCGAACGCGGCTACATCCATTGTGGCCCCAGCGGTGCGGGGCATTTCGTCAAGATGATCCACAACGGCATCGAGTATGGCCTCATGCAGGCCTATGCCGAAGGGTTCGACATCCTGCGCAACGCCGCGTCCGAGGCGCTGCCGAAGGAGCAGCGCTATTCGCTCAACCTGCCCGACGTCGCCGAGGTCTGGCGCCGCGGCAGCGTCATCGGCTCTTGGCTCCTCGACCTGACCGCGATGGCGTTTGCCGAGGACCCCGAGTTGTCGCGGTACTCGGGGTTCGTCCAGGACTCCGGCGAAGGCCGCTGGACGGTCATGGCAGCGATCGAGGAAGCCGTGCCGGCGGAGGTGCTCTCGGCGGCGCTCTACGCCCGATTCCGCTCGCGCGAGCAGCACAGCTTTGCCGAGAAGCTGCTCTCGGCGATGCGCAACAAGTTCGGCGGCCATGTCGAACCCAAGAACGACGATTGAGATGGAACCGCAAGCGCAGTCCCCGCCTCCTTGCACCCTCGTCATCTTTGGGGCCGCCGGAGATCTCACCAAGCGCCTGCTGGTGCCGGCTCTCTACAATCTCCGGCGCGCGAAGCTCTTGCCGGAAGAGTTCGCATTGATTGGTGTCGCCCGAAATGACAAGAGCAGCGAGACGTTTCGCCGCGACCTCGGCGCCAGCGTCCGCGAGTTTGGCACGGGCGAGGTGGCGCCCGCGGACTGGCAGTGGCTCGCCGAGCGTATACGCTACCTCCAAGGCGAGTTCGACGACCCGACGACGTACGAGAAGCTGTCGCGGCTATTGGTCGAGACCAGCAAGAAGCATGGCACCGGCGGCAATTGCCTGTTCTATCTCGCAACCCCCCCGCAGGCCTTCGCCACCATCGTGCGCCGGCTAGGCGAGGCCGGCCTCGTTCGCGAGGAGAAAGGGCAGTTCCGGCGGGTCATCATCGAGAAGCCCTTCGGCGCGGACCTCCGATCGGCGCAGGCGCTTAACCGCGATATCCTCGGCGTCCTCGCCGAAAGCCAGATCTATCGGATCGACCACTATCTCGGAAAGGAGACAGTGCAGAACATCATGGTGTTCCGCTTCGCCAATGGCATCTTCGAGCCGCTGTGGAATCGGGACCACATCGACCATGTCCAGATCACCGTGGCGGAGACGGTCGGCGTCGAGCGGCGCGGCAAGTTCTATGACGCGACCGGCGCCTTGCGCGACATGGTGCCGAATCATCTCTTCCAGCTCCTCACCCTCACCGCCATGGAGCCACCGAGCTGCTTCGGCGCCGAAGCCGTGCGCTCCGAGAAAGCGAAGGTTTTGGAAGCGGCGCATCACTTCGGCGCTTACGATGCGCGGCACAATGTGGTGCGCGCGCAATACGGCGCCGGCACGGTCGAAGGAAAGAGCGTGGATGTCTATCGGCGCGCGCCCAACGTCGCCCCGGACTCCACCACGGAGACTTACGTCGCGCTGAAGATTATGATCGACAGTTGGCGATGGGCCGGCGTGCCCTTCTACCTCCGCACGGGCAAGGCACTGACGAAGCGTCGGACCGAGATAGCCGTCCAGTTCAAGCAAGCGCCGTTCGCACTGTTCCGCGACACGCCGGTGGAACAGCTCACACCCAACGACATGATTCTGCACATCCAGCCCCAGGAGGGCGTGACGTTGCGGTTCGATGCGAAGATCCCTGGGCCGCACGTGCGTATGGGCGGGGTCGAGATGAAGTTCAATTACGAGGACTATTTCAATCTGTCGCCTAACACCGGGTACGAGACGCTGATTTACGACTGCATGATCGGCGACGCAACGCTGTTCCAGCGCGCCGACAACATCGAGGCCGGATGGCGCGTCGTGCAGCCCGTGCTCGATGCCTGGACAGAGGCCCGTGCGGCCGAATTGCCGACCTATACGGCGGGAAGCGCCGGACCAAGCGAGGCGGACGCGCTTCTGGCCCGCGACGGCCGGCGCTGGCGCGCGCTCGAATAACCGCGTCCGGGCGGGAGGAGGCATGACCGAGGATCGGCGAAGCGCATCGAAGGTCTCACTTGTCCTTGCCGACGTCGATGGCACGCTGGTCACCGAGGACAAGGTGTTGACGCCGCGGGCACGGGAAGCAGTGCATGAGCTTCGCGCAGCCGGCATCGCCTTCGCCATCACGAGCGGACGGCCGCCGCGGGGCATGGCGATGCTGATCGAGCCCTTGGCCCTCGAGACGCCGATCGCCGGCTTTAACGGCGGAATCTTCGTCACGCCCGACATGGTCACCATAGAGGAGCACGTCCTTGATGCCAACGTTGCAAGCCGCGCGGTCGAGCTCATCCTTCATCATGGGATGGATGCCTGGGTCTATAGCGGCGAGGGCTGGCTAATCCGCAACCCGAAGGCGCCGCATGTCGCGCGCGAACAATGGACGGTCAAGTTCCCGCCGACCGTCGTCGTCGACTTCGGTCCAGCACTCGAGGGGGCGGTCAAGGTCGTCGGCGTGAGCGACGATCATGACCGGGTGGCGCGTTGCGAGAAAGATGCGAAGGGTGCGCTCGGGGCGTACGCCTCCACGGCTCGTTCGCAGCCTTACTATCTCGATGTCACGCACCCCGATGCCAACAAGGGGACTGTCGTCACTACGTTATCCAAATTCCTGTCGATTCCCTCCGCGGAGATCGCCACGATCGGCGACATGCCGAACGATGTACTCATGTTCCGGAAGAGTGGCCTTAGCATCGCCATGGGCAACGCCGGTCCGGACGTGAAAGCGCAGGCGCATTGCATAGCCGCCTCCTACAATGACGAGGGATTCGCGAAGGCGATCGAGCGGTTCATCTTGAACCGCTCGATCGCCGACCCTGCGGAGGTACGATGAGACCGGTTCTCGTCGCGCCATCAATCCTGTCGGCGGATTTTGGCCGTCTCGCGGAGGAAGTCCGCGCCGTCGACGCGGCGGGAGCCGATTGGATCCATGTCGATGTGATGGACGGGCGCTTCGTGCCGAACATCACGATCGGGCCGGTGGTCGTCGAAGCGATGCGGCGATCCACCAAGAAGCCACTCAACGTGCATCTGATGATCGTCGAGCCGGAACGTTACCTCGCCGCCTTCGCCGCGGCGGGCTCCGACCATCTCCTCGTTCCGGCAGAGCCGTCTGCGACGATCCATCTCCACCGCGTGCTCTTGCAGATCCGGGATCTCGGCAAGAAGGCGGGCGCGGTGCTCGATCCCGCGAGCCCGATCGAGCTGATCGAATATGTCCTTCATCTCTGCGATGTCATCCTGGTCATGACCGTCAATCCCGGCTTCGGCGGACAGAAATTCCTGCCGGAGATTCTTCCCAAGATCCGCCGGGTGCGGCAACTCTGCGAGGAGCGCGGCCTTGATCCCGTCATCGAAGTCGATGGCGGGCAGAATTGCGAGACCGCCAGGCAGGTTATCGAAGCCGGCGCGAACGCCATCGTCGCCGGCTCCGCGATCTTTGGGTCGCATGATTACGCCGCCGCGATCACCGCCATCCGCGAGGGCCGCTGCCCGCCGACCCGAAAAGTGCGCTCATGACGAGCCCCTGCGAGGCCAGACTCGAAATTCTCGCCGATCCCGAGGCGCTGGCGCACCGGGCGGCAGACTGGCTGCTCGCAGCGGCGGCAGCAAAGGACGGCGATTTCGCTGTAGCCCTCTCCGGCGGATCGACGCCACGCCGACTCTACGAACATCTGGCCGGGCCGCGCTATTGCGACGCATTTCCGTGGTCCCGCACACACTGGTTCTGGGGCGATGAGCGGTTCGTGCCGCAAGATGATACGCTGAGCAACTACCGCATGGTGCGGCTGGCGATGCTGTCGCGCGCGCCGATCCCCACCGCCAATATTCATGCCATCCCGACCGAAGGCGTGAGTCCAGAGGGAGCGGCGTCCGCCTATGAGCGAGAGCTTCGGTCGTTCTACGGTGCCGACCGCCTCGATCCAGGGCGACCGCTCTTCGACGTGACGCTGCTGGGGCTCGGCCCCGACGGGCATACGGCTTCGTTGTTCCCGGGCACCGCCGCGCTCGCGGAGCGCGACCGATGGGTCGCCGCCATCGTCGGCATCAAGTCCGAAGCCCGCATCACGCTGACCTATCCGGCGCTCGAGAGCAGCCGGCACGCGGCCTTTCTGGTCGCGGGGGAAGAGAAGCGGACCATTCTCGCGCGATTGCGCCGCGGCGATAGCGACCTGCCGGCGGCGCACCTGTGCCCTACCGGCACGCTATGGCTGTTTAGCGACGTCGCCGCAGCGCGAGAGGTGGGCGCATGACGGCGCCACTATCGTCGGCACGAGACGCGCTGAAGCGCGCCGCCGCAGCGCGGGCCGTCGAGGAGGTGGAGAACGGCATGGTGCTCGGGCTCGGCAGCGGATCGACCGCTGCCTTCGCCGTCGAGGCTCTGGCAGCGCGCGTCGCGAAAGGCTTGCTCGTCAGTGGGATTCCGACCTCGGAGAAGACGGCGGCGCTGGCGCGGCGGCTCGGCGTCCCGCTCACCACTTTCGCCGCGCACCGGCGCATCGATCTGACGATCGACGGCGCCGACGAGGTCGAACGTCGCACGCTCCACCTCATCAAAGGCCGGGGCGGCGCTCTCCTGCGGGAGAAGATCGTCGCCGCCGCCAGCGCGCGCATGATCGTGGTCGTGGACGAATCGAAGCTCGTCGATCGGCTCGGCAGTCAGCATGTCCCGCTGCCCGTCGAGATCGTCTCCTTCGGGTGGCAGTCAGTGATCGACCGTTTGATGGTGATCGGCTGCGCGGCGCAATTGCGCTTGGCCGGAGAGCGGCCGTTCACGACGGACGGGGGCAACTACATCGCCGATTGCGCCATCACCGAAATACCCGATCCATCGGCGATGGAAGCTCGACTCGCCGGCATCGTCGGCATCGTCGAGAGCGGCCTCTTTATCGGCCTGGCATCCAAGATCATCGTCGGCCGGCCGGCGGGCGTCGAGGCGATGGAACGATGAGACGCGCAAGCATCGACAGTGTCTCGACTTCCCGGAATGGTCCGCGGACCCTGGCAATCGATATCGGCGGCACGGGGCTCAAGGCGTCCATCCTCAATGGCACCGGGCGGATGCTGGTGGAACGCATCCGCGCAGCGACACCCGATCCCTGCCGGCCCGAAATTCTGCTGCGCGCGATCGCGCATCTTACGGCGCCGCTCCCCGCCTTTGACCGCGTTTCCATCGGCTTTCCCGGCGTGATCCGCGACGGATACGTCATCACAGCGCCGCATTTCGGCACCAAAGCGTGGCAAGGCTATCCTATGGAAGCGGCGGTGTCGCGCCGCTTCGGCAAGCCGGTTCGCTTGCTCAACGATGCGGAGGTTCAGGGCCTGGGCGTCATAGCCGGGCGAGGGCTTGAAGTCGTGCTTACGCTCGGCACGGGAGTTGGGAGCGCGGTGTTCAGCGATGGCCGGCTCGCTCCCCATCTCGAGTTGGCGCACCATCCCATCCATAAGCGCAAGACCTACGACGACTACATCGGCAACGAAGCCCGCCTCGCCCTCAGCGCCAAGAAGTGGAACCGGCGCGTCCTCAAGACCATCGATGTCGTTTGCTCCCTGTTGCACTATGACGTGCTCCATATCGGCGGCGGCAACGCCGCGAACATCGAGGTCGACTTGCCGGACAACGTCCGGATTGCCTCGAACGATGCCGGGATCACCGGTGGCATCCGCCTCTGGGACGAGGAAGTCTGGCCGTTCGTTCGGGTCGGTCGCCTTCACAATGATCGGAGTGAGTCCGCGATCCGCCGGGTCGCCCCGTCCTTCGCCGCCGCGGGGCGAGCGGCCATGCCGCTAGGCCCGACTGAGATCCCGTCATGAGCAGGATCTCGCTTGTCATTTCGGATGTGGACGGGACCCTGATAACGACCGACAAGGTCCTGACCGACCGCAGCCGCGCCGCCGTGTCGCGTCTCCATGCGCGCGGCATTGCCTTCTCCATTGTCAGCAGCCGGCCACCGTTCGGTCTGCGCATGCTGGTCGAGCCGCTCGCCCTCCGGCTGCCGATGGGCGCCTATAACGGCGCTGCATTGGTGGCGCCGGATCTGACCGTCCTCGAGCAGCGGCTCCTCCCGCCGGAGGTAGCGCGCGAGGCGATGGCGGTGCTCCGTTCCTTCGCTGTCGACATCTGGATCTTCACGGGCGATCGCTGGCTCGTGGATGATCCCCATGGCGCCTACATCGAGCGGGAGGTGCAGACGATCCGCGTCCGGCCAACGGTTGTCGAGCACCTTGAGGATCATCTGGATTCGGTCGCCAAGATCGTTGGCGCCTGCGCCGATTTCGAGCGGCTGGCCGCCTGCGAACCGGCTGTGCGGCAGCGGCTCGAGGACAGAGCCTCCGTTGTGCGCTCCCAGCCCTACTATCTGGATGTGACGCCGGCGGGTACGGACAAGGGCGTCGTGGTCGCCGAGTTGATGCAGCGGCTCGGTGTTCCCACCGCCGAGATCGCCGCGATCGGTGACATGGAGAACGACGTCGCGATGTTCAGGAAAAGCGGCTTCAGCATCGCCATGGGAAATGCCAGCCCTGACGTCCAACATCTTGCCCACGCTGTGACACTCTCGAATGACGAGGACGGCTTCGCCGAAGCGGTCGATCGCCTGATCCTTCCGCGTGCCGGTAACGGCTCAGCCGTCGCGTGAAGGACCCCATGTCCTTCGAAAACTCTGCACCGGGCTGTCCGGGCATTCCGGCGCGGTGGACCTCCAGCTCGAAAAGTGCCATCGGCACGGCGCTCACGGCGGGGCAAAGCCGGGTATGGTTCACGCTCAGCCACGGTATCCTGAACGAGATCTATTATCCTCGAGTTGATCAGGCCTGCACGCGGGATTTTGGCCTGATCGTCACCGACGGACACGGCTTCTTCTCCGAAGAGAAGCGCGACACGAACAGCGTCATCCGGCCGATCGACGATGGCGTACCGGCCTTCGCCATCACCAGCACCTGCGTCAAGCGGCGGTACCGGCTCGAAAAGCTGGTGCTCTCCGATCCTCGGCGCGATGTCGTGCTGCAACGCGTGGACTTTCATGCGCTCACCGGCGCGACTGGTGATTACCATCTCTACGCACTTCTCGCCCCGCATCTCGTCAACAGGGGTGCGGGCAATACCGCCTGGATCGCCGACTATAAGGGCGTGCCGATGCTCTTCGCCGAGGGCAGCGGGAGCGCGCTTGCGGTCGGGTGTTCGGCCCCGTTCCTGGCCCGTGCAGCGGGCTTCGTCGGCGTCTCGGACGGTTGGCAGGACCTCGCCCGCCACTTCGAACTGCGCTGGCGCTACGACCACGCGGGCGACGGGAATGTCGCTCTGACAGGCGAGGTCGACCTGCGGGCTTGTGACGGCAGTTTCGTCGTGGCGCTGGGATTCGGGCGGCATGCCGAGGAAGCGGCGCTTCTCGTCCGCGCCAGCCTCGGTGAAGGCATCGACCAGGCGGTCGCTGAGTACGCCGCGGGCTGGCATGGCTGGCAGGCTTCGCTTCTGCCGCTCGATCCCGCGCCTCATCGTGATGGTCACAACACTTACCGAGTCAGCACGGCGGTACTGCGGACGCACGAAGCAAGCGCCTTTTCCGGTGGCTACATCGCTAGCCTGTCGGTGCCCTGGGGCTTCGCCAAAGGCGATGAAGATCTCGGCGGCTATCACCTCGTCTGGCCGCGCGACCTCGTCGAAACCGCCGGCGGCCTGCTTGCCGCGGGAGCGAACAGCGAGGCGCGCCGAGTCATCTATTATCTGCAGGCCATCCAGGAGGAAGACGGCCACTGGCCGCAGAATTGCTGGCTCGACGGCACCGCCTATTGGAATGGCGTTCAGATGGACGAATGCGCTTTTCCCATCCTGCTCGTCGACCTCGCCTGGCGTGAGGGCGCGCTGCCCGAGACGGACCTGCATAAGCTTTGGCCGATGGTGAAGCTGGCGGCAGGGTTCATCGTCAGGAATGGACCGGTCACGGGTCAGGATCGGTGGGAGGAGGATGGCGGCTATTCGCCATTCACCCTTGCCGTCGAGATCACAGCCCTGCTCGCCGCCGCGGATCTCGCCGACAAAGCCTTCGCGCCTGGGCAGGCAATCTACCTGCGCGAAACCGCCGATCTCTGGAACAGTCTGATCGAGCGCTGGATCTATGCCACCAATACGCCTCTGGCAAACGAGCTCGGCATCGGTGGCTATTACGTGCGCATCGCCCCGCCCGAGGTCGCTGACGCTGCATCGCCGATCGACGGGTTCGTGCCGATCAAGAACCGTCCACCGCAAGACAGCAGCCAACGCGCTTCGTTGATGGTGAGCCCTGATGCACTCGCTCTCGTCCGCTTCGGCCTGCGCGCCCCAGATGATCCGCGCATCCTCGACACGATCCGTGCCATTGACGCGCTGCTCAAGGTGGATTTGCCGGCGGGACCGTGCTGGCGGCGCTACAATGGCGACGGCTACGGCGAGCATGAGGACGGCCGACCATTCGACGGCACGGGGATCGGGCGCCCGTGGCCGCTCCTCACCGGCGAGCGCGCGCATTATGAGCTGGCCGCCGGGAATCGCGTCGGGGCGGAAGCGTTGCTCGCCGCCTTCGAAGGCTTTGCGAGCGACGGCCATCTGATTCCCGAGCAGGTGTGGGACGCGCCGGACATTCCTGAGCTCGAGCTCTTCCGCGGCCGGCCCTCCGGCTCGGCGATGCCGCTCGTCTGGGCGCATGCCGAGCACGTCAAGCTCCTCCGCTCTTTGGCGGACGGTCGCGTTTTCGACATGCCGCCACAGCCACGCCAGCGCTATCAGATCGACGGCGTGGGTTCGCCGCACAGTGTCTGGCGCTTAAACCACAAGAGCCGCAGCCTACCGGCAGGCCGAATTCTGCGGGTCGAGCTTCCGGTCGGGGCGTCCATCCATTGGAGCCTCGATGGCTGGTGCACGGTCCACGACACGGTGACGCAGGACAGTGGTTTTGGTGTTCACTTCGCCGACCTCAATACGGCGGAGCTTGCAATCGGCGGCGTGGTCGTCTTCACCCTCTACTGGCCGGCCGACAACCGCTGGGAAGGCGTCGACTACCGGTTGGCAATCAACTGATCGTTATTTCCGGATCGGGTCCGGCGCGTCTCGGGGGATGATCGAGGTATCGGATCCAAGCGCGGCGATAATCTCGTCGACGAGAACGGCTGGCGCTTTTCCCACCCAGATGGTGAGCGCGCGCTCTTCGGGCGTTGGCTCCTCGAGTCCTTCGAGCTGGCTTTCCAGCAGACTTGAGGGCATGAAGTGCCCGTGCCGTGTGACGAGACGGCGGGCAATGAGGGGCCGATCCCCCTTCAGATAGACGAGGCGAACATCGGGCCGTTCACCAACGATAATTTCGCGGTAACGTTGCTTGAGGGCCGAGCAGGTGACCACGCCGTGCTGTTTGTCGGCCCGCCATCGATCGATCTGCTCTGCGATCGCTTGAAGCCACGGCATGCGATCTTCGTCGTCGAGGGGAATGCCGCTGTGCATCTTGGCGACATTGGCTGCGCTGTGGAAATCGTCCGCATCCGCGAACCACCAGTGGAGACGTCCGGCCAGCATGGCGCCGACCGTCGTTTTGCCGGAGCCGGACACGCCCATGATGACGAGAACGAGCGGTGGAGGTTTTGGTACCTCATGGATTATTCCCATTGTCGAATCTCCGGAATGCCGCAAATGAAGGCTTCGGTGCGAATAACAGGCCACAACTACCGCGACAACGTAAACGCCTAGCAGGCTGTTGAAGAAGTCTATAGCTGAATGGCGCGGAACATGATTCTCTCGATGCGGGATTGCAATGCCGGCGGTATCCACGGCGATCAGCACCTCGTTGGCCTCGGTGACCGGCACCGGCAGCCGATGCAGGGTGAGCACCTCGGGTCCGCCGAACCGGTCGATCGCCGCCGCGCGCATCACCTCGGGACGTCGTGCCGGCGCTCGGCAACGGGGGCTGTCCGCTCCGCCCGGCTGGCGATGCGCGGCGATCACTTCTGCCGGGCGCCTCCGGCGCTGCTCCGCTTGCGTTCCGCCATCGCTAATCTCCCTTGATACTTTGTCACCTATGTGCCGGATGCGTGGGCCTGCGGGTCATGGGCGCGGATCCACGCCAGGATGCGGGTCGCGTCCATCGCGCCCGCGGTGCGCGCGACCGGCTGCCCGCGGTAGAACAGCATGAGCGTGGGAATGCTGCTTACGCTGTAGCGCGCGGCGATATCCGGCGCCTGGTCGGCGTCGACCTTGAGCAAGCGGAACCGCGGCTCGAGCTCGGCGGCGGCGCGCTCGAAGGCGGGCGCCATGGCCTTGCAGGGCGCGCACCACGGCGCCCAGAAATCGACGACCACAGGAATGTCGTTGCGCGTGATGTGGCGCCCGAAACTGGCGACATCGGCCGGCACCGGCTTGCCCGTGAACAGCGCCTGATGACACTTGCCGCATTTCGCCGCTTTGGCCGAGCGCGAGGACGGGATGCGGTTGACGGCGCCGCAGGACGGGCAGACGACATGCACCAATGATTCGGTAGCCGTAGCGCTTTCCATACCGGCACTCTCCGCCACTGAACACTCAGGCTTGGTCGATCGGTCCTTCGGTGCGTGCGTCCGACGCCGTCAGCCGCGTGCCGCCGGCATGGTCCTTGACGAGCCAATAGACCGCGCCCAGCGACAGGATCGCGGCGGCGAGCGAGAACAGCTGCGGCGCATCGGCCGCCGCAATGTCGATAATGATGAGCTTGCGCGAGACGGCCAACATGGCGATCAGAATCACCGCGCGGACCTGCACGAGGCTGTCCCTGCGCTCGGTCACGACCATAAGGGTTCGCTTGAATTCGAGCGCAATGATGACCGTGAAGATCATGCCGAACACGCTTTGAAATACGGCATGGTCGGTCGGATCGAAGGCATCCGACTCGATCAGGCTGAACACGAT
>Ga0073928_10005660_pt1 | contig 17310 bp, 14 predicted proteins | sample PaiPotPPA55metaG_FD_76969 | JGI IMG/M metagenome (GOLD analysis project Ga0073928, IMG submission 76969) | Iron sulfur acid spring bacterial and archeal communities from Banff, Canada, to study Microbial Dark Matter (Phase II) - Paint Pots PPA... ... | reverse complement strand
GAGCTGACCCGAGCACCCACGGCGACGACACGGATGATTGAGACCGCACAACCGACACAGACCCTGGGTCTCCCGGGGCCATTCGCCATGCCCCTAGAACCCCTTCATTTTCCGATGAGCCGGCCCGCCGGAGGCGCTTTTGACGTTGACGTTCCATCAACCACCAGACACAGGGAGCCGACGCGACGTCACACACGACCCAGAGTGCGCGTGGAGGACGACCGGAGGGAGGACGACGTCAAGCGCCCGAGGAGCGTAGCGACGTGGGCCGTCCCACCACGCAACGCCACCACCAGCGCCAGCGTGCCCGTACGAGGTCCGGCGCGAAGCGGAGCGCAGCACCGGAACGTAGGAAGGCCGACCACCAAGCGTCAACCGGACCAGAACCCACGGACACAGCAGAAGCACCGAAATGTCGCATCCGCACCTGCCTATGGCGGACACTCAATTGATCAACGACCGGCATGCCGGATCGAATCCCCGAGCTGATGCCCACTCAGGGGACCCGGAGGATCATCGGCTCGTTGATCAGATGGGTGGAGCGAGCCGAATCCGGCGTCCACTGCGGAATTTCGCCTCGACTCGGGATCCGTCACGTTCACGGACCAGATACCCGGAAACGTCGTGCCGGGACGGCGCGCGGCCGCGTGACGGCACGTCGAACACCCGCGGATGGGTCAAGAGAGTCGTTATTTCTCGCACTCGCGGAGGACCGTAAGCAGCGGCACGTACTGGATTTCCCAGACGTCGCAGAACCAGTACTCACCAATACGCGGTCTAGGTCCGCTAGCGAGTAGCGCACCGCAACTAGTTCTGACGCGACCTAGTATGCACACGGACACTCGGATGGGCTATCATCGAGCCTGGCACTACGTCAGCCGAACTAGACTGCCCTCTCTCTCACCTGGGCAGACTGCCGATCCGGCCCGCTGACATGACCGCACGAGCGTGCGAGCGAATCCCAAGTCACAAAAGACGAACCATTTGGAGCCGGACCGGCGTCGGCCGTCATCCTTATGAATTAAAGTGCCCCTGGAAGCTTGATTTTCGGTCTTAGCGTCCCCGCGTGACTACGCGACCTTTCCCAAGAACGCCCAATCTTGCACTGCGTCGCGCTCGGCAGTCGATGCGATTGAGCCAGGCTCAATTCGCCGAGGCGGTCCGCGCGGCGGGGAACGCGATGGGGGCACCGAACCACTGCACGAAGCGGCTCGTGCAGAAATGGGAGACCGGGGAACACGCCGCCTGCCGGCCCGACTACCTCAGGGTGCTGCAGGCGGTGACCGGCCTCTCGGCCCGGGAGCTCGGATTCCGCATCCTGCCCGACGACTCTGGAGCGGCGACGGGCTCGAACGGCGAGGGCGCGGAGGGCGACCCGGACAACCGCGACGGCACGGCGGCGCACAGGGCGGCGGCCTTCGCCATGTCGGGGATGACCGAATACACCTCGGACTCGATGGTCGAGGGCTCCATGGACCGGCTGCGCTACGCGCTGGAGCACCCGTCCATGGTGGACTCCCGCACCGCCGAGTTCGTCGACACCGCCACTTCGCGCCTGTTCGACCTGCAGTACCACAGCCCGTCCCGGCTGCTCGCACCGACCGTGGACCGGCATCTGGCGACCGTGACCTCGCTGCTGACCGCGGCGCGGCACGAGGGGGTGCGGCGGAAGCTGATGATCTCAGCCGGACGCAGCGCGATGCTGGCCGGCTGGCTGGCCTTCGACCGCGGCGACGTTCCGTCCTCCCACCGTTTCTGGGACACCTCGATCAGCGCCGCCGAGGGCACCGTGGACGGGCCGGTGCTGGCCTGCAGCCTCACCTGCCTCTCGTACTCGGCCGCGCGGCGCGGCGATCCCGGCACCGCCTGGCAGCTCGCGCACACCGCGAGCCTGCACACCCCCGAAGACCCGCGCGCAGCCGCCTGGGCCACCGCCCGGGTCGCGCTGTACGCGGCGCAGCTCGGCGAACGCGCGGCCGCCCGCACCGCGCTGGAGCGCTCGCTGGACCTCGGCGGCACCCTGCCGAGCCCGCGCCCGGGTGACGGCACGCTGCCGTGGATGCGCTTCTTCGACCTGGCCAGACTGCTGTCCTCGACCGCGCACAGCGCGGCCCTGCTCAAGGACCCTCGGGCCGCCGACTTCGCGGCCCAGGCCGTGGACGCGCTCAGCCCGGCCCGGGTCAAGTCCCGCGCCATGGTGCTGGCCGAGGCGGCGCTGGTGGCCGCGCTGGTCGGCGAGCTCGAGCTCTGCCTCGACTACGGCAGCTCGGCGGCCCAGCTGACCCGGGCCATGGACGTCAGCATCGCCGCCGACGTGCTCTTCGAGATCGTCCCCCTGCTGCTGCCCTATTCCGACACCCGCGCCGTCCGGGAACTGCTACCGCAGCTGACCCGGCTGAAGCGGACGGCGGATCTGGAGGACGAGGGGGTGCCGTCCATGAGTCCGTGATCCCTGTGGGAGGACCGTCAGCCCTGGAGCCCGGCCATCCAGCTCTCGATCTCCCCGATCGTGCGCGGCAGCGCGGCGGAGAGGTTCTCGTTGCCCTCGGCGGTGACGAGGATGTCGTCCTCGATCCGCACGCCGATGCCGCGGTACTCCGCCGGGATCGTCAGGTCGTCCTGCTGGAAGTACAGGCCGGGCTCGACGGTCAGGATCATCCCGGGCACGAGTTGCGCGTCCACGTAGTCCTCGCACCGGGCCTCGGCGCAGTCGTGGACATCGAGGCCGAGCATGTGACCGGTGCCGTGCAGGGTGAAGCGGCGCTGGAGCCCGAGTTCGAGGACCCGGTCCACCGGGCCCTCGAGCAGGCCCCACTCCACCAGCCGCTCGGCCAGCACCTGCTGGGCGGCTGCGTGGAAGTCGCGGAAGTGGTTGCCCGGCCTGACCGCGGCGATGCCGGCCTGCTGCGCGTCGTAGACGGCCTGGTAGATCTTGCGCTGCAGCTCGCTGAACTCGCCGTTGATCGGCAGGGTGCGGGTGACGTCCGCGGTGTACAGCGTGTCCGTCTCCACGCCCGCGTCGAGCAGCAGCAGCTCGCCGGGCCGCACCGCACCGTCGTTGCGCGTCCAGTGCAGCGTGGTCGCGTGCGGCCCGGCGGCGCAGATCGAGCCGTAGCCGATGTCGTTGCCCTCGACCCGGGCGCGGCGCCAGAAGGTGCCCTCGATCCACCGCTCCGAGGTCGCGACGGCCTGGCTCAGCTCGCGCACCACGTCGGTGAAGCCCTTGGTCGTGGCCGCGCACGCCGCGCGCATCTGCTCGACCTCCCACTCGTCCTTCACCAGGCGCAGCCCGTGCAGGAAGACCTGGAGCTGCTCGTCGAGCGCGGCCGCGGCCTCCTCGTCGCGGCCGGACAGCAGGTCCACGACGCCCTCGAGCTCCGCGTCGTGGCCGCGCAGGATCCGGGTCGCCACGTTCGCATCACCGGTGAGCGCCTCGGCCAGCTCCTCGGCGGCCCGCTGCGAGTCGCGCGTGCCCAGGCCCAGGATCGCCGCCGCCTCCGTCAGGGAATTGCGACGCCCGGTCCACAGCTCGCCGTGGCCGCTGAGCCAGAACTCGCCGTCCTCCCGGTTCGAGCGCGGCAGCAGGTAGAGCGCCGCCTCATGGCCGCCCTCGGACTTCGGCTCGAGAATCAGCACACTGTTCTCGGACTGGTCGCCGGTCAGGTAGACGTACGCGCAGGAGGCGCGGAACGGGTAGTCGGTGTCGTTCGAGCGGACCTTGAGGGTGCCCGAGGGGATCACCAGGCGCTCCCCCGGGAACGCCGCGGACAGCGCCTTGCGCCGCTTGGCCGCGTAGGGCGCCTGCGCGGCGGGCTCGAGCCCCTCGCGCTCGGTGTCCGCCCAGCCCGAGCGCATGTTCTGCTCGAGCTCCTCGCTGATCCACGCGTTCAGCCCGTTCTTCCGGCCCTTGATCGGCTTGAGGTTCGCCGTCTCCTGCTCGCCGGTCCGCTCGCTCTGCTCAGCCACCGCGTCTATGCCTTTCCTTGCGCCGAGGGGCCCCGCGGCAGCACGCGGGTCAGCACCGCAACCGCAGATAGGCCGTTACGGACCTCAGCGTATCCGTTCTAGAGCGGGCCGAACAGCCAGTTGCCGACGTCGGCCGGATCGGTCGAGCCGTAGAAGGCCTGCGCCGCGGCGGACACCTCCTCGCGGCTGAGCACGCCGTCGTCGTCGGAATCGAGCAGGTCGAAGGCCTCGACGGTGTCCTGCGCGCCGACTCCGTACGCGTGCATCCACGTGGTGAACTCGACGAGGTCGATCACGCCGTTCTGGTCCGCGTCCACCATCTCGAAGATGAGGTCGACCGGGTCGTGCGCGGGCGGCAGCGGCCGCTGCTCGTGGATCGCCCGCTCGCAGCCGGCCATGAACTGGTCCAGCGTGATCCGGCCCGTGCCGTCCAGGTCCATCCGGCTACGCAGCTGCTCCCACAGCTTGAGGTACGCGTTGTGCACCCGCTCGTACTCGGCCGTGCCCGGCAGGTGGCCGAAGGCGGCGCACAGGCGCAGGGTGACCAGGTCGTAGTCCTCCTGGGAGAGGTAGCCGTTGCCGTCCGTGTCGAGCAGGGCGAAGCGGAGCTGCAGCTTGCGGAGCTGGAGTGCGGTGAGCATGCATCCATTGCAACGCGCCGGGACCGGGGGCGCATCCCGGGCCCGGCGCGTCGCGGGTGGCTTCGCCCGTCGCGGATCAGCCGGTGTAGGAGTCGAAGATCTTGGTGAAGTCGAGCGCGTTCTGGGAGATCTCCGAGCAGGACGGCAGGCCGGAGACCGAGCCGGTGCACGGCTGGTCGCGGTCCACCGACCAGAAGGCGAGCCGGCCGAGGTGCTCCGAATCCGCCCAGCTGACCAGCGTCTGCGCGTCGGCCTCGGAGAAGATCTCGCCGGAGGTGTCGTTCTGGCCGATCATCGGGGTCACGCCGATGTTGGCGTAGCCGTCGCTCGGCCAGTCCGCCCGCGCCTGGGAGAGCGTGCTCTCGGCGGCCTGGATCGCCTCCTGGCCCATGTCGCCGGTGAACGAGGAGCCGTAGTCCATCGCCATCACGTTGACCAGGTCGATCCGCACGCCGTCCTGCTTGGCCAGGTTGAGGAAGGCCACGCCGTCCGCGGCCAGGCCGGTGGGCAGCACGGGCAGGGTGACCGAGACGACGAGGCCCGGGTCGGCGGCCTCAAGCCCGGCGATCGCCTGGAAGCGCAGGTTGTTGTCACTGACGTAGTCGAGCGTGGCGCCCTCGATGTCGAAGTCGATGTGCGTGACGCCCAGGTGGGTGATGACCGACTGGTAAGCGGCCTGCAGGCTGGACTCGGTGGTGCAGGCCATCGCGAGCTCGGTGCCGCCCGAGCCGCCGAAGGAGACGATCGGGGTGGCGCCGTCGGCCTTGGCGGTGGCTATCTCCTGGTCCATGGTCGGGTCGTTCGTCACCGGGAGCGTGTCACCCCAGATCGGCGCGCAGCCGGCGGCGATGACGAAGGCCGCGCTGTACGACTTGAGCCCGGCCTTGGCGGCCGCGTTGAGCATCGGCTCCTGGTTGTTCGACATGTCCACGTACGGGGCGACCGAGCCGACCGAGCCGCTGCCGACCGTGCCGGTCCCGGTGGGCGTCGGGCTGGCCGTGCCGGTGGGCGTGCTGCTGGTGGTGGACGTCGGGGTGCTGCTCGGGCTGGTCCCGGTGGTCGAGGTCCCAGACGTCAGCGAGAAGTCGTCGGCGTAGTACTCGGGCTGCGCGTACCAGCCGTGCACGTAGATCGTCAACGAGGTCTGCGACGCGCCGGTGGTGAGCGTCATCGAGAGCTGCTGCCAGCTTGTCGCCGACGGCGTCCACGTGTCGCTGCCGCCGTTGTCGCCGAGGTAGACATAGGAGCCCTCGACGTACGCGGAGAGGGTGTAAGTGGTGTCCGCCTGGACGCTGACGGTCTGCGTACATTGCGCGTCGTCGGACGAGGTGGGTGTAGCGCCGAGTGCGTAAGAGCCGGAGTGCACGGGGCTTTCGACGACGCTCGCGGTGCCGGAGTCGCAGGTCCAGCCGGAGAGGCTGCCGGACTCGAGGCCGGGATTGGTCAACAGGTTGGTGGGCGCCGCGGAGGCCGAACCGGTGGAGAGGAGGAGCGCGGCGGGGACGACGAGGGCCGCGGCCGCCGCGCCGACGGCCAGGCGGAGCCTGCCGGGTGAGGGGTTGCGCATGGGTGGGTCGCACTCCTTCGTGCGGTGCGGGTGGGGTGGCGGAGGGCGGGCTGGCCTGGCGGGCCGTGCAGGTGGTGGGACGCGGCCCGCCAGTGGTCTAGTCCTCTTGGATGGTCTAGTCCAATCCGGGGCGGTTGGCAATACTTCCCGCGCGTCCGGTTTGCGATCATCGTCCGGGGATGTTGACCTTGACTGGGACCGACCGGGACCACGAGGAACGGGGATTGCCGGATGACCGAGGCGCGCAACGCGGACGACGCGGCCGGGCCGAAGGGGGCCGACGAGCTGAGCCTCGGCGAGTTCGCCCGGCTCAGCCGCCTCTCGCCCAAGGCGCTGCGGCTCTACGACGGCGCCGGGGTGCTGGTGCCGGCCCGGGTGGACCGCTCGACCGGCGCCCGGCACTACGCGCGTGGCCAGCTCGAACGCGCCCACCTGGTCTCCTCGCTGCGCCAGGCGGGCATCCCGCTGACCGAGATCAGGTCGGCGCTGGCGGACGAGGGGAAGCTGGGGGCCGAGCGGATCTCCGCGTTCTGGGCGGAGGCGGAGGCCGAGCACGCCGCGCGCAGGCGGCTGGTCGGCTCGCTGATAGAGCACCTGCGCGGCAACGACGAATCCGCGGCCTCCATGGCCTACGCCGTCTCCACCCGCACGCTTCCGGACCGCAGCGTATTGACCCAGACGAGGCACATCCACGTCGAGGAGCAGACGGCCGTGCGCGAGGAGTTCATGCGCACCTTCCACGAGGCGGGCGTCAAGCCGCTCCCCGGCGTGGCAGGGGCCCCGTTCATCGTCTACTACGGCGAGGTCACCGCCGACAGCGACGGCCCGATCGAGTGGTGCTGGCCGGTCGCCGAGGACCGCGCCGACGAGCTGGCCGCGAACTTCCCCGATCTGACCCTGCGCGTCGACCCCGCCCACCAAGAGGCCTACGTCCACTACGGCGCGACAACGCTGCTGCACTCCGCCCGCATCGTCCTAGCCGCCCAAAGCCTCGTGGCCTGGGCCCACGATCAGGACCGTGAGCTGGCCGGCGGCCTGCGCCTCGTCTACCTCGAGGCGGACGCCAGCGGCTCGGGGCCCGACTGCGACGTGGCCGCACCGCTGCGGTGAGCCATGACGTGCGCGGGTTACCCGTAGGGCGGCGGCTCGGGTTCCTTCTGCGCACTGTTGAACAGGAAGTCGTACACGTCCTGCAGGTAGGCGTAGAGGGCCTGGTCTGACTCGAACTCCATCTGTGTGAGATAGCCGTAGTCAAGTGCGGAGAGCTCGCGGCTGGCAATCAACTGCGCGAAGTTCTGCTTGAGCGATTCCACCGCGTCCCCGCTGAACGTCTTGAGCACGTCGCGCGTGTCTGCCAGCCCCTCGTACGCCACCTCGAGGTGCAGGTAGCTGCCGATGAAGCCTTCCAGGGTCTTGTCCACGATCGCCATCCTACGGGTGCTTGCCGGGAGCGGGGTTCGGGAACATCGTGTGCAGCTTCTGTCCGCCGGAGCCGTCCGGCCTGTATACGGGGACGATGGTGCCGCCGTCGAAGTCCACGGACTGGTACTTCGACGGGTCTGTCGGATCCTTGTAGAAACCGGTGAGGTCCTTGTGCCCGTCGGGCCCGAGGACCTCGCTGATCGGCGTGGCTCCGGGAATGCCCCCGGCGGCGATCTGGGCGCGGAAGTAGTCGTCCGCTCTGGCCATGTCCTCGGGGTTGTCGAACTTCGTCGCATAAGGCCCGCACAGGTGGGCGGCTCCGGTGACGCCGTCGGTGGTGGTGCCGGTGAGCGGGTCGACGAAGTCCCCTGAGGCCACATGACCGATGTTGGGGCCGGCCTGCTTGATCTTCGGGGTCCCGTCGGGGTTGAGCTTGGTGGTCCCGAGCCGGTCCTGGAGCGCCTGCTCGTCCGGGGTGAGATGGCGGCCCGGAGCGTGGCCCTGGCCGTCGAGGTCCGCGATGTGCGTGTCCAGGCCGGCGGTACGCTCCGGCTCTCCCTCCGGGTCCAGGATCGATTGCAGCTTCGACTTCAGCTTGCCGTCCTGGGCTGCCTTGGAGCCGGCGGTTATGTCGGTACGGGCCGAGTTGCCGTCCATGTCGTCGAGGATCTTCTTGATGTTCTCGGCGTTCTCGTCGTCGACGTTTTTGGAGCCACCGGCGACCACCTTCTCGGCCCGCTCGGCTATCTCCTTCAAGTGTCCGGGGTAGCCCTCCTCGACATCGTCCGCGGTCTTGGTCAGTGCGTCCTTGATGTCAGTCTCAATCGGCTTGAACTCGTCCGTCATGACGCGAAGCTCACTCCCGCAACGGCCGCGCGGAACGTCTGCGCATGCCCGGCGGCCGTCTCGGCGTGGCCCCGCATCACCGAACTGTGCGCCACCAGATCGTCAGGCATCACCATGAACGAGGCACCGACCGCCCCACCGCCACCGACGGCGCTGGACATCTCCTGGAACGCCCAGCCCTCCACGGCCGAGGCCACCTTGCCCAGGAGCGGCTGCAACGCGGCACCTACTATCTCAGCGGTCAAGTAGCCGATGATCTGCTGAACCAAGAAGTCGGTAATCTTGCGGGCGGCCTCCTCGATCAGCGCCAGCCCGGCCTCGGCCAACCCGAAGGTTGCGACGGCCGCGGCCTGGTCCCCAACGAAGGACACCGCGAGGGCGACGAGCTCCCCGATCGCCGCCATCTTCATCCCGACGATGGCGTCCGCGCCGGCGTCCAACGCGTCGGCCACGACTCCGCAGGCCTCGGTCAGCTCTTGCAGATGCCGGGTGGACCTGTCCGCCCAGAGCGTGAGCAGCGCCTCGTACGACGCGCCCTGGTACGCCTGGCCCATGTTCTGGACAGTGCCGCTCGCGTCCTGGTGGACCGAGTCCATGTTCTGGGCGAACTGGCGGACGTGGGTGGCGAGCTCACGCACCGAGTCCTCGTCGATCGTCGGCCAGTTGATCCCGAAGAACTGAAGCAGATCGACCACCGGCTCCGGTAACTCAATCGCCATGTCAACCCCCTGTTGCATTGCCGCGGCAGCACCGCCGCTCGCGCCATAACCCCCATGTGACAGGCGCAGATGCTAGCAGATTCCCGCTACGTACCAGCGCCGCTGCGGCGAGGAGCCCCGGAAGCCCGTTGCGCTTCCGGGGCCGTCTCGGGGCCTCAGGTGTTCTTGAGCTTGAGGCACGGGATGGTGATGTGGACCAGGGGGCCGATGGCGAGGGCGTAGACGACCGTGCCGAGGCCGACGTTGCCGCCGAGCAGCCAGCCGAATGCGAGGACTGAGACCTCGACGCCGGTGCGTACCAGGCGGATGGAGTGGCCGCGGGCGGCGATGGCGGTGGTGAGGCCGTCGCGGGGGCCGGGGCCCAGGCCTGCGCCGATGTACATGCCGGTCGCGACCGCGTTGAGTACGACCCCTGACAGGAACAGCACCCAGCGGAGCAGGAGCGTGTGCGGGACCGGGGTCGCGCCGAGGATCACGTCGACCACCGCGCCGATGACGACGACGTTGGCCACGGTGCCGAGGCCGGGCATCTGGCGGAAGGGGATCCACAGGAGCAGCACCAGCCCGCCGACGACGATCAGCACGGTGCCTACGGGGATGCCGGTGATGCGGGCCAGGCCGGTGTGGAAGACGTCCCACGGGTCCACGCCCACGCCGGGCGCGAGCATCATCGCCTCGCTCACGCCGTAGAGCGTCAGGCCGACCAGCAGCCACGTCAGCCGGGCCACGGGGCGTTCGCGCGGCCAGAGGCCGACGGTGACGGTCGGGGTCGGCGGCACGTTTGCCGGAGTCGCAGTCGCGTCCGCCGTGGCCGCCGCGGTCTGCACACTTGTCGTGGTCATCGGCCGTCCGTCCTTTCCTCCTGCTCGCCTGCCGAGCCCTTGTCCCGCCGGGCCGACTCTGCCATCCTGACGGAGAAGTGGACTGCTCAGCGATAGCCAATCCAAGGGAAGTGGACTGATGGACGGGGCCACCTCGATGCTCGGACCCACCCAACTGGCCCGGCTGCTCGGGCCGTGGCGGGTGGTCGGCGAATCCGGCCGGCATCCGGCGCGGCAGGTGCTCGCGGAACGGATCAGGTCGCTGATTCTCGACGGCCGGATCGCGGTCGGGGTGCGGCTGCCCGCCGAGCGGCCGCTGAGCGAGACGCTGGGGCTGAGCCGGACGACGATCACCGCCGCGTACGCGCTGCTGGTCGAGCAGGGGTACGCGGCGGCGCGGCGCGGTTCCGGCACGTTCACGGCGCTGCCGGATCGGCTGCTGGCGCGGTCCGCGGGCGGATTCAGGTTCAGCGACGACCCGGACGTCCTCGACCTGAGCTGCGCCGCGCCCCCGACGCCGATCGCCGCGCTGCGCGAGGCCACGGCCTGGGCGGCCGAACGGCTGGCGCTGGTGCGGTCCAACGCCTTCCTGCCGTACGGGCTGCCCGAACTGCGCGAGGCGGTCGCGGAGCGGTACACGGAGCGCGGACTGCCGACGGATCCTGGGCAGATCCTGGTGACGTCCGGGGCGCAGGGCGCGATCACCCTCGTCGGCCGCCTGCTGCTGCGCGCGGGCGACCGGGTGCTCGTCGAAGGACCCTCCTATCCGAACGCGATCGGCTCGCTGGCCGCGCCGAGCTCCCGGCTGACCCCGGTGCCGCTGGACGAGACGACCGGCTGGATCGACGGCGCTACCGGCCAGATCCCGCTCCAGCTGGCGGCCGAGCGGCTCGCCCCGCGCATCGTGTATTCGATCCCTCATTTCCACAACCCGACCGGCGCGGTGATGCCGCCGGAGCAGGCGGGCCCGATCGCGCGGGCGGCCCGGCGCTCCGGCGCCTGGCTGCTGGCCGACGAGACGATCGCCGAGATCGCGCTCGACGTGCCGGTGCCGCCGCCCTTCGCGATCGGCGTCTCCCCTGCCGACGCGGAACGCCTGCTGGTGTGCGGATCGCTCGGCAAGTCCTTCTGGGGCGGGCTCCGCGTCGGCTGGCTGCGCGCCCCCACCCGCGTCGTGCACGAGCTCGCGGCGGCGCGGGCGGCGCTGGACCTGTCCTCGCCGGTGATCGACCAGCTGATCGGGGTCGCGGTGCTGCGCGAGGGATGCGGCATCGAGGAGTTCCGGCGTACCGAGGCCAGGGAGAACCGCGCGGCGCTTGAGGCGGCGCTGCGTGAAGCGGTTCCGGAATGGACCTGGCAGACGCCGCCCGGCGGCTACTGCCTCTGGATCCGCCTGGCCGAGGGCGAGGAGTCCACGTCCCTGGTCTACCGCGCGGGCACGCACGGCCTGCTGCTGCAGAGCGGCCCCCGCTTCGGCGCCGACCCGGGGACGTACGAGCGCTTCCTCAGGCTGCCCTACTCGCAGAGCCCTGACGAGCTACGCGAGGCGGTCCGCCGGCTGGTCGCGGCACGCTCGGCGCTCGGGCCGGTGCGCGCGCCGGAGTCGCGGCGGGACCTGGTGGCGTAGCCGTCTCGCCCTCACTCCGCCCCCGCGAGAACGCCCGCCCCCTCACCTGCCAACTCCGCGTTGTAGGCCGACCGTCCCGCCATCGCCATGATCAAGGCGAGCGTAGTGCCGCTGACCGGCGCGCCGTTCTGGGCGCCGCCGGAAAACGGCCCGTCGGTCGCGGACAGACGCAGCCCTTGCGTCCGCCGCTTGCTCGGCACGGTCATATTGGAGCGGTGGTAGTACTCGGCGACGTACGTCAACGTGGCGATCGGGTAGTCGCGCCGGATCCGCAACGGGCGACGGATGTCCTCGCCGTGCACGACCACCTCACCCAGCATCGCGGCGACCGGAACCGGCGGCTTGGTCGTGCTCGCGACCGTGCGGCGAAACCGTTCGAGCGTCTCGCCGTGGTCGGCCCCGAGTTGCTGGGCCTGCTGGTACGCATTCTGCGCATCAAAATCGAACCGGTACCGGATCACGCCCGCCATCCAGCGCAAAGTGCTCAGACTCGCCCCCGACGCGAGATGCGCGACGACCTCGCGGACCGTGAATTCAGTACACAGCGATCCGGCGTTCCACTGCGCATCGTCGAGCCCCGCCAGATCCTGCGCCAGCGCCGCTCTCTCCGCGTGCACCATCGCCCACGACTCCGACTCACCCATCGCTCTCGCTCCTCGGTTTACTCCACCGTGATCGTCGTCCAGACGCCGAGATGGATCCGATCGCCCTGCTTGACCGGGATCTCCGTCTCCGCCTCGAGCGGCTCCTCGGCGTCATTGAGCCGGGTGCCGTTCGCCGAGTCGAGGTCCACTACGACCCAACCCTCGTCGTGCCGCAGCAGCTGCACGTGCAGGTGGGACACGGCCGGGTCGAGCGGCGGGCCGGTCAGATCGATCTCCGGAGCGATGCCCCGGCTGGCCGAAGCGCGGCCGATCCGGACCGGGCTCTCGGTGAAGGTGAACCGGCGCTCGTGCGGATACTTCGGGAAGGGGAATTCGGATTCGATGATGTCCCCGCGCTCGACCTGCGCCTTGTAGTAGTCGCGGTCGGCGTCCACGACGAGGGAGAGCTCGGCGGACGCGGAGAACCTCGAGGTGAGTCTGAGCGGCGCGGGCGACGTGGGCGACGTGGGCTCGGGGGACGTCGCGGGCGCCTCGGTCGGCTCGGCGGGCGTGGCCAGGACCGTGGACTGGCTCTCGGCCGCCTCGGCCTCGGCGCGGGCGAGCTCGGCGTCCAGGTCAAGGCCCTGGGCGGCGGGCTCGTTCGCCGGCTCGGCAGCAGGTTCGGGCACAGGTTCGGCCTCGGGCTCGGGCGTCGGCTCCACCAGCGTCCGCGCGAGCGGATCCGGGGCGGGGGCCGCCGTCGGATCCGGCGTGGCCGGGCCCACGCCCGGGGTCAACGCCACCTGCGGCATCGCCTCGGCGAGGTCGAAGTCGTAGCCGCACTCCTCACAGAAGCGGCCGTTGCGCTCGGCCTGGCACACCGGGCAGCGCGCGCCGCCCGTCGCGCCCTGCTCCGTCGCGACCGCCGTGACCGACGACGCCGACGTCGCCGCCGGGGCCGACGCGGCGGAGACCTGCGCCGAGCCCGGGGCCTCGCCGCCGATCACCAGCCCGCAGGTGTCGCAGTAGTCGCTGGCCTCGGACTCGTGCCCGGCCGGACACCTTGCCATCGCGGCTCACACTCCCTCGACTGCTCGTGGCTCTCAGCTGTTGTCGTTGCGGTTCTTGCCGACCCGCGCCGTTCGGGTCGAGCGGGTGTCCAGCGTCATCTCGGCCTCGTCCGAGACGCGCTGCTTGAGCCGCACGGTGCCGGTGGCCGGGTCGTCCACGTCCACGACCTTGGACAGCAGCAGCGCGGTCTCGTCGTTGCCCGACTCGGCGGCCAGCTTCACCGCGCGGCCGAGCCGCGCGGTGGCGGTGTCCAGGTCGCCGTTCTTGCGCGCCTCGAGGCCCTCGCGGATCGCGTCGGCGAGCTCGGTCTGGCCGGTGTAGTCGGCCACCGTGCGGTCGATCCGGCCGGTCTGCGCGATGTCGTCGGACCAGGTGGCCTTGACCAGGCCCTGGCCGAGGACGGCCGCCTGGCCCGCGCCGTCCACCGCGACCAGGCTCACCCGCCCGGCGAGCATCTCGTCGCCGACCGAGCCGGGACGCACCTGGACGCACACCTGGTAGTCCCGGGACTCCGGACCCCACGCGCCGGTCGGGTAGTCGCCGGTCAGCGGGTTCGGGCCGGGGGAACGGCGGGCGCTGAGGTCCAGGATCTGCGGGGCGACCTGCTTGACGAACTTGATCTGCGCGCCCTGCGGGGCCCACAGCCGCAGCCGGACGTCGCCGACCGCCTTGCCCATCGCGCTCTCGATGATCTGCTGGAAGTCGACGGCCAACCGGGCGTGCTCGGCCACGATGTCCACGGTGCCGAGCAGGGCGGTGGACACCTTGCGCAGCTCGGCCACCACCCAGTCGGTGCCGATGCCGCGGCAGTCGCAGGTGAACCGGCCCTCGCAGCGGGAGAGCGCGGCCGCCAGGTCGGACGGGTCCTCGTGCTCGTCCTTGCCGTCGGTGAGCAGGATCGCGTGCCGGATAGCCTGGTCGTGCCCGGTGAACAGCCGGTCGGTCAGGGCCAGCCACTGGCCCATCGCGGTGCCGCCGCCCGCGGTCAGCCGGGAGACGGCCGCCTTGGCCGCGGCCCGGGAGGAGGCGTCGGCGGGCACCAGGTACTCGGTGCCGGGGAAGACCATCCGGGCCACGTGGGTGCCCGCGACCACCGCGAAGGGCACCCCGTCCCGGATGGCGTCGATGGCCGCCTCGGTGGCCTGCCGGGCGGCGGCCATCTTGGTCGGCGGGTAGTCCATCGAGCCGGAGCAGTCGACCATGATCACCTGGGCGGCGCGCGAGGTGGCCGGACCGCCGTAGGCCGCCGCGGACTGCACCGAGACGATCGCGTTGACCTCGGCGGAACCCTCCGGCAGGTACTCGTTCTGATAGACGTTGACGGTGAACTGCGGCTGCGCGCTCACGCTGCCACCTCCCCAGCGCTCGGTGCGGGCGCGTTCGCGACTGTGTTCAATGGTTCGCTCGCAAGCTCGCTCACGACTCGATCCCCTCAACTGGATTGTGCTCGTCGACTCCGGTACTCAGGCCCTTGATCTCGCCGGTCACCTCGGACCCGCCCGCGTCGGGTACACGCGGGGGCCAGGCCGCGAGCACCGCGGTGATGTTGTCGTGGCCGCCGCCCTCGAGCGCCACGGCGGTCATCGCCGCGGCGGCCGGCAGCAGGCCGCCGAAGCCGTCGGCGGCGAGCCGGGCCAGGTCCGCCGCGTCCGGCACGTAGTTCCACAGCCCGTCGCTGCAGGCCAGCACGATGCCCGGGCCGTCCGGCAGGAAGACGCGCAGGTTGGCCGGCTCCTCGGGGGCGCCCGGGCCGAGCCAGCGCAGAATGGTGTGCGCGAGCGGGGACCTGAAGGCCTCCTCCTCGGTCAGCGTGCCGTCCGCGATCATCCGCCCGGCCCACGAGTCGTCCAGCGTCAGCACCAGGGAGTTCTCCGGGTTCTGATCCAGCCAGTAGACCCGCGCGTCGCCGACCCAGCCGACGGTGATGCCCCGCTCTGTCGCGACGACGGACACCATGGTGCTGGCCCGCCCGTTGCCCGGGTCCGTCGGGTCGGACGGCAGCGCGCAGACCGCCTTGTGCGCCTCCTCGTACGCGCCGAGGGTGGCCTCCTGCGGGTCCTCGCCGCGGCGCAGCGCCAGCACGATGTGCTCGCGGGCGGTGAGCGCGGCGGCGGCCGAGGCCGTCTCCGGCTTGTACGAGGTGGACACGCCGTCGCAGACCACCGCGACGACGGTGGGCGGCTCGCCGGAGCCGCCGAGCACCGCGAAGGACATGTCGTCCTCGTTGCGCGAGTGCCGCAGGCCCCGGTCGGTCACGCCGGCGATCACGCCGAGGTCGCGCTCGACCCGGTCGCGCGGGTCCGGTTCGGGGGCGCCGCACACGTCGCAGTAGCCGTCGGAGAAGGACCGGCCGGCGCAGTCCGGCGTGCGGCACGGGCCGCCCGCGGGCGCGGACGGCTCCGACCTGCGCACCAGCAGGTCGGACCCGCACTCCTCGCAGTACCCGTCCTCGGGCGCGACCTCGGCCCCGCAGCTCGGGCAGGTCGGCCAGGCCGGGGGACCCGCGACGGGCTCCTCGGCCGTCTCGGCGAGGGTCTCGTCCAGGTCGGCCGCGACGCCGCCGGATTGTTCGGACTCTGTCACGTCCACGTCCTTATCCACCGTTTTCCGTTCGCGCCTAGACCCAGGTCCGCGGGCGCACCGAGTTGGCGCTGTCCACCATGGCGATCCGGCCGGACCGGCCCTGGGCCATCCGCGCCCTGGTGCGGTACGAGCGCTCCAGCGCGGTCCGCAGTCCGTCCTCGGTGAGCGGGTTGCCGAACAGCGGCTGGTCGGTGACCATGCTCGCCTGCAGCCGCCAGGTGAGCGCGCCGAGCAGCACCTCGCAGACCAGCGACTCGCGCGCCTCGCCGTCAAGGCCGAGCGCGTCGACCCGTTCGCCGAGCCGGTTGAGCTCCGCCGGGTCGGCCCACTCGGCGAAGCCCGGGGAGTCGAGCCGGGTGCGCACGGCGGCGATCTCGGCCGCGGTGCGCTGGATGGCGATCTCCGGGATCTGGCCGAGCACCTCCACCGCGCCCGCGTGGTCCTTGGCCGCGACCCGCAGCCGGGCCAGGGCGAAGGCCGCGGTCACGTAGGACCGGTCCACGCTCCAGACCAGCTGGTAGTAGCGCAGCGCGTCGGAGAGCTGTCCGGCCTGCTCGGCGGCCACCGCGATGGCGAGCTTCGGCGCGAGCTCGCCGGGCAGCTCCGCGTAGCACTCCTCGAACTTGGCCCGCGCCTCGAGCGGATTGCCCTGGCACAGCGCGACCAGGCCGCGGTACCAGCCGACCCGCCAGTCGAAGGCGTCGAGCGCGGCGAGCTTGGCGAGCCGCCGCTGCGCCTCGTCGAACTGGCCGTCCTCGATCGCGGCCCGCACCACCCGGTAGTGCACCTCGGGCGTCGGGTTGCGCAGCTCGCCGAGGATCCGGATGATCTGGTCGGCCCGGCCGCCCAGGGTATTGAGATACCCGGCGTTGGGGTCGGTGGTGTCCGGCAGCGGCAGCGGGAGGGCGGCGGCGAGCTGCCCGCCGCTCGGGCCGTCGCCCGGCTTGACCCCCTCGGTGCCCGCCGAGTACCGCTCGGTGGTGAAGAGCGAGGAGACCGCGGGCTGCTGCTCGCCGCGCTCCAGCGCGACGACCTCGCGCAGCACGCCGGTGAGCTGGACGGCCATCTCGGCGGACGAGGAGAAGCGCCGCTCGCGCTGGGCGTGCGTGGCCCGGCGCAGCGCCCGGTCGAAGGACTCGAAGCGGGTGAGCACCGGGACGGACTCGCGGTTGGGCAGCCTGTGCGCGAAGTCGCGCTGGTAGCCCTTGAAGTCGAAGGCGAGCACGGCCAGCATCCGGCCGACGGTGTAGAGGTCGGACTCGACGCTCGGCCCGTCCTTCTCCAGCTCCGGGGCCTTGTAGCCCTCGGTGCTGTAGATGTCGGACTCCTGGTCGTCGAAGGCCATCACCGCGCCGAGGTCGATCAGCTTGAGCTGCTCCTCGGACTGGATGATGTTGTCCGGCTTGAAGTCGTTGTAGAGCAGGCCGATCGAGTGCAGGTAGCCGAAGGCGGGCAGGATCTCG
>Ga0073928_10005659_pt1 | contig 17318 bp, 12 predicted proteins | sample PaiPotPPA55metaG_FD_76969 | JGI IMG/M metagenome (GOLD analysis project Ga0073928, IMG submission 76969) | Iron sulfur acid spring bacterial and archeal communities from Banff, Canada, to study Microbial Dark Matter (Phase II) - Paint Pots PPA... ... | reverse complement strand
TTCGCGCCTGCCTTCGCGGTGCTCTTCGAGCAGCATCTGGCGGAAATCGAAACACTGGCTCAGAACCCGGCCGCGCCCACATTCGACAATACCGTAGCCGAGTTCGATGCAGCGGGCGCCCGGCTTGATCGTGTCCGGCTGGCCTTCGAAAACCTGTGCGCCTCCGAGTCGCCGGCCGCGTTGCAGGCGGTGGAGCGCGAAATGGCGCCGCTGCTGGCGGCTCACGACAGCAAGGTGTCGATGCATGCCGGTTTCTTTGCCAGGCTCGACGCCATCCACCAGCAAGCCGCCATGCTGGATCTCAGCGAAGAGCAGCAGCGTTTGCTGCAACGCCTGCATACTGATTTCGTTCGTACGGGCGCCACGTTGCAAGGAGCTGCATGCGAGCGTTTCGCGGCCATTGCCACGCGGCTTGCAGACCTGCAGACGCAGTTCGCGCAGAACGTACTCGCCGACGAATCCACCTACCAGCTGCCACTTGTCTCCGAAGCGGACTTGGGCGGCTTGCCCGATTTTCTGCGTGAGTCGGCACAGAGCGCCGCCAGGGAACGCGGTGCAGAGGGCTACGTGATCACGCTCTCGCGTTCGCTGGTGCAGCCCTTCCTTACATGGTCGACCCGCCGGGACCTTCGCGAGACCGCATGGCGCGCGTGGACCACCCGTGGAGAAAACCCGGCACGCGACAACCGGCCGCTCGCTCGCGAAATACTGATGCTGCGGCAGGAGCAGGCGCGTTTGCTAGGTTATGAAAGCTTCGCCGACTATGCGCTTGCCGATCGCATGGCGGGCAACGCCTCCGCGGTTCACGCACTGCTGAGCCAGGTATGGGAGCCGGCAAAGGTTAGCGCCGAGCGGGAGCGGCAGGCGTTGGCGGAGCAGGCTGCCGTGCTGGGTGAACCCACGTCGATTGAACCATGGGACTGGTATTACCTGGCCGAAAAAGTACGGGTCGCCCGCTATGCACTCGACGATGCGCAAGTGAAACCGTACTTCAGCCTGGACGCGATGCTGGCCGCCATGTTCGATTGTGCGGGACGCTTGTTTGGTCTGCAGTTTGTCGAGCGAACCGGCGTGCCGCTGTATCACCCGGACGTTCGTCTGTGGGAGGTGCGCCGCGGTGATCAACAGGTGGGTATCTTCCTCGGCGACAACTATGCCCGGCCCAACAAACAGGGCGGCGCGTGGATGCACATCTATCGCAGGCAAACACGCAATGGCGGCACGGTGACGCCGATCGTGGTGAACAACAACAATTTTGCCCGCACCGACAAGGGTCCGACGCTGCTCAGTTTCGACGACGTGCGCACGCTGTTTCACGAATTCGGCCACGGCCTGCATGGCTTGCTGTCTGATGTGAACTACGGCCGTCTGTCGGGTACCAACGTCCCGCGAGACTATGTGGAACTCCCCTCGCAGTTGATGGAGAACTGGGCCACCGTGCCGGAAGTGCTGGCGAAGCATGCCCGTCACGTGACGACTGGCGAGCCTATCCCGGCTGCGCTGATCGAGCGCATAAGGGCTTCCCAGACCTTCAACCAGGGGTTTGCGACGGTGGCCTACACGTCGTCGGCTTTGATCGATATGGCGTTGCATCTGCAGAGGGAACCCGCGGGTATCGACATCGCCCGCTTCGAGGCGACGGAGCGGGAGCGTATCGGCGTACCGCGCGAGGTGGGCATGCGCCACCGGTTGCCCCACTTCGGCCACATCTTCAGCGGCGGTTATTACGCGGCCGGGTATTACGTCTACATGTGGGCCGAGGTCCTCGAAGCCGACGCATTCGATGCATTCGAAGAAGCCGCCAACGCTTTCGATTCTACGCTGGCAGACAAACTGCAGCGGTACGTCTACAGCGCAGGCGACAGCCGCGAACAGCGCTCGGCGTTCCGGGCATTTCGCGGACGTGATCCGCGCGCCCAGCCGATGTTGCGCAAACGGGGTTTGCTGCGGGAAGAATGAAGGTTTTGTAAGGAGCGACCGGGGTCACGCGAGTCACTTCTGCTGGAAATGCAGCGCGTCATGTTTGCGCCAGTCGCATACGGGATTCGGAGATGGCCAAGCCTTCCAGAACATCAATGTTTACTGCTGCCAGCCTGTGGGACGCCGCTTCGGTCGAAGCGGCGCTGGCCTTGGCGCCGGAGTTGGCCAGGGTCACCGATCCACAGGGACGTACCGCCCTGCATCGTGCTTGCGCGGTCAAGCCTGGGAGTAATCCCCAACTCCGCGAACCGCACGGGATCAGCACCGTTACCACCCTTCTCGAAGCCGGTGCGGAGCTTGAACGCGAAGTGCCGATGAACGAGGACGAAGGCGATTTTCGGGCAACGCCGCTGTGGTATGCAGTCGCCCGAGGGGAGAACCTGACTCTGGTCAAATTCCTTTTGCAACGCGGCGCGAACGCCAGCTATTCGCTTTGGGCGGCAGTATGGCGCGACGACGATCTTCTATGCCGCGCGCTCCTGAAATCCAAACCTGATCTCAATCTCAGAGCGCATGGTGAGACCCCCATTTTCTATGCCGCCCGGCTTAAGCGGCTCAAGACACTCGACCTCCTCATCAAAGCGGGCGCGAACCCGGCTATAGCGGATTCTGCGGGTCGCGTTGCGGTGGACATCGCACGGGCAAGACGCCTGCCCAAAGAGATCATTGACCGGCTGGAGTGTCTGAAGAACGGCATGCAAGACACTCGCGCATGAGTGCATTGAATCGGCGCTACTGGCCCGATTCATCTTTGCGTATCTGTATAGGGCGCGTTGACGATTCATCGCGTAACAATAGGGGTTCGTCGTTGGTGAGCTTAATCAAGCTCAATCGAGCTTAATCAAGCTCAATCGAGCTTAATGAACCCAGGGGGCATTCATGAACCGTCGCTATGTCACGGCAGATGTATTCACGGACGAGAAATTCAAGGGTAATCCGGTTGCTGTCGTGTTGGACGCTGAGGGCTTGTCGACGAATCAGATGCAGGCGATTACGGCCGAATTCGGGTATAGCGAAACAACCTTTGTCTTGCCGCCTCGCGATCCCGCCAACACTGCCTGGGTAAGAATCTTTACGCCAAGCCGCGAGATTCCTTTCGCGGGGCACCCGAACATCGGTACGGCATTTGTACTGGCTGCAAGAGTGGCGGCGGGTCCAACGCCTCTACCCGATGAACTCGTGTTTGAGGAGGCAGCGGGCCTGGTGCCGGTCACTCAACTGAAAGAGGACGGGAAGCTGGTCGGAGCGGAACTCGTTGCGCCGGAGCCGCTAACCCGGCTGTCGCACGTGCCGCAAGACAGCGTAGCCGCCTGTCTTTCACTCGACCCTGCCGATATCCTGATCGACGCTCACCCGCCGCAAGTGGCCTCGGTCGGCCTCCCGTTCGTCATTGTCGAGCTTAGGTCCCGGGATGCACTCCGCAGGTGTACGCCTGACCTCGGCGCTTACAAAAGGGTGTTGCCAATCGACGGGGCGGTGTCTATCTACGCCTACACGCGGGATGCAGGGCAGGACGTGACTAGCGCTGACTGCGATGTGCAAGCCCGTATGTTCACGCCACGCATGACCGAAGACCCGGCGACGGGCAGTGCAACGGGGGCTATGGCCGCGCTCGTTGCCCAGGTCCGGGGCGTGTCGGACCTGGTGCTGCGCGTGGGTCAAGGGGTAGACATGGGGCGGCCGAGCGTCTTGATCGCCAGTGTGGATACGCACCACGGCAAGACAAGGACCCGTATTGGCGGCAAATGTGTCAGCGTAATGGAAGGATCGTTTCGTCTCGCCTCTTCGGATTAGACGGACCAGGCGGACTAGGCTGTCAGTCAGTTCTACATGGAATGCGCTGCGTGAGTCTCCAAGCGCTCATCTCAGCATGAACGACATCGCCGACAGGCAGTTCAACATCCGCACCACATGTTCGACGGACGCTGCGTTAAAGCGCAGCGTCACGCCGTCCACCCGCGTAAGCGACGGCCACTGGCAAAACAGATCGGCAAGCGCGGTAGTCTGCACTCGCAGCTCGCATTCAACCGGCGCGGGTAACACACGTACGGAGTCGCGGATTGCACCGGCCGCGACGTGACGTTCAACCACCGCGCGTGCCGCGCGCCCGATCGCCACGCATGCGCTTTCCGGCGTCTGTGTCATGCCGCTCGCGTGACCGGTCGCGTTCTTGGTGATAACGAAGCTTGCGTCGGGAAATTGCGCTCGCGTCTCCTCGGCGAAAATATCGTCGCCGGAAAGCAGCGCGACCCTCGCACCGTATTCCGTTGCCAGCGCACCATACAACCCCGCTTCACCGGTCTCTACGCCGTTCAGCAACACCCGCGCAAACGCGAAGCTGTTGATGGTGTGCGCGAGAATGCCGCAGCTCTGCGACATCGCGTGGTATCCGATCATGAATACGAGCTCTGCGCCGTATTCCAGCCCCGCCATCATGCCAAGCGTCCGGGGCTTGCCGAGCACGACCTGCGTGCGAACGTCCAGCAGATCCGGCAGCAGGTTGCGGAACCCGCCATGCGAATCGTTGACCCGGACCTGGGTTGCGCCGCCGGCAAATGCCCCTTGTATCGCGGCGTTGGCTTCAAGCGTCATCCAGCGGCGGGCGCGTTCATATTCGCCATTGCCCGCACGCGTTTGCTCGGGATGGAACACACCGGCAATGCCTTCTATATCGACTGAAATCAGGACGTTCATCGGAAAAATTTAGACCAGGTCAGATCAACAGCCGCGCGAGATCGGGCGCGGCGTCGAGTAATGAAAGACGTCGATGGCCGACCGTCAGGCCCGCTACATCGGCGATCGTTCCACGCGGCCCGCACGGCAATACGCCAATACAGGGCCGACGCGCGAGGTGCATATCACTCATTGCCGGTCGAGCTTCGGATCGAGCGCGTCACGCAAGCCGTCGCCGAGCAGGTTGAACGCAAGCACGGTCACGAAAATGGCGAGGCTCGGAAACAACGCAATATGCGGCGCCGTCACCATGTCTGCGCGTGCTTCGTTGAGCATTGCGCCCCACTCCGGCGTGGGCGGTTGCGCGCCAAGACCGAGGAACGACAGGCTCGCTGCGGTGATGATCGAGGTACCAATGCGCATCGTGAAATACACGACGATCGACGATATGGTTCCCGGCAAGATATGCCGCATGATGATGGTCCAGTCCGACGCACCTATGCTTCGCGCTGCTTCAATATAGGTCAGTTGCTTGAGCATCAGTGTATTGCCGCGCACCAGCCGTGCGAACGCCGGAATGCTGAAGATGGACACCGCGCAGATCACGTTGACCATGCCGTTGCCAAGAATGGCCACCACGCCGATTGCGAGCAGGATGCCCGGAAATGCAAACAGGACATCCGCCACGCGCATGGTGATGCGATCCCACCAGCCTTCGTAGTAACCGGCAAGCAGTCCGAAGAACGTACCGATCGCCGCGCCGATAGCAACCGACAGGAAACCCGCTGCAAGCGAGATGCGTGTACCCGACAAGATCCGGCTGAAAATGTCGCGGCCCAACGAATCGACACCAAACCAGTGTGCCGCAGATGGCCCCGCGTTCAACGCGTCGTAGTCGAAATAGTTTTCCGGGTCATACGGAACAAGGTGCGGCGCAACGACCGCCACCACCACGAGCAGCAGCACCAGCACGCCCGCCGCAAGCGCTACATGCTGCTTCCGGAACTTGCGCCAGAACTCGCCCCAGGGCGTGCGGATCGCGCTGTCTGCCTGCGTTCCCGGCGCCACGATATTCGCCTCACTGCCTGTCGTGCTCATGCTGACCTCACTTGAAACGGATGGTCGGATTGATGACGGCATACAGCACGTCGACAACCAGATTGATGACAATGAACTCAAGCGAAAACAGCAGCACCTCCGCCTGGATCACGGGGTAGTCGCGCATGGCAACGGCGTCGACGAGCAGGCGCCCGAGTCCCGGCCAGTTGAATACGACCTCGACCACAATGGAACCGCCGAGCAGGAAGCCGAACTGCAGCCCCATCATGGTGACGACCGGAATCATTGCGTTGCGCAGGCTGTGCTTCACGATCACCAGCCATTCCGGCACGCCCTTGGCGCGTGCGGTACGCACGAAATCCTCATGCATCACTTCGACGAAAGACGCCCGCGTGAAGCGTGCCATGACCGCCGCAACCGCTGCGCCTAGCGTCAGCGAAGGCAGCACGTAGCTTTGCCATGAACCGTCGCCGACCACCGGCAGCCAGCCCAGTTTCACCGAGAAGATTTCCATCAACAGCATGCCGAGCGCGAACGCCGGGAACGAGATGCCCGACACCGCCAGCGTCATGCCGAGCCGGTCAGGCCATCGATTACGCCACACCGCCGACGTTATCCCCACCGCCATCCCAAAGATAACTGCCCACACCATGCTCACCAGCGTCAGCAGCAAGGTCGGCATGAACCGCTCACCGATCTCGGCGCTGACAGGCCGCTTGCTGCGTGTCGAGACGCCAAAATCGCCATGTGCAATGCGCCAGAAAAAGTGCACGAACTGCTGCGGCAACGGCTTGTCGAGACCGAGGTCGCCGCGTACCAGGGCGACGGTGGCATCGTCGGCTTCAGGACCGGCGGCAAGACGCGCCGGGTCCCCCGGCAACAGATGCACGAATAGAAACACCAGCACGGCGACGATAAAAAGCGTCGGCAGCAGGCCCAGCAGACGTTTGGCGAGGAAGTTCAGCATGACGGCGATCCGGCTGTGATGCAGCCGCTGTGGCCCGACGTTGGCGGTCACAGCGCACAACAGCAAAAAAGAATACGGAGGAGTCCGGCATAACGAGCATCACTACCGGACCCAGGCAAACAACCTTACTTGATCGCGATCTCGTCGAAGTTGAACGAACCGTCCGGCGCTACATAGGCCCCCGACAGACGTTTGCTGCGCGCGTAGAGCAGCTTTTCCTGGACCAGGAAGATCCACGGCGCGTCGGCCCAGATACGCTTTTGCGCGTCCGCGTACAGCGCCGTTTTCTGCGCGCGGTCGGGGGTCTCGAGCGCCTTCGAGAGGTCGGTGTCGACTGCATCGTTCTTGTAGTAAGCGGTATTCGTAAGCTTCGGGGGCATTGAAACCGAGGCCAGCAGCGGCGAGATCGCCCAGTCGGCTTCACCGGTCGAGGACGACCAGCCGGCGTAATACATCCTCACAGGCGCGCTTGCCGGGTCCGGTGCGCTCTCGACCTTCGCCACGCGCTGCCCTGCTTCGAGTGCTTCCACTTGCACCTTCACGCCGACCTGCGCGAGTTGCTGCTGCACGAATTGAATGACCTTCTGCGAGGTCGAGTTGTTATACGCCGACCAGAGGGTCGACTCGAAACCGTCCGGATAACCGGCCTCTTTCAGCAGGGCGCGCGCCTTGGCGGGATCGTACGGCCAAGGTCCGGTTTTCGTTGCGTAATCCACGCCTTGAGGCACGACACCATCGGCCGGCGTGGCGTAGCCGGAGAACGCGACCTTCGTGAGCGCGTCCTTGTTCACTGCGTAGTTCAGCGCTTCGCGGACCTTCGGGTTATCGAACGGTTTTTTCATCACGTTCAGGCTGATATAACGCACGATGATCGACGGTCCCGCGAACAGGTCGACCTTGGGGTCGGCCTTGAGCATGGCAGCCTGTTCATAGGGCACCTGAAAGGCGAAGTCGGCTTCGCCGGTGCGCATCAGCGCGGAACGCGTGTTGTTGTTGTCGACAACAGGCTTCCAGTCGATCGCATCAATCTTGGGATACCCGGTCTTCCAGTAGCCGGCGAACTTCTTCACTGTCAGGTCGCCCGCGGGGTCCCACTTCACGAACTCGAACGGACCCGTACCGACCGGATGAAAGCCGATGTCCTTGCCCCATTTCGTCATGGCAGCCGGCGAGATCATGACCGCGGAGGGATGCGCCAGCACGTTGATGAACGCCGAGAACGGCGTCTTGAGCGTGATCCTGACCGTGTACGGATCGAACACCTCGGTTTTATCGATGCGGTTGAACAGGTTGTAGCGCTTGAGCTTGTTCGCCGGATCGGTCACCCGGTCGAAGGTGGCCTTCACCGCCGCCGCATTGAAGTCGGTGCCGTCCTGGAACTTGACGCCCTGGCGCAGCTTGAACGTGTAGACCCGTGCATCAGGGCTGGCTTCGTAGCTGGTCGCGAGCACGTTGACGAGCTTCATATCCTTGTCAAAACCGAACAGGCCCTGATAGAACGACTTCGCGGCAGCTTGCGAGAGCGTGTCGTTGGCGTCGTAGGGATCGAGACTCGTAAAGGTCGATGCAACGGCCATCACGGCGGTTTGTTCGGCGCGCACCGCCCCGCTCGCGAGCATGGCGAAAACTACCGCGCTGCCGGCCAGCAGCGCGCGCAAACGAAACGGGGAAGACGGGACATGCGAGTTCATAGGGGTGGGCTCCAGGCAGCTTGATAATAAATGCGGGTAAACAAGGTTGCAATCAGAAACAGTTTGCATTCCGAACAATCAGTAACGTTCAGTATGCACCGCCAATTCGATGCTCGGCTACGAAATGGTCCGGACCGACCATGACCAGCGGGGCGAACACCGGCTGGTCGTCGAGCGCGCGAATCGGGCTCGGCATTTCATCGGCGGCCAGCACGCGCTTCGTGTGACGCCGGGCCGGGTCGGCAACCGGCACCGCGCCCATGAGTTTTTTCGTGTACGCATGCTGTGGCGCTTCGAACACCGCGCGGCGCGGCCCGATCTCGACGATCTGCCCGAGATACATCACCGCCACGCGATGGCTGACCCGCTCGACTACCGCCATGTCGTGCGAAATGAACAGATAAGCCACCCCGAGTTCACGCTGCAGATCGAGCATCAGGTTCACGATATGCGCCTGCACGGACACATCGAGCGCCGACACGGATTCATCGGCGATCACCACTTTCGGATTCAATGCGAGCGCACGGGCAATGGCTATGCGCTGGCGTTGCCCGCCGGAAAACTCGTGCGGATAGCGGCGTGCTGCTTCGGCCGGCAGACCCACCTTGTCAAGCAACCATGCAACCCGAGCCTGCGCCTCGGCACCTTGCGATACGCCGTGCACCAGCAGAGGCTCCATGATCGAGAAGCCCACTGTCAGGCGCGGATTCAGGGACGCGAACGGGTCCTGGAAAATAAACTGGATGTCGCGGCGCAATGCCTGCAACGCGGGTCCGGTCAGCGAACTGATCTCGTTGCCGTCAAACTCGATGGAGCCGCTCTGGCTTTCCACAAGTCGCAGCAGCGAACGGCCAGTGGTGGATTTACCGCAGCCTGATTCCCCCACCAGCGCGAGCGTCTCGCCCGGACGCAAGTCGAAACTGACTCGCTCCACGGCATGCACGCGACCCGTCAGGCGTCCGAACAATCCGGTTCGGACCGGGAAGCGTGTCACCAGATCACGCACGCGCAGGATTGGCGGCGTGGTATTGGCAATAGCCGGCTGCGCTTCGTGCGCGACCGCCGGCGCCGGAACCAGTGTTTCATCGGCACCGGCCTGTTCCACCGTGAGAATCGGGAACTTGGCCGGCGAGTCGGTGCCCGACATTGCGCCAAGACGCGGAACAGCCGCCAGCAACGCCTTTGTATAGGGGTGCGACGGTGCTGCAAACAGCGGTCCGGATTCGCCCTCCTCCACCTTCTCGCCGTGGTACATCACCAGCACGCGGTCGGCCACTTCGGCGACCACACCCATGTCATGGGTGATAAAGATCACGCCCATGTTCATCTCGTCCTGCAAACCACGGATCAGTTGCAGGATCTGCGCCTGGATCGTGACGTCAAGCGCGGTGGTCGGTTCATCGGCGATCAGCAGCGCGGGCCTGCAGGACAGCGCCATCGCAATCATCACGCGCTGGCGCATTCCGCCCGACAACTGATGCGGATACCGCGCGGCCACGCGGCGCGCTTCGGGAATACGCACGAGTTCGAGCAAACGCAAGGTTTCCGCGCGGGCGGCACTGCGGCTCTTGTGCTGATGCAGCGCGATCGCTTCGCCTATCTGGTCGCCCACGGTGAACACCGGGTTCAGTGATGTCATCGGCTCCTGGAAGATCATCGCGATGTCGGCGCCACGGATCGAACGCATCGTGCCGGACGAAGCGCGCGCGAGATCAAGCACCTTGCCGTCACGCCGCCGGAACGCTATGGAGCCGCCGGCAATACGGCCGCCGCCATGCTCGATCAGGCGCATCAGCGCGAGCGACGTCACCGACTTGCCCGACCCGGATTCACCGACGATCGCCAGGGTTTCGCCGCGATCGACTGTCAGCGACAGATTGCGCACCGCGTTGAAGGCCTTGTCGCCCTGGCGGAACGCGATCGAAAGATCATCGACGGCCAGCACGCGTTGAGGCGGCAAGGTGTCCAGGCGCGGGCGTGCAATGTGCGGTGAAGTCGGCACGATGTTTTCCTCTAGGAATGAACGCGGCCCAGGTGATGATTTACGCCGTGCCGGGCAACAGAAGTCAGAACGTCAGCGATAGATTGCGGTAACCGGTGCAACGCCTACCCGCGCGAAACCGCGGTACATGCCGTCGGTATTGAACGGCAACGTGACGTTGCCGCGCGCGTCGACGGCGATCAGTCCGCCGCGGCCGTTAATACGTGGCAGGCGTTTCATCACGACATCGGCGGCGGCTTCTTCCAGCGATACTCCGCGATACGCCATCTGCGCAGCAACGTCGTAAGCGGCGACCATCCGCATGAACATCTCGCCGGAGCCCGTCGTGGACACCGCGCAGGTTGCATCGTCGGCATAGCAGCCTGCGCCGATCAGCGGGGTATCGCCCACCCGCCCGGTCTGCTTGTTGGTGACGCCGCCTGTTGATGTGGCGGCTGCCAGATGCCCGTGCTGGTCAAGTGCGACGGCGCCGACTGTGCCGAACTTCTTGTTCGGATCGATGGGTTCGTGCGGCGTGGGCTCTGTCTCGCTATGTGCCAACGTGGCGCCGTCGTGATCGAGCATCACGCGCTGCTCGCCGCGTGCGAGCAGCCATTGCTTGTGACGGGCGTCGGTATGGAAATACGCGGGGTCGACCAATTCGAACCCCTGCGCAACGGCAAATGCTTGCGCGCCGGAGCCGGCGAACATCACATGGTCGCTGGCTTCGAGCACGCGGCGCGCGACGAGGATCGGGTTGCGCAGACGCGTCACGCAGCAGATTGCGCCCGCTTCGAGCGTGCTGCCGTCCATGATTGCAGCGTCGAGTTCGTGCGTGCCATCGGCTGTGAAAACGGCACCGCGTCCGGCGTTGAACAACGGGTTGTCTTCGAGCAGACGTACGGCTTCGCTCACGGCGTCGAGTGCGCTGCCGCCGCCGGCCAGGATGCTCTGGCCTGCTGCCAGGATGTCGTTCAGGCTCGCGTGGTAGCGCTGCTCGGCGTCTGGATCCATCAGCGTGCGCAGGATCGTGCCTGCGCCGCCGTGAATGGCAATGACTGCGGTCTGGTTCATCGTTTCGGCTGTCTGTTGGGTCGTGGAGTACCGGGTTTCCGGCGTTTGCTCGCTGAACGATTCGACGAGCCCGGTGTTGACGCGCCGCTTTCGCCGGACGAGGTTTCGGTCAACCACGGCAACACGAATTCGGTCATGTCGGCGGCGGCTTTCGCCGAGCGTTTGGTGCGATACGCAACGGCGTCGCAGAGTGCTTCGATCACGGCCAGCACCGCCGCGTCCGAGTTCGCCGCGAGCCGCCGTTCCGAGCGCACGCACAGCGTCAGGTCCGCGAACTGTCCAAGCGGCGAGTTGACGCTGTCAGTCAACGCGAGCACGCGCGCGCCCAGGCTTGCTGCACGGCGCGCGAGTTGGATGGTGTCGTCGACATAACGGGGAAACGCAATGCCGATCACAAGATCGCCCGGGCCTGCGCTGAAGAGGCGGCGCGCTGCGTGCGTCGGCCCGCCAACGAACGCAAGCGATTGCACGTTGTCGTGATACGGCATCAGTCCGTGCTCCATCAGCCCGGCCAGAAACGCGCTCGAGCCTGCGCCAAGCACGAACACGCGACGCGCGGCAAGAATGGCTTCGACTGCCGCATCCGCCGCGGCGCCGTCAATGTCAGTGCGGGTCAAACGCAAATTGACCGCAGCCTGTTCAAGCGACGCGCCGAGCAACTCGTCGCCGCTCGCGGGCGATTCCTGCGCTGAACGCAAGCGCTCGACCGGCGCAAGCGTCGCTTCGAAACCGCGCACCAGCGCGCCGCGAAATGCCGGGTAACCGTCGAAACCAAGCGCCCGTGCGAAGCGGTTTGCTGTCGCCACGGAAGCGCCGACAGCATCTGCCAGTTCATCAATACGCATGGTCGCCGAGCGGAACAAGTTGGCCTGCACATAGGCGCCCATGCGGCGATGGATCGGCGTCAGGCCTGGCATTGCCGCCACGATAAGCGCCGCGATGCTCAGTCCGGATGGAGCCGATGCGGCGGACGGACGATCTGCCATGAAGAAGGATCAGCGGGAAGCCGAAGAAGTAACGATGAAAGTATATTTACATGAAACTATTCTCAAAAAAAATGTATTTTCATTGAGAGGGTTTGCCCTGAGCGGGGCCGCAGCGCAATGAGCGGTGGATGGAGACCCTGTTTGTTCCGCCGCGCACTCAGGAATTCGAAGCATGCCGAATTGCTTTTACTTCGATGGACGGAAGCATTTTGACGCGAGAGATGGACGCCCGGTGCGATAGCGTCGCCCATGTAAACAGTAGGTATCCTGATTATTATTCAGAGCGCTTTGCAGTGGTAAATCCGCTACTCGTGCGACCGGCGCAGAGGCCTGCTCAACCCGTGCCGAATCGATGGCCGCGTCCTGCTCAGTGCCGATGATGCATCCACCAATGCCGGTGGTGATCAGCCGTGTGCCCGCGTTTTTTATCTGGCGATTTCGATTCGTTAACTAACAGGATAATTGCCACGAGCGCCAAGCCGCCAAGGCCAACCAGGACGTTGATCAGGTCGATGGCAGAACTGTGCAAGGTTAGTCGCGACGCGGTTCCCACAATGTCCATTACCGTATTCACGAACTCGTCCATGATGCCTCCCACGTCCTCTGCCCTTGCACTTCCATGATAGGTAAACAGAGGCTTAAGAGTAAGCGGTCACCATCAAAATTTTTTTGGTTTTTTAACCATCCATTCCGACGTTCCCACGGGATCGGCTCGACGGCGTGCGCGGCCGGTCGAAACTCGATGCGGCACGGATTTCATGCGCGCAAGGACGATCGTTCTCGTTAGTCAATTAGCGGACGACCGGCCAATGTCCATTGCTCCAGCTCTTTCAGCCGCAACCGATAACGGGCGAAGTTGTGTTCCCCGAGCCTCGAAATGTCACCTCTCACCATGTCGGCAAGGCGAGCAGCCTCGTCGTCCCGAAGCTTGAATTCCGCAATAACGCTTCCTAGCGGCTCCCGGTCCCGCACGATCCGCGAGACCACCTCGTTGATAGTCTCACGATGCCGTGCGCGAAACGGATCTGGCAGACCTGCTGCGTCGAGTTGCGCTGCGTACTTGGCAATAGAGCGGCGATAAGTCCACGCAAAAAGGTCCGCGGCGATACTCGTGTCGAGCCGCTCGTAGACGCCGATCCTGGCGCGAGCATAGTCTTCGTCACCCACATCCAGAAAGCTGAGCGGCGCGCAGTTGTACAGCAGTAGCGGGATGTTGGCACTAAGACGGCTAGTCCGTTTGTTGCCGTCCTCGAAGGGTTGGAGATAGGCCAGGTTCACCCAAAGAAAAAACGCGGCTTCCACCGGATTTTTGATGTGGCGTGCCTTTTCGGTGATCTGCTCCAGCATTTCGCCAAGCAGAGAAGGCACGTGCGACGGGATATAAACGGTATTGCTTATGTTCACGACTCTTTCGCGGATCGATCCAAGTGCATTCTCGTCGTTAAGCAGACCTTGCATCAGCAGCGTGTGCAGATTACGAATGACCATCGTAGTCAATCCGTATGAAGGCACTTCGTCAATCAGGAACTCGATCGCCCTCTTGTGGTTGAGTAACATGGTTGCGTCTTTGTCAGCAGGGTCTGCGGTCCCGGCGTCGAACAAGACCTCGGTGTCGAGCCTCGAATATCGATTGCCCTCAAGACGCGACGACGAGAAGGACAAGTCAATCAGCAGCGGCTCAATGACCTTGCGTGCGTAGGTGCCGGCGGGTTGCTGGCCCGGTGATCTTCCTTCGTTATACAAATCATTCGCGAGCGATTGGGGAAGCAGGCGACTCTGATTTGGCACGTAATCGTCAACGAAATGCCGTTGATAGCTGATCGGCTGACGCGCAGACAGAGGGACACTCAGTTCAGCGATAAGCGCCGCGGCAGCCTTGGACCAACCTGGCGAAACCATTGGTCGGACTGCGGCTGAATTTGAAATCTCGGCTGCCGTCGGGAGTTGGGCCTTTCGTTCCAGTAATCTATAGCGGGCCGCTGAAGTTGCTCCAACCCGTTCAACGTTGCCTTCGCCGATAAGTTTGTCGAGGTAACGCAGGACCGTGGCAGGCGGCGCTCCAAGCACTGCGCTTATCTCGCTGCGTGATAAGAACTCCTGGCCCCCTTCGGCACGTTTTGCAAGGAGTTCCGAAATAGCGTCGTACAGCTCGCGTCTTGCCATGGTAATGGGCTCGAAATATCGAAAAATGATCTAAGAATGATTCTTGAATCAATTTTAGATCAAAATCATGATTTGATGAGCCCTTTTTGATTTGAGAATGAGGCAAGAATGAGGTGACGAGGCGGGAATGAGGCGGTCAGGACCTCTGCGGGCGAACTCAGGCAACTCCGGGCGCTTTGAGTGCCCGTCAGCCAGGAACCGTAACCTGCACTTCAAACCACCGGACTTATCGCCTGCCCCCTTTCTCGCGGACCGAACATCACGAAACTGGCCACGGCCAACACCCAGGCGCCAATACACCCGTACAGCATCACGAGACCAAATCCATGCACGAGCGCTGCATGAACAGCCGTTCCTGAGGAATCCATGGCGCCTGATCCCGGAAACCCCTGGCTAAGCGCCCCCAGATCGCCCGCGGCTACTCTTTCCGCCAGGGAGCGCAGTTGCCGTGCATCGAGAGATCCTGACAACGAGCCTCTCAAAGACGACAGGATCCCTTCTATCAGGATGTATCCCATCAAGGCGATATTGATGGCTAGCGAGATGAGCCTCGCACTCATGTCTATGCCCGAAGCCATGCCCGCGCGCGTGCTCGGAACCGAACTGGTCGTTGTATTGGTGACGGGCGTATTGGTCAGCCCCAATCCGATACCGGCCAACAGGCAACCCGGCAGCATGGTCAGCCAGCTGGCATGCTCTGCGCCGCTGCCCGCCCGCATCAGGATAAAGCCCGTGCCAATCGTGAACAGGCCCAGCGGAATGACGACACCCGGGTGATATCGAAACGAGAGGCGTTCGGCCAGCGGCGGGATCACCAGCGTGGGAAGCGTATAGGCCAGAAGTGCTGATCCGGCAGTGACGCTGTCGTAACCCAGACTGCTCTGGAAATAGATCGGCAGATAAATCATGAATGGCCAGAAGCTGAAATTCATGCCCATCGATCCAAACAGCGCCCCCGAAAAATTGCGTATCCTGAACACGGAAAAATCGAACATGGGATGAGCATTCATCTTCTCCGCGAATATAAAGAGGATAAAGCTGATCACCGCCGCAATCAGAATGCCAATTCCCGTGATGCTGGTAAAACCAAGATCGGGCCCTTGCGTAATGAAATACGCCAGGCCGAAAACCGACAGGGAAAGCGTGACAATTCCCAGCAGGTCCAGCTTTTTGGCCTGCGGATCGCTGGATTCGTTAACCCCTTTGAAAACGAGGGCCAACGTCACTATTGCGATCAGAACGTGGATTAGAAACACCCACTGCCAATCCGATACCGCCACGATTACCCCGCCCACAATTGGCCCAAAACCCAGGCCAATCCCGAATATGATCCCCCAGGCGCCAAAGGCTCTGGTACGGGCCTGTCCCTCCTGGAACTGATGCGATAAAACCGCTACCTGGCAAATCAGCATTGCCCCGCCGGCAATCCCTTGAAGAAAGCGGCTCACAATCAACACCGAAACGCTCTGCGCCAGCCCGCAAATCAGCGATGTGATTGCGAACATCACAATGGCGATCATAAAAATGCGCTTTCTGCCAAAGCGGTCTGCAAGCGTCCCGGTCGCCATCAGAACCGTGGTACAGGCGATGGTGTATGCATTCATGATCCATTGCATTTCCTTGAAATTGCCCTGCAGTACCTTTTGGAGGGCTGGCAATATCACAGGCACGCTGGAAATTTCCAGGCCGAACATGAGCGAAGCCAGACAAATGGCAGTCAATGCAACGGAGTTTTTTCGGGGATGAGCGAGTGTCATGAATATCACAGGTTGGCCGGATGCTCCGGCTACCCGCGCCCCCCGCATGTGAGTGTGGACGGTTCGCGAGCTGACTTGCGAGTTGACTCGCAATACGCGTTGAATAAATCACTGAGCTTGATTCGATAACTCTGCATGTTGAATTCACACCGGAAGATTGAATGGACCCGCTCGCTATCGGCCAATGCAGGTAATTCAGGCAGCGCTTGGCACCTGCGGGTGAAAAGGTAATATAGAGGGAACTGAAGTCGTCATTGATTCATTGATTTCCTATCAATGTATCCCTGATGGAACCAATAAGGGCAAAGTATGAGTGACAAGCTCCACGGCGTGACCACCTTCGTCCAGGTGGTCGAATCCGGCAGTTTCGCGGTGGCCGCCGAGCGTTTGAACCTGACGCGCTCGGCCGTGGGCAAGGTGATCGCGCGGCTCGAATTGCGTCTTGGTGTGCGCCTGCTCCACCGCACCACGCGCAGCCAGAGCCTGACCGAAGACGGCCAGACCTATTACGATCGCTGCGTGCGGGCGCTGGCTGAACTGGACGCGGCTGAAGCTGATCTGGAAAGCGGCCGGCGCGAGCCGCGCGGCCGTTTGCGCGTCAGCGTGCCAATCGCCTTCGGTCATCTCTGCGTGGCGCCGGTGCTGTTGCGCCTCGCGTCCAGGCATCCGCAATTGCAGATCGACATCTCGTTCAGCGACCGCGCGGTGGATCTGGTGGAAGAAGGTTTCGACCTTGCCATTCGCATCGGCGAGTTACGCGACAGCGTGAGCCTCGCGGCGCGCCGTCTGGGTACGCAGTACTCGAGCATCGGCGCCGCGCCGTCGTATGTGGCACGGCACGGGCTGCCCGCGAGTCTCGAAGAGATGGACGGACACGCAGGCATCGCTTACTCGCGCGCCGGCGCGTTGTCGCCCTGGCAGGTACGGGATGCCGACGGACAGGTGCGGCAGGCCCGCATCCAGCCGCAGGTGAGCCTGGACGATGTG
>Ga0073928_10005658_pt1 | contig 17318 bp, 18 predicted proteins | sample PaiPotPPA55metaG_FD_76969 | JGI IMG/M metagenome (GOLD analysis project Ga0073928, IMG submission 76969) | Iron sulfur acid spring bacterial and archeal communities from Banff, Canada, to study Microbial Dark Matter (Phase II) - Paint Pots PPA... ... | reverse complement strand
GTGATCGAGTGGTTCAAAGCGCCTCCCGTGAAGGAGGGGACTGCCGGCACCAGGAAACCGGTGTTGAGGCCGATCAATTCGCGCGTTTCATGGTCCTCGCGCACGCCCAGCGTTCCCTTGAGCACGTCGTTGAACCGGTAGTTGACCTGGCCGAACTCGCCGAAGGAATTGGCCTTTTGTTCGTACGTGGTCAATGCGATGCCGCCGATTCCTTGCGCGTCCGTGAAGTCGGAATAGAACTTCTCGTGGAGATCTTGATCCGAGTAAAACACGCCCCCCACCCAACCCAACGGCCCCGATCCGGTCGACGCAACGCGTACCTCTTGGGAAATCACGTTCAAATCGCTTCGAAAGTATTCATCGGAATCGTAGTACTGAGTCGCATCCCAGTCGCTGTATTCGCGCCTGATCATTTTGTTGTAGGCGGTGATGCTGGTGAGTCTCGCGCCGGCGAAGTCGATATTGGCCGCCAGATCGACTCCATTGTTCGAGTTGTCCACTCCCGGTTTGGAAGCGGCGTCGATGCCGGTGATCTTGGCGAAGACCGGATCGAGCCGCCATCCCGTGGCGTAGCGCGACGTATCTGCGGGGATGACAGGACCGCCCGCGCCCGCATTGTACGGGGTGTACGCCTTCAGCAAATGCAGCCCCGTTTCTTCGGACTTGTCCTGCGACAAATGGAAGTCTAGCCGGAAGTTGACGCCCTCCGAGGGGTCCCATTGCAATTGGCCGCGCCCGGCGATTTTGTTTTTCTTGCCCAAGCTTTGTCCCGTGTCTCGATTGCGCTGCCAGGCTCCGCCCTGTTCTGTGGCCACGGACAGGCGTCCGAGCAGACCATCCGTGATTGAGCCCGACACGTAGCCCTCGGCGTTCACGTCGTTGTGCGAACCATACTCCGCCGTGAATCCGGCGTGAGTATCGGCGGTCGGCCGATTGCTGATGAAATTGATTTGGCCCCCGGTGGTATTGCGGCCGTACAGCGTGCCCTGGGGACCGCGCAGCACCTCGATCCGGTCGATGTCGAACAGTTGCCCCTGGGTCTGAATCGGCAAGGCAAAGGCGACGTCGTCAATACTGACGCCGACGGGTGAGGCATTGTTGGAAGTGTAGTCCAGAAACCCGACACCTCGGATACGGTACTGGGGTTGACCGCCGCCGAACGCCGGCTCGACTTGCAGACTGGGTATCGCGTTCTGAAGATCGACCACGTTCGTGATGGACTTGTCGGCCAGGCTCTGGCCCGACAGCACCGATATCGCGATGCCCACATTTTGGGCGGACTCTTCCCGGCGCTGCGCCGTGACCACGACTTCTTCGAGACCGCCCGCGTCGTTTTCTGACGCCGACACCGCCGGCGCAGCGAAACCGGCGGCATGGATTGAAATGGCCGCGGCACCCAGAGCCGTCGCGAATCCCCTCAAAGACATCCGATTCTCCTGGACTTCTCCAACCCCGCGAAGCGCGGGAACCATGCATCATCGGCAACACACGACGCCCTGTGAACTGCCGTTTTAGTCGATGGAAATGCACAACTGTTATTGGATGGACGTTCGGCAACGGCTGCCGACGCCGCGGTTCGCGCGGCCCAGGTCTTCGGTTTCTATTCGCGATTTTCGCAAATTGACGCAGGTTACGCATGTAGAAATTACACGCCGAAATTGCGGTCCGGTTTTTCTCTTTTGCTCAATGAGGGTAGACTAGCCGACGCTCGAACCGAAGGAATTTACGGCGTTGCGCACTCTTCCGTTTGTCGTGTACGCACTGTTGCAGACGGCCGCCGCAGCGACGCCGGCGGCCGATACCTCGCCGCTTCCCGCGGCTGTGTACACGGTGTCTCGAAGTTGGCCGTTGGGCGGAGCCGGCGGATGGGATTACCTGGCTTTAGAGGCGAGCGGCGCGCGCCTATTCATCAGCCGCGGCGATCGCGTGGACGTCGTCGAAACGGTCAGCGGCAAACTCGCCGGGACCATTCCCAACACGGCGGGAGTTCACGGCATCGCGTTCGCCCCGGCACTGAAGCGGGGCTTTACCAGCAATGGCGGGAGCAACACGGTCTCGGTATTCGAACTCGACACGCTGCGCCTAATTCAACAAGTACCGGTCTCCGGGAAGAAGCCCGACGCCATTTTGTACGAGCCGCGGCAAAACCATATCATTACCGCCAACGGCGAATCAGCCAATCTCTCGGCACTGGATGCAGCGACGCTCCAGATCGTGGCTACCGTCGCGCTTCCCGGTCCGCCGGAATTCATGGCTACGGATACCGCGGGCACGGTGTATGTCAATATCGAGACGGACCCCGGTAAGCTCGTCGCTGTCGATGGGAAATCGCTGGCCGTCAAGGCGACTTGGCCTCTACCAGGCTGCGCGAATCCGACGGGCCTCGCGCTCGACGCGGTTCATCACCGCCTGTTCTCGGTGTGCGCGAACCAAGTGATGGCGGTAACCGATGCCTTGTCCGGCAAGCAAGTGGCCCGAGTCGTGATCGGCAGAGGACCGGACGACGCCGCCTTCGATTCCGATCTGGGTCTGGTATTCACTTCGAACGGGCTGGACGGCACGTTGACGGTGATTCATGAAGAGTCGCCGGATGCCTACCGGGTGTTGGCGACGGTGACCACTCTGGTCAGTGCGCGCACCATGGCGCTCGACCCGGCTACTCACAAGATTTTCCTGGCCGCCGCGAGACTAGGTGCTGCACCGCCGGCGACCGAGGAGCAGCCGCATCCGCGTCCCAGCATCGTCCCCAATAGCTTTTCCATCTTGGTTGCCCAACCCAAATAGGGCCGGGATAATTCTATGAACGAAGGCATCCAAGCAGTATGCGGGCATTGTGACTCGGTGGTTCGCCTGCCGAGCGACCGATTGCGGGATGCCCCTCGCTGTCCCAAGTGCCACTTCCCATTGTTCGAAGGGAAGCCGGTAGAGTTGACCGAGGCCAATTTCGACCGTCATTTGACGCGGAGCGATCTGCCCGTGGTCGTGGACTTTTGGGCGCCCTGGTGCGGCCCGTGCATTGCCATGGCGCCTTTCTACGAGGCAACGGCGCGCCAACTCGAACCGAAATTGCGCTTCGCGAAATTGAACACCCAGGATGAACCCGCGCCGGCCGCGCGTTTCAATATTCGCAGCATTCCAACCCTGATCGTCTTCCGCGCGGGCAAGGAAATCGCCCGTCAGTCGGGAGCGATGGACGCGGGTAGCTTGACTCGCTGGCTGAACTCCGTCGTCTGAGAGTACGGCGGAAAGTCTGCGCGCCTATGGCGCGCTTTTGCGAAACACCACGACGAAGCGATCGGTCTTGCCCAGCATCGGGCCTTTGTAGCTCACCTGATCGCGCGCATCGTCCGGTCTTCTCAACAAATCGCTCTTGGCGGCGACCTTGAATCCGTGAGACTCGAAATCCTTGATCGCGTAGCTCTCCTCGATACGATGCAAGCTGGACGCCGCTGTATTGCCGCTTCCCGGCTTGGCCGAGTGATCCACCAGCAGCAGTACTCCGCCCGGCTTGAGTGCGCGCGACAGCTGATCGAGCACGGCGCTGGTATCGACCTTCGGCCAGAGGCCCTCCGACGACCCGTCCCTGTCTACCCAATACAAATCGTGGTACACCTTGACCAAGAACACCGCGTCCAGGCTTCCGGGTGCCAGGTTCATGTGGTTAAGATCGAGCGTCTCATGCTCGACATTGCTCAGGCGATGCGATTCCAAGCGCGCCTGCAGCGGACCGTCGCTCCAATGATCGAAGGCGGCATTGTTGATCATGAGGACCTTGCCCTTCGGCCCCACCAGGTAACCGGCAAGTTCGCTGTAGTAGCCGTCGCCCGCGAGCACGTCGGCCACCCGCATGCCCGGCTTGATGCCGGAGAGGCGCAGAACATCGGCCGGATGATCCAATGGATCGCGTTTCAGATCCGCCGCGCTGCGTCCCGCGTGCGCGACGGCGGCATCGTAGGCGTCCGCCGCAATTGCATGCAGAGGAGCAAAGAAGCATGGCACGCACAGCAGCGCCGCAACTTGCCGATGGAGACTTGAAAAGAGGTCGCGAATCATTCCAGTTCTCCCCTTAGATAGAGGTTCGAGTGTGCGGCTCGCCGCTCGATCGATCAGCTTTGATCAAGAGCAATGCCGCCATGGTAACCAGCCCAGCCGCCGACAGATAATACCCGACATAGGCCACGCCGTAGTGCGACGCCAGTAAAGTCGCGATCTGGGGCGCGAGCGAGGCGCCCAGAATACCGGCGAGGTTGAAGGAGAGCGAGGTGCCGGTGTACCGCACCGCGGTCGGAAACAAGCGTGCGAGAGCGCTGCCCAGAGGACCGTACGTCAGACCGGTCAGGGCAAAGCCGAGCGCGAGGAATAGGAAGACGCTCGCCGTGCCGCGTGCGGAGAACAGGGGTCGGAAAGCGAACCCGAAGGCGATGATCAAGGCCGTCGCGATCATCAGCATCGTGCGCTCGCCGATGCGATCGGCAACGACGGCGGAGAATGGTATGGTCAAACCGAAGAACAGCACGCCGACCATTTGCAGAATCAAGAACTGCTGGCGGCTGAATCCGAGCGCGCTGGTGGCCCAACCCAGGGCGAATACCGTCATCAGGTAAAACACGACGAACGTGGTGGTTGCGCCCAGCGTTCCCAACCCAAGCTCGCGGGGGTATTTCGCAATGACGACCATGAAGGGCACGCGCACGCGCTCGCCCTGCGCGAGGCTGCGCCGGAAGGCGGGCGTTTCGACGAGTTGCAATCGTACATACAGACCCACCAACACCAACACGGCGCTCGCCAAAAACGGCACACGCCAGCCCCAGCTGAACAACTGCGCCTCGGTCAGATTGTTGCTCATCAGCAGGAACACGCCGGTGGAACACAAAAATCCGAGCGGCGCGCCGAGTTGCGGGAAGCTTCCGTACCAGGCCCGCTTACCCGGCGGAGCGTTTTCCGTCGCCAGCAGCACGGCGCCGCCCCATTCGCCGCCCAATCCCACACCCTGCCCCAATCTGCAAAGCGCCAGCAGCCCCGCCGCAAGCACGCCGATGGATGCATAGGTCGGCAACAACCCGATGCACACCGTCGAGATGCCCATGGTCAGCAATGCGGTGACCAGCGTTGCCTTGCGCCCGATGCGGTCGCCAAAATGTCCGAACAAGGCCGATCCCACGGGACGCGCGAAAAATGCCAGCGCGAAGGTCGCGAACGACTGCAGCAATGCCGTCGCCGGATCGCCCTTGGGAAAGAAGAGCCTGGGAAACACCAGCACCGCGGCCGTGGCGTATATGTAAAAATCGAAGAACTCGATGGTTGTGCCGATGAGGCTCGCAAACAAGATGCGGCGCGTTTGCGGCGCTCCGGGCCGAGGTATCGAGTCGAGCAATGCGGGTAACTCCAGGAACGATCTGAAGCGGCCAATACTACTACCTATCGTACGGACATCGTGCAAACTGCCATACGTCTGCACCCAGTGCCGACGTAAGATCAGTACCCGGAGGTGTCGATGCGCATCAAGTCGAACGATTTTCGAGTGCGGGAAGACGCGAAGGTGAATCTGAGCAAGTGGCCGACGCGCGTCGATCCCGTGTACGGGACGGACGAGGAATACCAAGATCTCCTGCACAAGCACGTCAAGGCTCTCAGTTCCCAGCAGGAGTTGCTCTACGCCTCGGACCGCTATGCGATCCTGCTGATTTTTCAAGCCATGGACGCGGCCGGGAAGGACGGCGCGATTCAGCACGTCATGTCGGGAATCAACCCGCAAGGCTGCCAGGTGTACAGTTTCAAGCATCCCAGCGCGAGCGAGCTGAAACACGATTTTCTTTGGCGAACCACGCGCGACTTACCCGAGCGCGGGCGGATCGGCATCTTCAACCGTTCCTACTACGAGGAGGTGCTGATTGCCAGGGTGCATCCGGAAATTCTGCGCGGCGAAGGCCTGCCGGATAGCTTGGATGAATCAAGAGTGTGGCACGACCGGTACCGCTCCATCGTGGATATGGAAAGACACTTGGACCGCAACGGCACACGAATCGTCAAGTTCTTCCTGCATCTGTCCAAGGAAGAGCAGCGCAGGCGATTCATCGACCGCATCGATCGTCCGGAGAAGAACTGGAAATTCAGCCTGGCGGATATCGAGGAGCGTAAATTCTGGAAGCAGTACATGCGGGCCTACGAGAAATGCCTCGGTGCGACCAGTACGCAGCGCGCGCCTTGGTATATCGTCCCAGCCGACGATAAGCTCAATGCTCGCCTGATCGTATCGCGAATCGTGCTCGACACCGTCGAAGGTCTCAAGTTGAGTTACCCCAAGACCACCCCGGCGCGGCGGCGCGAATTGCTGTTGCTGCGCAAAAAGCTGGTCCAGTGATTTGGATGGCGGCCTCGTCGGGCGCCCTCGACACCCTACCCCTTGCGGGCACCGACCACGATCAGCACCACTCCGGCCGCGATGGCCGCGCCACCCGCCCACGGCGGAACCGGATGTTCCTGCGCCACTTTCGCTTCAACGTCCCCTATCTTGAACACGCTCTTCTCGCTCGAATAAGACGGGGCCTTGATGAGAACGAAAAGTCCGCCCGCTATCAAGATGCCGCCCACGATTTGCAGAATTCGCATGTCATACCTCTAAGGAGCGGTCGAAACGGATTGTCATTGTAGCCGCTTAATCCCGAGCGCGCGGGCCGGTAACCGGGTCAATGCGCGTAGGGTTCGAGTGCCGCCGATACCTTAGGCTAGTTCCTCAGCCATCCGAGACCTACCGCAACAGTCAGACCGCCGATGATGACCGCTGCGACCGATGCCAGGAGCACGGCGCCGGCCGCACAGTCCTTCGCCCTTTGGATGGCAATATGGCGTTCCGGATGCAGTCTATCAGCCAGGTGCTCGAGGGCCGTGTTCACGAGCTCGAGTGCAAGCACCATGCTCGCGGACATGCAACACATGGCGAGCCAGATGAAAGGCGGTCTGACCAGCGCGAGCACCACGGCGGCGGCCAGGCCGAGAAACAACTGCGCGCGAAAGCTGGCTTCGCTACGGATGGTGGCGCGAATACCGACCACCGCAAACGCGAGCCGCCGCCAAAAAGCCTGATTTTTCATCACATTTCTCCGTACTCTTACTCTCAGCCAGCACTTGGATGGAGAGCATAAAGGAAGCATGGGTTACTTGGGACGGAGCCGTATACGCACGGTAAGCTCGACCCCTATGACCGCCAACCTGATCTCACTCAAGCAAGCTAGCATTCCCCGTACCGTCTGGGCGCTAGGCTTCGTTAGCCTGTTCATGGACCTGTCTTCCGAGCTCGTGCACGCGTTGCTGCCGGTGTTCCTCGTGACCACCATGGGCATGAGCGTAACCGCCTTCGGCGTGCTCGAAGGCGCGGCCGAGGCAACCGCCTTGATCGTCAAAGTGTTTTCCGGGGCGATCAGCGACTATCTGGGACGGCGCAAGGGGCTGCTGCTGCTGGGTTACGGACTGGCGGCGCTCTCGAAGCCGCTGTTTCCGCTGGCGACCACGCCCACCCTGGCCGTCACGGGCCGCATGCTTGACCGTGTGGGCAAGGGGATCCGCGGCGCGCCGCGCGATGCGCTGGTGGCCGATGTGGCTCCGCCCGAGATTCGCGGCGCGTGTTTTGGGTTGCGTCAGTCGATGGACACCATCGGCGCCTTCCTTGGACCCTTGCTCGCCATCTTGCTGATGTTCTGTTTCGCTGACCACATTCGAACAGTGTTGTGGTTCGCCGTCGCACCGGCCTTCGTCGCGATCGGACTGATCGCGTTCGGCATCGACGAATCGGGCCACGCTCCGGGTCACCGCGCCTTCCGCTCTCCGTTGCATTGGCGCGCGCTTCAGGAATTCCCGCCGAGCTACTGGCTCATCGTCGGCATCGGCGCGACGTTCACGCTGGCGCGCTTCAGCGAGGCGTTCTTGGTCTTGCGCGCTCAGCAGACGGGGCTGAATCTCGCGTGGATTCCGGGCGTGATGGTCGTGATGAGTCTGGCCTATTCGCTGTCGGCGTACCCCGCGGGCCGCCTTTCAGACCGGCTGGATCGCCGCCTCCTGTTGGCGCTCGGCATGACACTGCTGATCGCGGCCGACCTGGTGCTCGCACTAGGACAGTCGGTCCGCTCGGTGTTTCTCGGCGTAGCGGTCTGGGGCCTGCACATGGGTTTCACGCAGGGCATTCTCGCCGCGATGGTGTCCGAAACCGCGCCCTCGAGCCTGCGCGGCACCGCGTTCGGCGTGTTCAACCTGGCCTGCGGCCTGTGCGTGCTGCTTGCCAGCGCGCTTGCCGGCTGGCTGTGGGATCGCTTCGGTGCATCGACCACCTTTCTCGCCGGCGCGGCGCTTGTCTCGGTGCCGTTGCTCTTGTGCCGGTACGCGCCACGGCATGCGGCGCCGCGCCGTTGATGGATTTCCTCGACGATTCACCAGCCGGTCGGCCGACGGATGCGGCTATTGCAGTGCCATTCGGAAAGTCACCATGGTGCCGCCGCTGTCCATGGGCGCTACCGATACGTCCCATCGATGCGCGCGCTCCTCGCGACGGTTCATCGTGAAATGCGCGGTTGCGATTCCGATTGCCGCACCCGCAACCGTGTCTGACATCCAGTGAACGTTGTCGCGAACCCGCACATAGGCGGTCGCGCCCGCCAGACCATATCCCAACACACGTCGAACCCACCGAAAGTCGTCGCTGCCCGACTCAGCCAATACCGTGCCGATTGCGAATGCGGCGCTGGCGTGCAAAGAGGGGAAGGAGCTTCCACCCTTACGCCAATCGTCCACGCGTGTGGTCTCGTTGGGTCTGGCGCGGCCCGCCGCAAACTTCGCTGCCTCCGTAGTGACCGCGCTAAACCCAGCAGCCTCGAGCATGGTGTACGCTTCGACGCGGCCGGACGAATCGTCCAGAACGGTTGCGAACACCCAAGTTCCGGCCACTGCCGCGGCGGCAGGAATCGCGTCGCGCACGCTGTTTTTGTCCTTGCCGTCGAGAGCGGCTCTGGCGCCGACCGCGAAGTGCCGCCGAACATTACCGTCGTACTCGTGAGCTACGCCGATCGCGGCGAGCGCTCCGCCGAAGTACAGCCAATCCCTCGTGTCCCAGCGAATCGGCGCCGTAAAATACAACTTGGTATCTTCCAACACATCGCGGGCGGTGAAATTCTCGGCATGGCAGGGTCCTGCCGCGGCAAACACAGCCAACACCCCGGAAAATGCTTGAAACACGAACTTCCGCATCGACATCACGCGATGCGCCGTCCGATCGGCGCCGCCGCGACGGAAAACACCATGATTCATCTGGCTGGATGCGCGGGCGTGCCGCGCGAAGGAGACTAAAACCATTCTCGTCACTCTTTTGTTCTGGCTTTGTCGTGCAAAGTTAATATACACCATCCCGTGCGGCGCAGGAGCAAACTAAGAATTTGACTCCGGACCATGGTCCACAGTTTAAGCTCACGAAGACGTGGGTTAGGCCTCGAACCCCCTGATGCGACGTGTCGCGCTTCTCTCATCACGGCGGCGGGTGTACGCTAAGAATCATGCCTGACAGATCCGCAAACTGGGTGCTTACCGCGCTGCTGATGCTTCAGCTCGCCCTCGGTCTGCAATGGCAGGTGGCGCATGCTGCCGCGTCCCCGCCGGAGCCGCAGACGGGCGGCATGGAAGCGGGGCACTGTCCCGGCCATCAACCGAAGGACTCGAGGTCCGTTGATGGAGGCGGCGCGGGAGCATCGACGAGCGCGGCCTCCTCGCACGACAACCCCGCCAACAAGCACGACTGCTGCCGTTCTGTGGGCTGTCAGTGTCACTACGCGCAAAGTCCAGGGGTCCTCGACTTGCCGCGCGCGAACGCTGCCCTTTCCGCCTTGTTGCTGCTGCCTGTCTTCGAAGCGCAGCTTCCTGTTGCGCGCACCAATAGGTTATTTCGACCTCCCATCGCTTGAGTTCCGGGTGCGATCGGCGCGATCTGCGCTGTGCGAGCACCGATGTTGCCGCCGCTTCGGGACAGGAAGCACGAGCGCGTCGATTCGAGCAGCACATGCCTGCGCCTTCGCTGCACTGTAACTAACCAACACGCCTACTTTGGCTTGGTAGTGGTTTGACCCCACGAGTTGTTTCGAGGAATCGCAATGTATCGATTTCGTTCAGCGTCGGCGGCTTATGGTCGCTCACGACGCCGTTTCGTCCAGGGCCTCGCAGGCAGCGCGCTGGCTGCCGTCAGCGCGCGTCACTTTGGTTGGGCCGCAGCCACCGGTTCGGCAGCCGCAGCCGACGGTGGTGCCGTGCTGTCCGGGACTGAATTCGACTTGGAGATTGGCGCGTTGGCAGTGAATTTTACCGGCCAGCCGGGAATGGCCACGGCCGTGAACGGACGTCTCCCTGCGCCGCTGCTGCGGTGGCGCGAAGGCGATGCCATCACGCTGCGGGTGTCCAATCGGTTGTCTAACCCAAGTTCCATCCATTGGCATGGAATGATTCTCCCTGCCGATATGGACGGCGTGCCCGGGTTGAGCTTCAACGGCATCGGTCCGGGCGAGACCTACGTCTATCGCTTTAGAGTCAATCAATCGGGCACCTACTGGTATCACAGTCATTCTCGGTTCCAGGAGCAAACGGGCTTGTATGGTCCCATCGTGATCGAGCCTCGGCGCGGCGAGCGGCACCGCGCCGACCGCGAACATGTCGTCTTGCTGTCGGAATGGACGGATCTCGACCCCGAGCATATCTATCGAACTCTCAAACGCCAAAGCAACTATTTCAATTTAAATCGGCGCACGGTGGGCGATTTCGTCAACGATGTGCGCAGGCAAGGCTGGAAACCGGCGAGCGCCGATCGGCGCATGTGGGGACAGATGCGCATGGACCCAACGGATCTCGCCGATGTGTCCGGACACGCCTACACCTACCTGATGAACGGCAGTACGCCGGCCGGCAACTGGACGGGACTGTTCCGGCGCGGCGAGAGAGTTCGGCTGCGCATCATCAACGGATCGTCCATGAGCATCTTCGATGTTCGCATTCCGGGGCTGAAGCTGACGGTGGTGGCCACTGACGGACAGGACGTGGAGCCGGTCACCGTCGATGAGTTCCGCATTGGGACGGCGGAAGTGTACGACGTGATCGTGGAGCCCAAGGATGATCGCCCGTACACGATCTTCGCGCAGTCGCTCGACCGCACGGGCTATGCGCGCGGCACGCTGGCGCCTCAACCGGGCATGCAAGCGGAGGTGCCGGCGCTCGATCCCCGTCCGCTCCTCACCATGATGGACATGGGTATGAGTATGGATATGGGTATGGGCCACGACATGGCCGGCATGGACATGAGTGGAATGGACATGTCGCATCACGCGCCGGTTGAGTACGGCCCCAATGTCGATTCAGTGGCCGCGCAACCGCAGAACCGCCTGGATGATCCGGGCGTGGGTCTGCGAGACAACGGCCGCCGCGTTCTCACGTACGCGGACCTGCACACGCTCGGTGGCCCGATCGATCACCGCCAGGCAGGCCGCGATATCGAGCTGCACCTCACCGGCCACATGGAACGCTTCGTGTGGTCATTCAACGGCCAGAAGTTCTCGGAAAGCGAGCCCTTGCGATTCAACTATGGCGAACGTCTGCGTCTCGTACTCGTGAATGACAGCATGATGAATCACCCCATTCACCTGCATGGTATGTGGAGCGAAGTGGAGTCGGAGAAAGGAGAGTTCCTGGTCCGCAAACACACCATCATCGTGCAGCCGGGCCAGCGCTTGGCCTATGGGGTCACCGCCGATGCGCTCGGCCGCTGGGCGTATCACTGTCATCTTCTGTACCACATGGAAGCGGGCATGTTTCGGGAGGTACATGTCGCGCGCTCGTCGAAGGAGGGAGCAAAGTCATGATGCCTCGCGCGAAGCTCGTCCTGGTATACGGCGTCATGGGCTTCATAGCCGGCTCGTTCGCTCTCGGCGACGAGCCGCAGGATTCGGCCTCGCACTCCCAACACGCCGCACCGCAAAGCCCCGAGACACAGCCGCCTGCCGCACCAGCCCCTAACGAGGACACTTCGAGCCAAGCGGCTCACGTGCCACCCGATCCGCCGCGGCATCCGATGGGTGACATGCCCTACCCACAGATGGCGGCACTGATGCAAATGGACGACACGGCGCGCACGGGCATGGTGCTCTTTGATCAACTCGAGTGGCGCAACACCGCCGAGGGCAATGCCCTGGCGTGGGATGCAGAGGGTTGGTATGGCGGTGACACCAATAAGGTCTGGCTGAGATCTGAAGGCGAGCGCGTCGCTGGCACGACGCAGAACGCCCGCGCCGATCTGCTGTGGGACCACACCTTCGCGCGTTGGTGGAGCGTGCAGGCGGGGGGGCGCCAAGATTTCGGCGCAGGCCCGGGGCGCACTTGGGCGGCGATCGGCGTCCAAGGGCTCGCGCCCTATTGGTTCAACACCGAGGCGACGTTCTACGTCGGTGAGCAAGGGCGCACGGCGGTGAGGCTCAAGTCCGAATACGAGCTACTTCTGACGCAGCGGTTGATTCTACAGCCTGAGGGCGAGGCCAACCTCTATGGCAAATCCGATCCCGCGCGTCAGTTGGGTTCTGGCTTGTCCGACCTCGAGCTCGGCCTGCGTCTGCGTTACGAGGTGCGGCGCGAGTTCGCACCTTACATCGGGGTCGTTTGGTCGCGCCAATTTGGTGGGACCGCCGATCGCGTACGGGAATCCGGTGGGAATCCGAGCGACGTGCAGTTCGTCGCAGGCGTGCGCGCGTGGTTTTAGCGGAAATTCCGGGCGAATCCCCGGTCCACATACATCGGCTTTGACCGGCATAGTTCAATCAACTAAACACGGGAGATCATCCATGAATATCCTATCGCTATTGTCAGGTCTTGCCTTGGTGGCGCTTGCCGTCACCGCTAACGCCCACGCTCACCTTCAGAAGTCGAGTCCGGCGGATAACAGCGTGATCTCGACATCCCCCTCTAACCTTGTGCTGAATTTCTCGGAAGCCGCGCGACTGACCGCCTTATCGATTCAGAAGGACAGTGAGCCCGCGCGGAACCTGAAACCGCTGCCCGGTACCGCCGTGCAGCGGATCTCCGTCCCACTGCCACCATTGACGCCTGGCACCTACTCGGTCAACTGGCGTGTGCTGAGCGATGACGGCCATGTGATGGCTGGGTCGCTGCACTTTACGCTGGCCGCCGACCGTGCGACGGATCACCCGGCTGATCATTCGGCACAACACTGACAGTGATGCGCGAAATGCCGGACGTTGTCTCAGTGATCCTACGAGCGTTGAGCTTCGTCCTGCTGTTCCAAGCGGCCGGAGTCGCGATTTTTGCCGCGATCTTCGGTCGACGGCTCGCAAGCTCTCGGGCCACGGTCCGCCGCCTGGGTCAGGCGGCGGCGATCGCGGCCATCGTGTTGGTCGCTGCACACTACGCTTTGGAAGCTGCGCGGATGGCGGGGGAGATGTCCGGCATGTGGGACCCCACTCTGCAAGGGATGGCGTGGAATTCCCCGGCTCGAGCGGCCTTGATATGTCGGCTGCTTGGCCTGCTGCTCATTGCAGTGGGGCTTCAGGGTGAAGGTGGTCGTTGGACGATCGTGGCGGTCGGCGGGGCCGTGCTCGCCACCGGCGCGTTCACACTCACGGGACACACGTCCGTCAACGTGCATCGTGCGCCGTTGGCGGCGCTGTTGATGCTCCATCTGCTGGTGGTGGCGTTCTGGTTCGGTGCGTTGTGGCCGCTGTATGCCGCGAGCTTGCGGGAGACGCCCGCCCGGGCTGCCGACATCATCGAACGGTTCACCGCCGTCGCGACTTGGCTCGTGCCCGTGATCTTGTTGGCCGGAATCGTCATGGCCGTTCTGTTGCTCCCGAACCTACGGGCCTTGAGCGAGCCTTACGGGTCATTGCTGATCGCCAAAGTCGTCGGTTTCGCCATGCTGATGGGCCTTGCCGCCGCCAACAAGTGGCGGCTCGGCACCGCCCTGGTCCACGGGCCGGCGCAGAGTGGGCGGTGGTTCCGCCGCTCGGTGGCGGCCGAGTATGTCCTGATCGCCGCAGTGCTCGCTATCACGGCGGTCATGACGTCTTTCTTCTCCCCTTAAGGCGTGACTCTCAAAACGCGGTCGGGCCTCAATGCCGCCGCAGGTGCGAGGCGGCAAGAAACGCCCGCACCGGCTCGCCCAGCAATTCGTTGATTGCGGTATTCGCGCGCAGCAGGGCGTCGGGGTTCGGCAAGAAGTACGAAATTTTAACGTCGTGCGGTGCGACCATTCCCACGGATGCCGGCACAACCTCGACGCCGGCGTCGATGAACTCTTGCACCGAGCGACGCATGTGGGTGGCGTGGGTGACGAGAACAATGCGATGGATGCCCTCGGCCTGGAGCAAGCGAACCGAATTGCGGGCGTTTTCAAAAGTATCATAAGCCCGATCGTCGACCCAGCGCGCGTCAACGCCGAAATTGCGCCGTAGCGTGTCGCGCATCGCGTCGGCCTCCACGTGAAAGCCGGTCACCAGAACGGGCAGACCCGTTTTGCCCGCGACATAGGCGCCATAGCTCAGCCGCTCGAGCAGCACGGGATTGGCCGCCGGTCCGCCGTATTCCGGCGCGAAGGCGCGCTGCCCGCCGCCGCCCAGAATTACGATCGCCTGTGCACCGGCGGTGCTCCGCAAATCCAGCGGCGGGTAGTGTTCGGCCAGGCGCGAGAGAGCGTCGGACACCACGGGTGTCGACAGCAGCCAGAGGGAGCCAAGGCCGACTATCAGGCAGATGCGCGCCAGCAGCGGGCGGCGTTTGATCAGGAATACGCCGAGGAAGGCCAACAATATCGGTCCGGCAGGCGGAAGAATCAGCCCCTTCAGCAGCGTCTTGAATCGCAGTAGCATCAACATCCCATATTGATCGAACGCCGGCCGTGTTCAGTAGCGCTTGTCGAGGCGATCCCTGCAATAGATGAACAGGCAATTCCCGGCGATGCTTATCGCGAACAGCGCAAGCGACGCGGGTACGACCTCGAACACCTTGTGCATTCCGAGCCAGTTCACCGGTGCCACCAGCCAGTGCATGAATGCGGCGAGCCGACCGGTATCGTCGTCCTTGACGCAGCAGTGAGCCAGCCCGATGCGCAGACCGTCGTTCATGCCGATGTGCGTCCACTCACCATCGTGGAACCAGCGATAGGACTGGAGGCCGACTAGAGACAAGAACGCGATGAGACACCCGTAGCCGATCGCGGCGCCGACGACGCTGATAGTCCTCAGGATCACGTCGCGGACTGTCACGGTGAGGGTCCCGAAACCGGCGGACAACCCTTCACTTCAAGGCGCACGATGCGCCCGGCGTCACTTTGCAAGTCTGCGGGATTCAATAAACTGTCGGTCGGTTTCAAATCGATGTCGATCCAGTACACGTTGCCGGTGCGCTTGCGGTCAGCGATTCCCGGATTGAACCCCAACGCCTGAGCTTGGGCAACTCGCGCCTGTGCGCGCTTGGGCTCGCTGTACAAACCGAGCGAGATCACCGAGCCCTCATTCGGGCCGGGCATTTCCAGCGCGTCGTCGATGCCGCCCGCTTTGAGTTTGGCCAGAGTTTGATCTCCTGCGGCGCGCGAGGGAGGCAGCGGCAAATACACCCACACTCCCGCCCAGACCTCGCCGTCGGCGACGCGCTGTCGCGGGTCGTAGCCGCCGCCGCGCAGTGTGGTCGCGGCATGCGCAGCTTCCGATACGTCGCGGAACGGCCCGACGCTGATGCAGCGCTTCACATTGGTGAGCAGTCCCTGCCTTACGGCGTCGCCGTCGCCGGCGCGCGGAGCATCCGTGCTGCCGCTGATGCCCGCAGCGGCGGCTTTACCCGCGTCGGGGCCTGCCGCGCGCGGAGTCTCAGAAGATTCGGATGCCAGCTTCAACGTCGCCGCGGGCGGACCCAAGGGGGGAGCCTCCGGTGTTTTGGCGATGCCCCGCGCCCACAAGAAGTAGCCCACGTTGGCGAGCACCAAGCAAACGACAATGCTCTTTAACAGCGTCACGTATCACCTTCGATCACGCGCAAACTAGCCTCTCCGGACACGAATCGTTGCACCCGGTCGCCCGTATCGAGAAGCAAGGCGCCTTCCTGATCCACGCCGCGGGACGTACCCGAAATGACCGTATGGCCCAGCAACACTCGCGCGGGCCGACCGCTCAAAGCGTCGAGGGCCGTCCAAGCATCCCGGAATGCGGCAAACCCCTCGCGCTCGAATTGTCCCAGCATACTCAAAAGCTCGTCCAAGATGGCTCCGGCTATCAAATTGCGCGAAGGCACCGCGGCACAAGCATCCGCCACCGCCGCGACACGTACCCCTCCTGCCTCGATTTCGCGGCGCGCCGCGGCCGGCAGGTCCACGTTGACGCCCACGCCGATCACGACATGCGCCGGCCCGCTGGCTTCAGCACGCAGTTCGATCAACACCCCGCCGAGCTTGCGGTCACGGAGCCAGATATCGTTCGGCCACTTGAGCGTGACTCCCCGGGCCCCGGCGCGCACCAACGCGCGTGCTACGGCCACACCAACCCCTAAACTCAAGGCCGCCAACGCTCCGGCACCGTCGCTGAAGGTCCAGGCTACGGACAACGCAACGCCCGCGCCAAACGGCGCAATCCAGCGGCGGCCGCGACGCCCCCGACCGGCGTGCTGCAACTCACTCAAGCACGCATCCGCCCGCCCGAGCGGCGGGGGCGCGTTGCCCAACAGCCGGCTGTTGGTCGAGTCTACTTCGAACATGAGGTCGAGGGTGCGAAGCTGCGCCATGCGCTCGGGCCCTAGTTCAGCGCCGATACGCCGCGCATCCAGCAGTTCCACCGGGTTCGACAGACGGTAACCGCGCCGCGGCAGCGCCTGCACCTCCACGCCCAGGGCACGCAAGCGCTCCACGGCTTTCCATACCGCCGCCCGGCTCACTTTGAGTTCCTTCGCCAGCCATTCGCCGGAGCGCAGCTGGCCGTCGGCCAGCAGCACCAGCAGCAGCGGGTGATCTAGGCGGCTCGCGATCGAAACAGCCATAGTCGCCGCACGCGGCTTTCCTGGCCCGCACGCATGCGAGCGATGTTGCTGCGATGGGTGTATGCGACAAACACCATCATCGCCGCACAGAAGCTCAATAGCGGAACATTATTCGGTTCGAAAACACACACGGCGATCACGAGGGCCACGCCCGACAGCATCGTGGCAAGACTTACATATCCCCATAGCACGAGCACGAGGAACCAGCAGAGGAGCATCGGCACGAGCAGGCGCGGTTCCACGGCCGCAACCACCCCGACCATGGTCGCCGC
>Ga0073928_10005657_pt1 | contig 17321 bp, 12 predicted proteins | sample PaiPotPPA55metaG_FD_76969 | JGI IMG/M metagenome (GOLD analysis project Ga0073928, IMG submission 76969) | Iron sulfur acid spring bacterial and archeal communities from Banff, Canada, to study Microbial Dark Matter (Phase II) - Paint Pots PPA... ... | reverse complement strand
GTGTCGGTGTCGGTGTCGGTGTCGGTGTCGGTGTCGGTGTCGGTGTCGGTGTCGGTGTCGGTGTCGGTGTCGGTGTCGGTGTCGGTGTCGGTGTCGGTGTCGGTGAGGCCTGGCCAAACGCCGCCGAAACAGATCCCCAAGTTTCCACCCCTCCGGCAGCAGGTTGGGTAAAAGCGTATGTAAAGATTAGTGGGCCTGGCGTCGTGGCGTATATGTGCGCGTAACCGTTGTCTTCATCCAGGGTCGACGTTCCCGTTCCGCCCGTTGGCGGATCGTCATTGTCGTAACCGTTCACTACGCTGTCCAGCCCGAAACCTGTCCCCATGACTCCATTGATGGTGTGAAAATCAATGGCTGTTACGTTCAATACGAGCTCATCTACTATTGACGGCGTTAGTAATGTCGTCGCGAGGTTCCAGCCTCCCTCTTGATCTCCAGAATCCATGGCTGCTTTATCGAATGGTGAATCGGCGGCTCCCGCCACATCGTATAGCACGAACATGATATCACTTGTGGTGGTGCCAGAAAGAGTTGCAGTTATGCGGCCCAGATTCGGGCCCGTAGAGGCATCAGCTGCATAAACGATCTGCGCAACCGTATTTCTCCAAACCCCCAGCGTGAGACCGGCTGATACCCAATTATTCGATGCATTGTCCGTTACAGAGGAAACCCACACATCTGCGCTATTGTACAGTCCGACGAGCAAATTCCCAGAAGACGGAAATTGCATCTCAATCGGCCTGCTCCTACCTTGTGATCTAGCGGCGGCCAATAAGGTATGCTGAATGTGAACGATGCGAATACCTGGCGCCGGTGGCGTCCCAGTTGACCCTGATTTCAGCGCTAACGCCACGGAACCCCACGTCGCTGACCCACTGGTTGTAAAACTTGGGGAAACCGGACCCGCATCCGGTTTAACGTAGTACTGGTCACATGAACCCACCTGCAAGTCCGCCGAGAGCAGGGTAAAGTTTGCACCTGGCGTAAGGCTCGTCCCGTTAAACGCACCGCCATTTGCGTTTGTGTCTGAAAAGTCGATTCCCCATTGATAGACTAAATCTCCTGACAGTGTTGTAGTTATGGTGCCTGGCGCAAGCGACGTTGCACTACTGGAGCTTCCATCAAGCGCTGCCGCGGATGCCACATTGTAAAACTCAGACACTACGGCCTGCGGATTTGCATTGGCTGTCCCCAATCCGCTAAATGTCACCGTGATGTTTTGTGTTCCGGCGATTGCATTGAGGCAGTAATACAGGATCATCTGCTGCGAATAAGTAGTGTTCACTACAGCGGGGCCGGCTACCCACGTGTTCCCCTTGTCGTCGGAAACCGACGCGATTGAGCCAACGCTATTGAATTGGACGCCCAGAATCAACGCGTCGCCTCCTCCAACGGGGTTAGGAAGATTAATAGCTAGCGTCGTAGCAGGCCACCGGTCCATCCCGGTTGCAACGTGTTGCACGAGCGCCGGAACGGCAGGCTGCGCATGCAGGAAGCCGCCAAGGGCGATCCCGATCAATGCTATTCCAAGCCGAGTAGCCCACTTCTTGGGAAACCGGCGAACTCCACTTCGATTTCCAGGGCGTGATCCCACGCTGGTCGGCCCGTTAGTGTGAGAACGTGACTCGAAAGGTAGTTCCATTCTATTTAATTGCACGCGAGAGCTGCACTTTTTCGGCCACCTCGCAGGTTTGGGGGAACACAGTAAAAAACAAAGCCTCACATTTTTGAACTTGTGAGTGCAAGCCCAATTGCTGATGCGTGGACATAGATGCACCCTTGCTAACCTCCCTGTTGTTATTGTGATTTATCCTGTGATTATTAGTTTATCTGCCTTGTCTTTATAAATACGGGAACTTCTAGCGGAAACCAGACTATCCCACCATTGCTAGACAGCGGCTGAACATTCCGACCGGTTTTAATTCGACCGCCGATATCCTGGAATCCAGTGCGTAGAAAGGAATTGACAGGCCCCTTGCTTGAACACTGATCATGCCGTGATCCCCGCAAGCTCTGTAGCCGCTAGCGGAGAAACGTACTTCGGGGCGGTGCTAGCGAGCCAGCATCCGAGACCGACTAGGACCCTTGGTCCATCTGAAAAAGTACGAGACCACTGTTTGGCCGGCGAGTATCCAAGCAACTGCGTGCCAATCCGGAAGGCTGTTAGCACCGCTAACTGCCGAGGTCACAGACTAGCTTTGTACAGTAAAATGCTTCCGCGCGAGCGACCGCGCATTCGACGCCTCGAATGCGATGCATGGCCTCGAAGGTGTCACGAGTAAACCAGTGTTTCGTAGTCTGAGTCTGAAAATGTTTCAGAAGCAAATCCACTTTGCGCCCGGCGGATTTCTCCGAAAGCGGAACGAAAAGGTTCGGTTGACCCAAATCGCCATCGTACTTGAGGACCTCGTACTCAAGAATCAAGTGGTTCCTGAATGTATTCCAAGATAAGTCCGATAAAACCCGATGATCCTGATGGCGGTCATTACGGTAGTGGGTGAAGATAATTTCCGGCTCAAATTGCGTTTTGATCTCCTCAAACCAGTCTTTGATGAACGGCCACTCGTTCGGGAAATAACTTTCACTAAATGAGCCGATCTTGATCTCTCGATTATGAACTGAGGAAAGGAAATCGTTTGCGCTCGCTCGGGCCTCCGCCGATCGCTCTCCAGGTGCGCTAAAAACGACCCAGCAAACCTGCAAGTCCGGACACTTCTCCGCCATCTCCATCAACGTACCGCCGGCACCGATTTCAATATCGTCTGAATGTGCACCCAAACACAGAATCCGGCGCGCCGGCTGCAAGGAAAAATTCAACATAATCTACACTTATCAGAATCCTAGTTTCACGCACAAATATGATAGTAATGAAGGTTCCATAAGGCCAGGAACCGGATCCCCTAGGCTGAAGACCGATTTGACATCCAATTGCTTCAGTGACGTTGGATACGCACTGATGCCTTGCCGGCCCGCTAGCGGTTCGAGACCACGAGCTTATTCGGCTCCGTTTCGATTAATCTAACAATCTCGCGGCGGAAAGCGGCTTCCGCCTGCTCCGAGCTGCCATAACCGGTCGTTACAATCTCCAAGGTTTGCTGGCCCAAATTGCGCTGTCCAAGCACCACAGATCGGAGTTTCGCAAGTCGGCTCCATTTGTCTTCGATGCGAGGCCGTTCCGAGCTTTTCAACCCATCTTCCCAAAGGCAGAAGAACACATACACTTTGTTTCCGCCATCCTCGAAGTCCAAAGCACGGAAAGGAATCGAGATGCCTTGTACTTGCACGGTGATTATACCGTGGTCCCCACAAGACTTGTAGCCGGCCCCCGGTAGGCAATTTTCGGGCCGGTGTGCGCGCGCCAGGATCCGAGATCGAGAAGGGCCCTTGGCCCATCTGAAAAAGTACGCAACCCAATCACTGCCATCCTCATTTGTCCATTCCGCGCCGCGTCCTTCATCGAACGAAAGCGACTCCGCTTCAGGCTTCGAAATCGCAATGTCCGCAAACGCTTGTTTGTAGACAGGCCACGCAACGGACCAGTGGACCGTATCGGGCGTTTCATGTGCCCGGTACCAAATTTCAGTGCCGATAACGGTGAACAATATCCATCCGCCCAAAGCAAACACCAACCGATAGGGAAAACGAGCCGGCGCCCTGGCCTCAGCAGAAGGGAGCATGGGGAGAGGTCCTGAGATGGCACGCGCTAGGCCCCAAAGCAAAAGGAAACAGGCACTAAGAATGGCATAGCCGATTGGATCATGCCAGTTCGCCATTGACCCGAGCCCTTCTTTGGCGGCTATCACGGTTAACAGCAGAGTGCGCTCAATATTGCACCCGAAGGCGATCAACGCGCCACCCAGTACCAGCACACTCCTTCGCAAGAAAGAGGCACGATATGCTTCACCCAAAAACAACGAGAGCATGAATGCTGCCTGCAGGGACCGAATACCACTGCAGGCTCCGTCGATTCCAACACTGCCAGTACTTAGCTCAACGAGATTCCCCTGCTGCACCGCGTGGATTTGCAGCAGGTTTAAAGCCGCCACGGTGAGCGACGTTGAGAACTGCGTTAATACGTGAACCACAGCCCTTTCTAGGGCCCCTGGCCACGGTACTGCTGTCAAAATGAGGCAGATGCTGAATGCGAAGTGTTTGAGCCAGGATGTACCGCCCACAAAATAGACGGCACAAAGTGACAATACCACCGTTTCCAGGGCGAGCAGCCAACTCATCAAACGCCAATCCGGGTTAGGCTGCGCAATGACCCACGTTGGGAACAACGCCAGCCCCGCCGCGCAGAAAATCCATATCGCCGCCCGGAAACGCTGGATCTCGGCCGAAGGCCGACTTCTCCAGCGGATCAGGAAGAGATACGCACCGAGGACAGGAACAAACCACCCAAAACTATACTCTGGTTCAACCGCCCAATACGTCGACAGCTGCGCAATGGGCAGGTACCAGAGCAGGCCAAAGACTATAAAGGGCACGCTCGATTCTGTTAGTTTTCCAAGCTGCCGCTTCTTCGGCTGGTTCGCAGAAGTTGGAATTTTGGTTTCCGTTAGTTGTAGCTTAAACATTGACTAACATGATCGCCGCAGGCATGGCGATCCGCTATTTCGCTCCACTACGCGCACGCAAGATTTGTCGCGAAGATAACAGCATGAGAGCGATTACTATCGGGATCAGCACCAAACCGGTGTTTGCCTCAGGAGCCGTTGGCGGTCGCGGATGATGATGTAAATGCAAGGGCAGCCAAGGCAACTCTGCCACAGGCGGCCCACTATAATGCGGCCTTGTGACAGGCCCCAGAAGGCTGCCGGTCGAGTTGCTGAGCGCTAATGCACTAGTCGCGAGCAATAGTGCTGCTGCGGGTTTGACAAGTCTTTTCAAACCGTTTCGGAAGTCTAAATAACTAATCATATTATTGTTCTCACTTTTCTACTGTTTTATTGTTTATCATTTTGCAGGTAGTAAAGTTTCCAGGTTTAGTGCCACTATCATCTAAGATAGAACCCACGCTCTTTCAGGAGTCAGGAGTCAGGAGAGACGTTACAAGTTGGAAGGCGGCTGTGGCCTTGTAGGTCGGGAGTGCTTAGGGACATCCCAGTGACGGTATACGGCTAGTTCGAGCAAACAAGAACAGCGCCTCGTTTTGAACACTCGTAATCGCTCCCGCCGGAACCCGTCCGATGCCACCACCTTTTCGGGGGCGTTTGTTTCACCGATTTCTGTTGAGAGATCACCGGTCACATATTCTGGATCTCGAAAAATTCGTCTCAAATCTGCATTTTTTACTTGCCAATGGCCTTTTTTAGTCCAAATGAAGGCGCTTAAAGCCAGAGAGTTGCGCGAAATTGGATTTTTCTGTGGACAGAAGCTTGCTGCTTCACAACCGGTCCGAATTCGCTGCAATGCTCCTTGAGTAATGGCCAAGAAGCGAAAGTTGGTCGGCGGGATCTAGGGAGGAGACAACGAGCCGTGCTTTGTCACTCCATGGATGTAGGTGACGACTTTGCCCTAAGCACAACGCAATTGCACGGCTTTGAAAGGACATATGTACTACTCCTTCTATTTCCAGGTTGGCACTAAGCGTATCCGGCAACTTGCTACGGGCGCAACCAGCCTGTCGCGCCATCTTATCCACCATAGCCTTTGGCGAAGGCGGAACCGGTGCGTTTGAAAGATCATTAATCGGAAAGGCGAACGATCGTCTTTAGTCGATTTGCGGCGGCATTTCGGGGACCTTTCCCCCCTTTTCGGATTGCTTTCTGAGAGTCAAACGACTCCAGGGGCAACAAACCACCCTGTTCCGAAAGTTAACCCCAGTTCCTCCCGTACTGAGGCTCCTCCGAGCCACCCTGAACGCCTAACCGCCTTTAACCAGGATCACCAAATTAGTATGAGAAAACTGACAATTCTGTCCACCTTGCTTGCCGCGGCTTACCCGTCATTCGGCAACATCATTACTACGGCACGTTCAACGTGCCAAATTCCGAGTGGAATAGGCTGGTCGATCGGCTCAGCACCGATGGACTGATCTACGACCATACAGTTAGCAAGCAGAACCTAGGGAGGAGAGGGCCGGCTGGGCCGGTTCTTAGTCACATGGAGGGCGGGTGACGACCATGCCGTAACGGCAACGTACGGAAAGACTTGCGTCTTTCCGTCAAGAAGACCTAAAAAACCATACTTACTAGAACTAAGAAGATTTATGCATTTACCAAGATTATTCAAATGCCTGTCTAGCTTTTTATTCTGTTCAGTTAGCATCAGCGCACAGGCATACACCGTTTCTACAAATTCCTCGCACATACCCGTCTACACAACAAACGGCTCACAGTCCGATACCCAAGCAGCAATTAATGCAGCAGCAAATGGGGATGTAATCCAACTGCCGGCCGGATCATTGACTTGGTCAGCAGGTGTCACCATAAACCATGGCGTGACGATAGAAGGACGAGGCGTTTCGTCCACAACGCTGACCAATCCGGGAACTAGTTTTTCTCTGTTCGATGTAAGCTGCAACCATGTCCAGACTCACATCACCGGAATTGCTTTCAAAGGCCAGTACGCGATCAAGGTTGGTGGCAGTTACACCACGCACAAATTCAGGATCTCCAATTGCACGTTTGACTGCGGCACCGCGCAGGGGATTCTGCTTCAATTCCTCGATAATGCTCCAGGACTGGTGGATCATTGCACCTTCAGTGCGGGAAACGCATCGGAGATGATTCATAACATGGGCGTCGGCCCCGACAACACTGCCGGATGGACTAATGACGTTAATCCGGGAAGCGCAAGCGCCGTTTACATCGAGAACTGCACGTTCAATAAGAACCCGGCGGTGGACCAATATTTCTGGGGTACCGCTGCGATTCAAAGTTATTACGGTGCACGCACTGTGATGCGGTATTGTAAGCTCAACTATTGTCACATCGATCAGCATGGAAATGTTCCCCCATTATACGGGGCCCGCTGGTGGGAGTTTTACAATAATACCTTCTACGTTCCACCAAACGGCAACCAATCCGACTATTTCGCCCTTAGAGGCGGCAGCGGTGTCGTGTTTAACAACCACGTGAGTGGAGGACCGAATACCGGTAGTGGACAGATCCAACTTTATTCTGATGAGACCACCAACCCTCCGCTTTGTGGGCCTGGTGGGGGTATTTTCGTGAACGGAGGTCGGTCCTTTAGCCCTGTTTACATTTGGGGAAACGACCCATCTATGACGGCCGGTAGCACATCTTCGAATGTAATCCAGGGTCGAGACTACCTTGTATCGAGCACCCAGCCAACTAGCATGATCAAGCGGCAACTGACTACCGACAACGCCAGCACAAAGTACAGTTACAAGCCATATGTCTACCCACATCCATTGGATGATGGTTCGACCAGCGTTTTCGGTCCACAATAAACGCCGTTCACCGACGCCTACTCCTGCGCCACGTCCAGACGTTGGAGGCACGGATCATAACAGCTCGGACTGAACCGCGCATCTCACACGCTGGGCCAAAACGCTGATCCCGATCCCAAGGGATGGATTTTGGCCCAGCCCACTGTGAGGACCTTCGACCGGCCCTCGGTTCTGCCATTAGAGACGGATCGAAGTTGGCTCAGCCCAGTCAAGCTTTCCAGACTGTTCGTCCGGGCGGGAGCTGGACGCTCGCCATCACGTTTCGAGTGTCTACTATACAACGCGCCCAGTCACCGAGTTCCTGATAATTAACGCAGGCATGGGCCGTTACAATAATCACAACATCAAATCCCGCGACCGTTGCCCGGTCCCAAGGGATGGTCCTTGTTCCAGCCCATTGTGAGTGCTCGCGTGTCGGGCGGATCACCGGCACGTACGGATCGTAATAGCTGACATCCGCCCGGCTCTGCTTGAGCAACTCCATGATCCGGTAGCTCGGCGATTCGCGCTCATCGTCTACGTTCGGTTTGTACGCCAGGCCGAGAACCAGCACCCGTGATCCATTCACTGGTTTACGCGCGGCATTCAAGGCTTCACCCACTCGTTCCACGACGTGGCCGGGCATCGCGGTGTTGATTTCCCCCGCCAGTTCGATGAAACGAGTGGGACGCTCAAATTCCCGCGCTTTCCATGTTAGATAGAATGGATCGATCGGGATGCAGTGTCCACCCAGGCCGGGCCCGGGATAGAATGCCATAAATCCGAACGGCTTTGTCTTGGCCGCTTCAATCACCTCCCAGATGTCTATTCCCATGGCGCCATATACAAGCTTTAGCTCATTCACGAGAGCGATGTTCACGCTGCGAAAGATGTTTTCCAGAAGCTTAGCAGCCTCAGCGACCCGACAAGAAGACACCGGTACAACAGTTTTGATCGCTTGACCGTAAAGTTGAACCGCTTTCTTCAAACAAGCAGGCGTTAGGCCACCAACGAGTTTGGGTACCTCCCCTACTTTGCTCGCCGGGTTTGCCGGGTCTTCACGCTCGGGAGAAAATGCCAAATGAAAGCCTTCGCCGGCTTTCATCCCCGATCCGGCTTCAAGAACGGCCCGCAAATCTTCGTCGGTAGTTCCAGGGTAGGTGGTAGATTCAAGTACGACGAGAGCGCCTTGCCTGAGATGAGGAGCAATGGCCCTTCCCGTCTGTAGGATGAAAGAGATATCGGGCTCGCGGTTCTTGTTCAACGGCGTTGGGACACAGATGATCACCGCATCAACATCCTTCACCCGGCCAAAATCTGTTGTGGTGGCGAAGCGGCAGGCCTTGACTTGCTCCGCTACGGTTTCGGGTGGGACATGGTTGATGTAACTCCGCCCATGGTTGAGCGCGTCAACCTTGTTTAGATCAATGTCAACGCCAAGGACATTTACGCCTGAACGCGCAAACTGGAGCGACAACGGCAATCCAACGTAACCTAGACCTATAATTGCGACTTTTGGCTGTAACTTCTTATCCATTTTGATTCTAAGGTGATCCGGTCCCGACGCCGCTGAGGGCTTTCGCGACAGATGGAATTCATTATTTCTAGACCGGCACTCAGTTGTGGGGTGCCGGCCTACTGTGGTCCTGTTAGCGATCTCGAAGATTGATCAAATGCTATGGAGGCTTCCTACAAAATACCTAGCCCAAAGAGAACATGCCACCGCCTCACTGGTATCCAGCCAGCTAATAATTCGCCTCTCGCTTCTGAGCGGCTCGGCCACGAAATAGTTGCAGCGAGGACAACAGCATAATCACAATTGCTATCGGGATTAGCACCAGCCCGGTGTTTACCTCGGGGACAACTGGGTGATGATGATGCTTCAGCCAACCCGGGGGGATCCTGGTTGGGTCTGCCCAAGCTGGGTGGTTGAGCAGGAACACGCTACAGCTTAGCAATAAGGTAGCGGCAGATCGGAAAACACTGCTTAAACGGCTTCGTAGATTTACATGACTTCTCATTTTTTACCTTTCTGTTTTAGAGTTGTGAACAATTGAAAGAATCGTTTGTTAGTTCCGAGTTGCGAACCAACCAATAGGGAGTGCGGACATCAAGAAAACCAGTAAACAGTGAACATCGACGCTCGAACTTTGAACTTCCTATCAAAGCCGAGTTGGAACGCCGGCCAGAATTAAACAGAAGTTCAAAAAAATAACCTACAGTTTCCGCAAGCAGTTCCCTGGATCGATCGCTGGAACTCCACCAAGCCTCCGTTTTATACTCGGGAGGTAGCCAGCTGATGACGCCGATTTGGGGCCCGGGCGAGTTAACTTTGGCAAAGACTAGAGCGCTTCTTCTGGCGTGCGGGCCAAGTGTGAACACATTCAGCGACTCTGGTTTGATACCGGCATCGCGGAGCGTTCGCCAAACGCTGATCGCCGACGCAAATGTCCGATGGCTTTCCGTATTTTCGGAGGTAGCAACCACTATCCTTTCCATTGGGATGCCCAATCGAATCATCTCTTCGGCAGCCATTTCTGCATAGCTTTCGGACTGGTCTTCCCAACCACCGGACGTGAGACCGCCGGTCGCAACGACATAGCGGTAATGACCGCGCTCAAATTCATCCACTGCGGCGCGAATACCATTGCGACCAATCCAGCCCTCCACCACCAAAATGTCCGGGCGAGCTCTATTGGTTACAGCCAAATAGGTTTCCCCATAGTTAAACCACGCCGCGACGACTATGAATACAATCGAAGAAATGCAAAGTGACCCCGTCCACGTCGGGCACAAAATCGTGTATCGTCGAAAGAGGGGCAATCGCACCGGCCATCAAATAGTTTTCAGCAGGCTGCGGCATTCGCTGTCAGCATCGAACGGAGACAACTGCCGTTTCCGCCACATGACATAGATGACCGGATAGATCAGCAGGTTCAAAATGGCAGAAGTAACAACACCGCCTATCATCGGCGCAGCGATCCGTTTCATGACGTCGGCACCGGCCTGATAGTCAGGAGACCACATAATCGGAAGCAACCCGAAAAGAATGGCACAGACGGCCATCATTTTGGGACGGATCCTCTGGACCGCACCCTCGCGCACGGCGGCATATAGATCAGACAGAGAATTCATCCGTCCCACTGCGCGGAACTTCTCCCAGCTTAGGTCTAGATAGAGGAGCATCACCACACCGGTTTCAGCATCCAGCCCAGCCAGGGCAATCAGGCCAATCCAGACGGCTACACTTAGATTGTATCCGAGCAGGTAGACTAACCAGAACGCGCCAATCAGAGAAAATGGAACCGTTAGTATTACAATTAAGGTCTTGGTCAAGGACCTCGTATTGAAATAGATCAGACCAAGAATGATGAGCAGCGTGATCGGGACCAGGATTGCTAGCTGCTTCTCCGCGGATTGCAAATACTGGAACTGTCCTCCCCACTGCATATAGAAACCTGGAGGGAATTGCACTCGTTCGTTGATTCGCCGGGAAGCAGCTTGCACATAACCATTAATATCCCGGCTGGTGATGTCGATGGAGATGTAGCTGACCAGCTGTCCATTCTCCTCCCGAATTTCGGGTGCACCAGTTCGGTATTGAACATCGGTTATGAGCGAAATGGGGATCTGTTCTCCGGCTGGTGTAGTGACGAGTACTCGCTTTAGTGCGTCGATGTTATCGCGGAAATCACGTGCGTACCGGATGCTGATCGGATATCTCTCCCGGCCTTCGACGGTAACCCCAACCGTGCTCCCGCCAATCGCTGTTTCGACAATCTGGTTTACATCCTCAACCCGCAACCCATAGCGCGCGGCGGCTTCGCGATTGACGGCAAAGTCAATAAAATAGCCGCCGGTTGTTCGTTCAGCAAAAACGCCCCTCGTATTTGGCAAATCAGTTAATGCTGCTTCAACCGAAGTGCCGATACGTTGGAGACCTTCCAGAGTGGGTCCAAAGATTTTGATCCCGAGGACCGATCGCAATCCAGTGGTCAGCATCTCAGTTCGCGTCTGAATTGGCATCCAGAACAGTTGCGCCATTCCGGGCGTTTTAGTCGCTGCACTCATTTCTGCCGTGAGCTTCTGCCAAGTCATCCCGGCCGGCCATTGCTCGGCAGATTTGAGTTGCACAACGGTTTCGAACATGGACAACGGCGCGGGATCGGTCGGCGTATCGGCCTGACCCGCTTTTCCGAACACACTTTCGACCTCCGAAAAGCTCTTGAGAATCCGATCTTGCATTTGCAAGACTCTAGTCGCCTCCCGGATCGAAATTCCGGGCACCGCGGCCGGCATATACAAAATCGTACCCTCGTTCAGTGGCGGCATGAACTCTTTTCCGAGGCGGCTGATAGGAATCCAGGTGAGTAGGAGCGCAGTCGCGGCCATACCGAGTGTCAACCAACGAAACCGGAGAACAAAGCTGACCAGCGGGTTATAAAGCGCGATCAAGAGAGCGTTTATCGGGTTCTTTTTCTCGGGTGTGATCCTCCCCCGGATCAACCAAGTCATTAATACCGGCACCAGAACCAATCCTAGAATTGCTGCGAAGAACATCGAGAACGTCTTGGCGAAAGCCAACGGTCGAAAAAGCCGTCCTTCCTGTCCTTGCAAAGCGAAGACTGGAATGAAGCTCACAGTGATAACCATGAGGGAAAAGAAAAGCGGTCGTCCAACCGTCTTAGCAGCCCGGATAATGACATCGAGCCGGTCGCGGCCGGCAGCGTCCCACCCCTTTTTCTCCCGAAATTGCTCCAATCCTTTGTGGGCATTCTCGACCATGATAATGGCCGCATCGACCATTGCCCCAATCGCAATGACAATTCCTCCGAGTGACATGATATTTGCAGTCAAGCCGAGCCATAGCATCGGGATGAATGACAAAATAATCGCGATTGGTAAGGTAATGATCGCCACCAGCGCGGAGCGTACATGCCAGAGGAAAAGCACGCAGACCAATGCAACCACCAAGCTCTCTTCGAGTAGTTTTTCGCTCAGAGTATCAATGGCTCGATGGATCAGCGTGCTCCGATCGTAAGTTGGTACAATACGAACACCCGGTGGCAAAGAGGTCTTGATTTCGTCGATCTTCCTTTTGACTCCGTCGACGACCTTGAGGGCGTTCTGGCCGTAGCGCATTACGACAATCCCGCCGACCGCCTCGCCCTGCCCATTCAGCTCAGCTAAGCCCGAGCGAAGATCGGGCCCCAAATGCACCTCCGCGACGTTTTTTAGAAAGATCGGGACACCGCCTTGAACTTTTACAACCACGTTTTCCAGGTCACCGATGTTTTTGATATATCCCCGACCCCGAACCACGAATTGAGCGGAAGCGATTTCCACCGTTTTCCCTCCAACATCCATGTTGCTCTTACGGACGGCGTCGACAATATCCGCAACCCCAACGTTGAAGGCCAAAAGCTTGTTCGGGTCGAGATCGACCTGATATTCTTTGACGAATCCTCCAACCGACGCAACCTCGGCGACCCCTGCAACCGATTCCAACGCATAGCGAAGGTTCCAATCTTGAATTGACCGAAGCTCAGCTAATGTGTGTTTTTTGCTATCGTCGATGAGTGCGTATTGGAAAACCCAACCGACGCCGGTTGCATCCGGCCCGAGCACCGGATTTACGCCTTCCGGTAGGGTCCCTTTTACAGAACTTAGATATTCCAATACTCGGGAGCGCGCCCAGTAAATATCGGTGCCGTCCTCAAAAATTACATAAACAAACGATTTCCCAAACATTGACTCACCGCGGACAGATTTGACCTTGGGTGCTGCAATGAACTTAGTGGTGATCGGATACGTGACCTGATCCTCGATCAGATCTGGAGCCCGGCCTTGCCAGTCGGAATAAATGATGACCTGCACATCGCTGAGGTCGGGAATCGCATCGAGTGGCGATTGATAGATCGCATAAATGCCAGCCGCGACCGCCAGGATCACTAACCCAATGACCAAATATGGGTTGCGCGCACTAACGCCGATGATCCGCCCGATGAGTGTATCGTCAGCCTGCATTGCTCACAAATCTTCAGCCTTAACGTTCTGCTCTGATCGTGCTGGTTTCTCCAAAATCTTTCAAAACGCCCTGGATCTGGGCCTCCGCATCGATCAAAAAATTGGCGCCTGAAACAATCCGCTCTCCTTGGCGCAGACCCGCGGTGAGCTGATAATAGCGTTCTTGATTCGGATCGGCGGAATCAACAAACTGCCGGCCAACTTGAACAAAGCGGGGCTCTAACTTTCCTGAACCTTTGTCGACAAACACTAACATTCGGGAACCAGTCGGAAGAACTGAATCAAACGGAATGGCAAGCGCTGCGCCGGCGTCGATGTTAACAATGACGTTGACATACATGCCCGGTCGAAGTTTCCGGTCCTGATTTGGAACATCGACGCGGACTAGGGTAGTCCCTCTTACGGGATCGATCGACGGATTGATCGCACCGATTTGGCCTGCAAACTTGCGACCAGGGAAAGCAGGCAGAATAACAGTTACCGGAAGGCCTTCGCGCAAGAGTTCGATCTCGTTTTCGTAGAAATTCGCCCAGAGCCAAAGGCGCGATAAGTTAACTACGGTCATCAATTTGTCTCCACGCCTTACGCCCATTCCGACCTTCATCGGCGCTTCACTAACTACACCGTCGCCAGGCGAACGGAAGAGAAGTCGATCAGTCGGTTGCCCCGTCCGCTCAAGCTCGGAAATCTCGCTGTCTCCGACATTCAGGAATTGTAACCGGCGCCGGGCCAGATCGATCAATGGGTCCATTGAGGCCGGCGGAGCGCTACCGCCTGCCTCCGCTTTGAGAAGGTTAATCAATTCCTGCTGAGGCGCGCGGAGATCCGGACTATAGATGGTCATCAACGGCTGACCGCCAGTCACGCGTTCACCGGGCGAAGTAACCTGCAACCCCTCGATATAACCGTCCACCCGAGCCACGCACTCGAAAATCTGTCCTTGATCTGCTTCCAGAGTTCCCACCGCACGGATATCAAATCGTATCCGTTTGGGCTGAACCTCGGCATAGACCACACCGATCCGTTGCTGGCGTTCAACTGGAATCGAGAATTCACGCCCTTGCGATTGGCCGATGTTCGTGGAGTCCGATAGAGCACGTTCCGGCTTAACCGGCACGAGATCCATCCCGCAAATCGGGCACTTTCCTGGCGCCTTTTCGTGTATCGAAGGGTGCATGCCGCAGGTCCAGTAGTCGACAGAATTATCTGTCCTATCGCCAGGTTTCGAACAGGCCGCTAGTGCTGCCACCCACAGCATCAGCAAACAGCCGCAGACGGTCAGTCGATAAGTTTGCCGATAATTCATTTCGTGGAACCGACGCGCCGTCGCCTGCCGACCGCGCACAGGAGCCGCTTGCTGCCTACCGCGTTTATCGGCTTGGCGAAGGCCGGAGACCGAGGACGATTCGAAGTTGCTCAGAAATGCACAGTAGCCGCTACCGAGGGCACGCCGTTTGCGTTGACCAGGAATAGCAGATAGTTACCCGGTGGCGCCAGGTTGGCGTTGACCGGGGCCGTGATCGTTAGTGACCCAGTTCCAGCCGAGAACGATAACGGGAGGTAGCGTTGGCCCATATTGGTGCAATGTGTCACCGCTCCGTAGCGAATCAGTGAAACCGTAGCGATCTGGGCTGCATCAGGAGTTTGGACAGTGAAGTTTTGTCCATACGACAGTTGTGAAGGAGCAGAGGTTATGGTTGGCCGCGGCCCTTTGAAGAGGTAGGGCGGCGAAAAGAACTCAGCACTATATTGATCGGTCGACGCCGGCGCGTCGACATAGCGGCCACTACCACTGATGAGTACCCGCCCGTCGGGCAGCAGTAAGGCTTCGGAATGATACAATCGTGGCGCGCTCATTGACGCGAGCGTTGTCCAGGTTTGCGTCGTTGGAGACCAAACCTCTGCTGGAAGGACAGCATGTGCCGTGTCTGTTGCACCGGTTGTCGTCCCGCCGCCCGTCACCAGGACGGTGCCGTCCGGGAGCAGAGTGGTATTATGGTATGTGCGCGCAAATGCCATCGAGCTGACCGAACGCCAGGTCGGAGACACCTGCGTCATGTCAAGAACATAGGCTGTCGCAACCGACGGTTGCGCCGGATTGTCCGGATCGACGCTAGTGCCCTCTTTCAAGATTTCATTTGGTAGATACATCGCCGCACTCCCGCCATCTACCACAGATCCCCCCACGCCGGTCCACACTTGCGCATTGAGGTCTAGCACCTCGCTGGCAATAGGAGCTTCGCCGGTGCCTGGAACCAGTACCCGCCCGTCCGGCAAGACGTAAACCTCCGGGTAATATGGGAACTTGAACGGCGCGTTAGTTAGCTGGCTCCAGGAGTTTGTCGACAAATTATAGATTTCAGCGATGGGTTCATCACATTCGTTACAATTCGTCTCCCCGGAAAACACGATAACGTTCCCGTTTGGTAGGGTAGTCGCCGTCGGATACCAACGCGGGTATGCCATATTCGGCAGCACGGTCCACGATTCCGTGCTCGGATCGAAGATATTCGCGATCGGCAAACCATTGTGGGCGACGATATGTCCACCGGCAATTAGAATTCGGCCGTCTGCGAGCTGCTCCAGTCCGGTGCAGAAGATGTTCCCCGGCGCCTCCACAAAGTCGCGGGTGTTAGTCATAGGATTCCAGACCATCGCCGAGGGGCCGTAAGACTGGCCGTCCCAAATCAAGACCTCGCCGCTGGGCAAGAGCGCCTGATGAATGGACACCAACTGCAATGAAATAGTTCCAGACCAGACACCCGATTGCACCGGATTCCCAGGACTCGCGTTCGAGAACGTGACTGGCACCGGGCTAGCGTTTCCCAGGTTGTTCCCACAGTCCCATGCAGACGCAGTAAGAGAATGAGTGCCATTCGCAAATTTCGTTGTGTCCACAGAAAAAACGTACGGACTCGTCGTAGTCGCTGTCCCAAAAGGAACACCATCCACCTGGAGCTGAACGCTAGCTATACCCGAGGACGCCGCTGAAGCGCTAACGTTTATGGTTGCCGTGCCGCTCAGCAGGGCGCCGGCTCCGGGAGCCGTGATAGTGACAGTTGGCGGGGTTGTTCCCGGTTGCGACAGGAAGCTGCCAGCTGCGCGAAATGCCACCATCTGCAGCACCCATCCTCCTGCAGTAGGTACCGGTGCGGTTGCGGTATAGACGCCCGGCGCCGTCACTACCCGGTCTTCTGCGATATCGCCAAACGAGGTCAACAACCGCTTGGTGAATCCAGCTCCGGGACCGTTGCAAGCGCCCTGGCAGATGTTGGCTGCCACCAACAAGTCCATGTTACTGAGAGTTAGCAAAGTCCCTGTCGAGCTTAGAGTACCGCCATCGTAGAACGCCAGCGACCCATCGAATGGATTGGCGGGATCAATCCCGCTGTACTCCAGAATCCTGATATCGGAGTCCAGGGTCGCTGCTGGAAATGTCACCGTTACCGTGTTCGTGCCAGCTCCCGCTGCTACAATGTTTTTCGCATAGTAAATAGCCTGCGCCTGGTTGGGACCTCCGCTGCTAAGTTGCTTGATCCGAGTTGGGCCAACCGCTAGTCGATAGACATTACCCATCGAATCAGTGACTGAGTTAACTTGTGCCGTATTATCATTCCAACCAACAATCACCACATTGAGATCTCCAGCGTTTTGTGCTGCCGTATATTTCACTGTCACCGTAGCTTGCGCTGACCCGGTGGTGGCAGAGCTCCCCTGAATATACTTCGGAGGGGTCGGAGTTGGTGTCGGTGTTGGGGTCGGTGTCGGGGTCGGGGTCGGTGTTGGGGTCGGGGTTGGCGTTGGCGTTGGCGTTGGCGTTGGCGTTGGCGTTGGCGTTGGCGTTGGCGTTGGTGTCGGGGTCGGGGTCGGGGTTGGCGTTGGCGTTGGCGTTGGCGTT
>Ga0073928_10005656_pt1 | contig 17324 bp, 23 predicted proteins | sample PaiPotPPA55metaG_FD_76969 | JGI IMG/M metagenome (GOLD analysis project Ga0073928, IMG submission 76969) | Iron sulfur acid spring bacterial and archeal communities from Banff, Canada, to study Microbial Dark Matter (Phase II) - Paint Pots PPA... ... | reverse complement strand
GGCACTCGACGCGCGAACGAGCTCGGCTGGCCCAACACTTACACCTTCACAAAAAGCATGTCGGAATCGCTGATTTGGAATTTTCTGAACGAGAATCCTGACGCAGCGATAGCGGTGGTGCGGCCGGCGATTGTGGAATCGTCCATCGAAAAACCGTTCCGAGGATGGAACGAAGGAATCAATACTTCCGCTTCGCTTTCGTATTTGCTTGGGACATTTTTCCGGCAGCTGCCGACGAAAGAAAGCAAGTCGTTGGATTTAATTCCCGTAGACCTTGTGACTCGCGGGATGACACTGATTGCCGCCGCGTTGGCCGCGCGGAGACACGCTTGCGTGTACCAGTTGGCGACTTCCATTGCGAATCCGTGCGACATGCGGCGGTCGATCGAGCTTACCGGCTTAGGTCACCGTAAGTTTTATCGGGCGCAAACGGGATTGAATCACCGATTACGGCTGAAGTTCGATGCAATTCCAGTATCGAAATCACGGTACGACAAACTTTCCGCTCCGGCGCAGAAAACCATCGTGCAAGCAGTGAATCGCGCGGTTGAACCGTTTGCTGCGCGTCCTCCACTCGCACGGCAGGAACGCGATTTGGAAAAGGTGATCAAGCTAATTTCACTGTTCGAGCCATTTATTCTGCACAACGATCATAATTTCGAAGCGGTGAACGTGGAGCGGTTGAGCGCGGCGCTGCCCGAAAGCGAAAAAGCGGATTTCAGCTACAATCCGCGGGCTCTGGACTGGTGGGATTACTGGATCAACGTGCACATTCCTGCTCTGCGCAAGTGGTGCTATCCTCTCATCGAAGGACGCCCACTGGAACCTCGTCCCCGGCGCTTGGTGCAACTTGCAGAGCGTGTCGAGACGAATGCCGCGGAAACGGCAAGCTCGGCATCCACTGCGGCTTCCTGACATAATCGTGGCTATCTTCCTGACCGGGTCCACCGGCTACATCGGCGCGCATGTCGCGTCGAACCTGCTTGCGGATCATTCCGAACCGCTGAACCTTTTGGTGCGTGCGCACACCGAGCAAGAAGCACGCCAGCGGCTTTGGCGATCGCTCCAACTGCATTTTGAATTCGCGCGATTCGAAGAATATCTAAATTCGCGAATCCATTTATCTTTGGGAGATTTGACGGATGCGCGGTTTGGTCTCGCTGACGACGATTACACTCGCCTGGTACATACCACCGATTCGATCATCCATTGCGCCGCGTCGCTGAATCGCAAGTCGGAAAAAAGCTGTCTGAATGTAAATCTGCGCGGCACGCTGGAAGTGATTCAACTAGCTACTCGCGCACGCGATCATCACGGGCTGCGGCGATTCAGCCACGTGAGCACAGTAGCCGTGGCGGGGCAGCGCTCGAACGAAGTGGTGCACGAAGACACGGCGATCGACTGGAACCGTTCGGACTACGATCCTTACGCGCGCACAAAAAAATTCTGCGAACACATGGTGCGGCAACTTTTGACGGACGTTCCGCGGACAATATTTCGGCCGAGTATTGTTCTGGGGGACAGCCGGCGGCCAGAGACGAATCAATTCGATATGGTTCGCGCGTTCGTTTTTTTGGCGGGGCTTCCGGCGCTTCCCTTCCGGCCGCAGGCGCGAATCGATATTGTGCCGGTGGATTTTGTGGCGGACGCGATTGCAAGCTTGCACCAGAAAGAGCTTCCGGCGCACGAAATTTATCATTTATCGTCAGGTACGGATTCCGAGACGTTTGTGGAACTGACAGACGCGTTATCGAATGCGCAAGGAAAGCGTGGACCGGTGTTCGCGCCGAGTCTGGAAGGGCCGTCGTCTAAAATGGTGAATGCTCTGGCTGGCCGCGCTGGAAAAATCGGCGGACTCGCGACCCTGATGAAGGTTTTTCTTCCCTACCTGGTCTGGAACACTGTCTTCGACAACAGCCGTGTGGTGCAAGAAATGGGGCGGCGGCCTGCGCCATTTTCGCAATACTGTTTTCCTCTGCTTAAATTCACTCGTGAGAATAATTTCTTGTACAAGTATCGCGACTGGCCCCCGGAGTCTTCTGTCCAAAATCCAACACACGAACCCACCGCTGCGCGAGATTTGGGGCGATGACGGACCTTCTTCTCGAGGGCTGGGTCAGCGGCTTGATTGAACTGAATAAGTTTGAGTGGATGCTGGGTGCGGGCGAAGCCTGGAAGCCGGGAACAAAGCTGAAATTACTTTTCGCGGGATACAACGGGACGCGCAACACGGGCTCGGATGTTCGCGTAGAAGAGATTTTGCGACAAGTCCGGCGTATCCTCGGCGCGGACAATATTGAGTTAAGCGTGATGTCGCAGAATTTCGAACTGACTCGTGGATATTTTGGCGATGCAAAGCAAGTACACCTGCCTGATGTATTCCCGCCATTTCTGCATTCTGAAGTGAGGAAAAACGACGGGGTCGTGGCGTGCGAAGGCTCCATGTTCAAAAGCAAATTTGCCAACGCGCTTACCACCATGATGATCGGCGCACTGGGGATCGCTGCGGCGCAAAATAAATTGAGCGTCGGGTTTGGCGCGGAAGCGGGGGAAATGGATCCGCTACTGCAGAAAATGTGCAGGCGATTCTGCCGCGATTCGTTGATCATCACTCGAAATATCGAGTCGCAGAGCGTCTTAGGAAAACTGGGCGTACCTACTGAACTAGGCACAGATACGGCTTGGACTTTCGAACCGCTCGGGCCGGAGTACGGGCGCAAGGCACTGCTCGACGCCGGCTGGGACGAAAAATTGCCGGTACTGGCGATTTGTCCTATCAATCCGTTTTGGTGGCCGGTGAAAGCGTCACTCGCAAAAGGGTTGGCGCATTCGGTTGCGGGAGCTTACAAGCAAAGCTACTACCGCACGATTTATTTTCATCGCTCGGGACGTGAAGTAGAAGCTGCGTATGAACAATATTTAGAGGCGATGGCCGGCGGAGTGGCGCGTTACAAAAAATCGCGCGCGGTGTTCCCTGTTTTGATCGCCATGGAAATGCTCGATCGCGATGCTTGCCAGCGCGTGGCTGAAAAGCTTGGCGGCGCTCCTGTTTTTGCGTCGGACCGATATAACATGTACGAAATTGTTAGCATTTTGCGGAGCTGCGATCGGATGCTCTCTTCGCGTTTTCACGCGATTGTGACGTCGATGCCGGCGGGGGTCCCGTCAGCGGGAGTGACCATGGACGAGCGGATAGGAAATCTCATGCGCGAGCGCGGGCAGGAAAATCTGCTGTCACGCGTGGACGATCCTGATCTGGAAGATAGAATTGTCGCGTCGCTGCAGGCTCTAGATTCAAATACCGAACCAATTCGAGATGCGATTGGAGCGACGGTCGCGCGCAATTTGCAATTGATGGCTCGGATGGGCGTTTATTTCGAAGAGCAGGTCGCGCGGCGGTATCCCGGATTCCCTATTCGAGCTGGCGTTCTAGCATGGCAGGATTATCTGCCGCCGCTTAGTCCGGCTTTGAGCAAGTTTCTCGAAGAACATAGCGGAGTTACGGCCGCTTAATGGCACCTGGCATGAGTTTTTTGAAGAACATTTTCGAGAGGCTGGGGCAACGAGCCGACGCGCCTGTGCTGCGCGAAATTCGCGACGGCAAAGTGAAATCGGCATCGGGCGGCGAATTATTGGGGATGGTGCAAGAGGCTCGAGACTTCCTGAACGCGCGTGGCTTGAAAAAGAAGGACCGCTGCGCTCTGCTTGGTTCAAACAGCATTCGCTGGGTGGCGCTGGATCTGGCAATGATGGCGGAGGGGATCGTGGTTGTGCCGCTGTATTCGCGGCAAGCTCCGGCGGAGCTGGTGGCCATGCTGAAAGATTCTTTGCCGGCGAGAATTTTCTGCTCCAACGCCAAACTTTCCGCGGAGATCACCAAGCAGTGGCCGGGCACGGCCCATATTACGTTGTTCGATAGCGTTTTCGCCGGGCAAACTGCAAACCCGGCGCCGCTGGCGCATCTCGCCGATTCCGATGTGCTCACGATTATCTACACTTCCGGGACTTCGGGAGAATCCAAGGGCGTGATGCTGAATGCCGCGAACGTGAACCACATGCTGGGATGCACGAATGCGCGGCTGGATCAGCTTATGGGGCAGCACGATAGACAGGGCCCGGATGAAATCTTCCACTATTTGCCGTTTTGTTTCGCGGCGTCGTGGATTTTGTTGCTTACGGCGCTGTCGCGCAACAGCGTGCTGACGTTGTCGACTGACGTCTCCAAGATTGCTGACGATTTGAAAGTCTCTACGCCGGATTATTTTTTGAATGTTCCTACGCTGCTGGAGCGAGTGCGCGCAAAAATCGCTGAGACGATTCAAAAGCGGGGAGGGTTTGCGGCATTTGTTTTTTCGCGCGCGCAGCAAGGGTATGTGCGGCAGCAAAATAACCAATTGCGTGCGCTCGACGGGTTGTGGCTATGGTTGGCAAAAAGAGTGATGTTCCCGGAAATACGCAAGAGCATCGGGCCGAAATTGAAGGCGCTGATTTGCGGGTCGGCGCCGCTGTCCATAGAAACGCAGCACTTTTTCATGATGCTGGGGATACCGGTGCTGCAAGCGTACGGGCTCACCGAAACGACGGCAATTTGCACGCTGGACGATCCAACTCGCGTGGTATCCGGACGCGTGGGATTGGCAATCCCGGGAATCGAGATGAAGCTGGCCGAAAATGGAGAGATTCTGGTCCGCGGGTCGAATATTTTCCCCGGTTACTGGCAACGACCGGAGGAAACAGCGAAGGCTATCGAGGACGGCTGGTTTCACACCGGCGATCAGGGCGAGGTGGACGCGGCGGGATACTGGCGAATTACTGGACGTCTCAAAAACTTGATCATTTTAAATTCGGGCCACAATATTGCTCCGGAACCGCTGGAAGAAGAACTGGCGCGTCATGTGCCGGAAGCGCAGCGGGTTATTTTGGTCGGCAATCAGCGAAGCTTTCTCGCTGCTTTGGTGACAGCGCATTCTTCAAACGGACTGACGGATGCAGACATTCAGTTCGCCATTGAACAAGTAAATGGAGACTTGCCGCACTACAAACAGATCAGAGCATTTGCGATTCTTCCCGAGCCCCTGAGTCCGGAGAATGGGTTGCTGACTACAAATGGTAAGCTCAAGCGGGATGCAATCGCCGCGCGGTTCGCGACGGAGATCGAACAGCTTTACCAGAAGCCATCCGCATGAAAACTTTTCAAGGCAAGACGCTTTCGTGGGAGGTTGTTGACGGAACAATCGAGCTCACGCTCGATCACGCTCCGTGCAACGAGATTGGGACGGCGGTGTTGGCCGAGCTTGAACAGTTCGTCGCCGCACTGGGAAAATGGAAGGCCGAAGCGCACGCACTCATTATCTCGAGCGCACGCACGGAAGGATTTTGCGCGGGTGGCGATTTACGCGAGCTCTTTCACCTTTCGCAGGAATTGCCGGCTGCCGAACGGCTGAGCGGTCTTCGAGACTTTATCGAGCGCATTCATGCAGTAATGAACGCGCTCGACGAAGCGCCGTTCACTACCATTGCTGCTGTGAACGGGCTTACGTTTGGCGGCGGATTCGAACTTGCGCTCACTTGCGATTTGATCATTGCGGACAAGATGGCCCGTTTTTGTTTTCCGGAGTTGCGGCTGGGATTGATACCGGGATTCGGCGGAATTCCCCGGCTGAAACGAGACCTCGGAAATGCGGCGGTCCGCGATTTGGTCCTCACTGGACGCAGCATCAACGCGGCGAGGGCGCAGTCCGCCGGCATTGTGAGCCAAGTGACCGCTGAAGGAGACGCGTTGCGCGTGGCGCGGCAGACCGCGGCACAGCTGAAAAAATTTGATCGCGGCACGGCCCTGGCGGCTAAGCGTTTCATAAAGCCGATCCCGCATGACGAATTGCGCCGCGAGATCGAAATTTTCTGTGACCTCTTCTTGCGGCCGGCGGTAGAAAAGGGGCTGCGAAAATTTGTGGAGAGCAAGGACGCGCTGCCATATTTACCGTAATCCTTTTACTGTATCCATAGGGCATCGAACAAAAGCACATTGCGCTCTATTTGTGGCAACATAGAAGCATGAGCTCCTTACAGAGCACAACTGAAGAAGTATTGCGGCTCGCCGCCGAACATTTCAAAGTGCCGCCAGAGCAGCTCTCGCCCGACGACGATTTCTTCAAAAAACTCGGCATCAACAGCTTGCAGGCGCTGGATTTGCTCACGCGCATCGAGCACCATTTCAAAATCGAGCTCCCCGATTACGAACTGCAAGGCGTGACCGATTTCCGCACGCTCGCCGAGCGCATTCAGCTGCGCCTGTGATGCTTGACCTCCGCGAATATCAATCCCTGGGCGAAGCTTTGCGTGCGGCACTCGAACGCTGGCCTGAAGAAGTTTGCCTGATCGAAGCAGACCGCGAGCGCGAAAAAGCGCGGTTCACGTACAAGCAATTTAAAGAAGCTGCGTTGCCGCTTGCCGGCGCGATGCAAAATGCGGGATTTCAGAGCGGCACGCACGCCGCTATTATCATGACCAATCAGTCGAAATGGCTGATTTCCGCTTACGCGATTTTTTTCTGCGGTGGAGTTCTGGTTCCCCTGGACTACAAGCTGACGGCTGCCGAACAACTGCACCTTCTTGCACACTCGAGGGCTGAATTCTTGATCGTCGAATATCATCTTTGGCGCGCGATCGTGCAGGCGGATGGTTTCGAGAATCTTGCGGCGCGCAACGTGCTGGTGACGGAGGCGCCCGGCGGCGTTGATCTGGCTGGGGCCAAGCGCTGGGAGGAATTTAAGGGCCAGCGCGAACCACAATTCGTGCGCCGCAGCCGGCAGGAAGCCGCGTGCATTGTTTATTCCTCAGGTACCGGGGGGCATCCGAAGGGCTGCGTGCTGACGCACGAGAATTATCTTGAGCAGTGTATGGCTCTGACTGCGCTGTATCCTTTCTGGCCAGGCGTATGCTATCTGAGCATCTTGCCCACGAACCACGCCATCGATTTCATGATCGGCTTCATCGGACCGTTTACTTGCGGCGCCGCCGTTGTGCATTTGCGTACCCTTCGTCCGGAATACATTCGTGAGGCGTTTACGCGCTACAAAATCACATACATGACATTGGTTCCGATGGTTTTGAAGAGCTTGGAACGCGGCTTGCGTCAGCGATTTGCCGACTTGCCGAAAGGACGCCGGGCCATTCTGAACGCACTGATCAAGACCAATCGCGTGCTTACTCGCCGACGGCCCAATGTGAAGTTAAGCCGGCGACTGTTGCCCCAGGTGCACCAGGCTTTTGGCGGCGAATTGCGCGCATTTTTCGTTGGCGGCGCCTTTACCGAACCTTCGACGCTGCAATTTTTTTACGATCTCGGAATACCGGTGGGAAACGGATATGGTTGCACAGAAGCTGGCACGGTGATCACGGTGAACGATTTCAAGCCCTTTCGGGCCGACACGGTTGGGAAACCGCTGCCGGGCATCGCGGTGAAAATCCTAAATGCAGATCCTGAAGGAATCGGAGAAGTAGCGGTACGCGGCAAAACGATCATGTCGCAGTATCTCGACGAACCCGAAATGACGTCGCAAACGATCGTGGATGGTTGGCTGATGACCGGAGATTTAGGCCGCCTCGATGCGGCAGGCCACTTGCAGCTTTTTGGCCGCAAGAAAAATATGATCGTCACCGAAGAAGGCAAAAATATTTATCCCGAGGACGTTGAAACAGCGTTCGAAAGTCTCGCGGTAAAGGAATTCTGCGTGTTCGCGGCCAATTATCTTTGGCCGCAGCGTTCGATGGTGGGCGAACAATTGGTGATTGTGCTTCATCCCGAAGCCGGGAAAACGATCAACAAGGATTTTGTGGAAGAGGTTGCTGCGCGTAATCGTCAACTGACAAATTACAAACGCATACACGGCTACCTCAGCTGGAACCGGGATTTTCCCCTCACGGCGTCGATGAAAATAAAGCGCGGCGAGTTGGCGGAGCAAATTCGCGGAAGTGTTGACCGCTCTGCGATGGTGACTCTGTGATCAGGCCGGCCGGCCAAAGACGTGCCGACAAAGAAAACGGGGCACGGTATCTGGCCATCGTGAATCCGGCAGCGGGAAATGGACGATGCCGCAGATTCTCACACGCCACTTTAGGCCGCGTCCGTCGCGCAGGGATAGATTTGGTGGTTTCTGAAACTACGCGCCGCGGAGAAGCCTCTGAAATCGCGCGCAAGGCGTATAAAGAAGGCTTTCGGAATTTTATCGCGGTCGGCGGGGATGGCACCTCTTTTGAAATTTTAAACGGCTTGTTCCCCGAGGCGAGCGATCCCGGCGGACGCGTGGCGCTCGGTTTCTTGCCGCTGGGTACCGGAAATTCATTTCTTAGGGACTTCACCACGCAAGGCGTTGAACATACGCTGACGGCATTGCATGATAGGAAACGGCGTGCCTGTGATGTGATTCGCCTGCGGCACGCGAACGGAGAACTTTACTTCATAAATCTGCTGAGCCTCGGCTTTCCTGCTGATGTGGGAGAAACAGCCAATCGCGAATTCAAGCGCTGGGGCGAACTTGGCTATATATTCGCAGTATTCACGCGCCTGCTTGGGCTGAAGCATCTGTCGTTTCCACACCGGCTGGACCATGCGGAAAATCTGAATCAGGAGCCAGCGCTGTTTCTTTCCTTCAGCAACAGCAAATTCACTGGCGGAAAAATGATGATCGCGCCAAAAGCAGACCCCACAGACGGCTTGATCGAGTACGTTCGCTGGGCTCCGGTTAAGCGGCTCAATTTGCTGAAGAATTTTCCGGCGCTTTTTACAGGAAAGCACATCGAGCATCCGCTGGCTTCTCGTGCGGCGGCGAAACGCGTGGATTTCCGCCTGGAAGGACCGGTGAACGTGATGATCGATGGCGAAATTCTGAATCTCGAGTGCCGCTCGCTCGAAATTCTGCCGGGCGCATTTGACGCCATCGTATGAGAAAAGCGTATCTCACGGTCCGAGCGCTCATACTGTGGGCCATCAGCGGAATTCATTTTGTGGTGGTATGCGTATTCCTGATTCTTCTGGCAATCCTCATCGACCCGAGAAAAAACGACTGGCCGCAGCGATTGTTTTTTCGAAATATTTTGCGGCTGATTGGTGTGCAATTCGAGGTGCACTGCGCGCCGGGCTTCGATCCTGCGCGCACAAGCATTTTTATAAGCAATCACGTGAATATTTTCGATCCGTTTGTGGTGTACTCGGCAATTCCACAATTTTTGCGCGGATTTGAGCTGGAGTCGCATTTCAAGATACCCATATACGGTTGGATGATGAGTAGATTCGGCAACATTGCGGTGCCGAACGAGCCTTCCCGCGCGGGATTGGAAACCATGACCAAGCGCGCGAAAACGGCTCTGGATTCGGGAGTGAGCTTGATCGCTTTTCCCGAGGCCGGCCGTACCCGCGACGGCCACACGCATGATTTCAAAAAAGGGGTTTTCAATCTGGCGCAAAAATTTGGCGTGCCCATCGTTCCCGTGAGCATTTGCGGCTCGTACGGGTTTTTCCGGACGGGACATTGGATGATCTATCCCGGGAAAATTATCGTTTGTTTGCACGATACGATTGAAACGGCGGGTGTGGAACGCGCCGCAGTCGATGCTTTACGGCAAGAAGTGCAAAATATTGTAGCGGCGCCGGTAGAAAAATCCCTCGAAGAAAATCCGCCGGAAAACCCTTAAGTGGGGTTGGCGTCGGGAAGAGTTCGGCCGGCTCGGAGTTCCTGCCAGGTATAAATGACGCGGTGAATTACAGTGATGGTGGAAAATGTCGCAATGACCCAAAGCACTTGGGCCATGCGGTTGAAGGCGCCACCCATAATCAACAGAACCAGCCGCTCGGGACGCTCCAGAAATCCAACTTTACATAGCGGTATAAGCGACTCCGCACGCGCTCGCGAATAACTCACCATGAACGAGCTGGCCATGGCCACGGCGGCCAGCGCCATGTAAAACGATCGGCCGATCAGCGTGTAATAAACGACCAGGCCCATGTAGAGCGCGAGATCCGAATAGCGGTCGAGCGTGGAATCCAGGAAGGCGCCGAAAGCGGTGACGCGTCCGACGCGGCGGGCCACTTGTCCATCGGCCATGTCCAGGAAGCCCGCGAGAAAAAGAACTGCGGCGGCTTGCCGGAATCGTCCCATCGCGAACAGTACCGCAGCCCAGGAATTTACCGCCAGACCTAAAAACGTGAACATATTCGGCGTAATTCCGGTCGCAGCTAGACCACTCACCACGTGGCGCAGCAGCCATCCGCCGCCTTCGCCGATCCAATAAGTGAGGGGGCGCTGCCGAGCTGGCTCGGTTGCCATGATTTGAAAATAATACACTGGAAAGATGCGGACGGATACGCGCCGATTCATTTCCTCAATCCTGGGAAAATGAAGGCGCAGGAGTTCAGCGTAGTTTCAGCGGCATTTCGGGAACGTTTGCGGCGTGCCGCAGTTTCGGTTCGGTCACGGCTTGCACTTCTGCAGGAGTAAAACCAGGGGCTACCTCGCGGAGCACGAGGCCTTCCGCCGTAACGTCAATTACTGCGAGGTCGGTAATGATGGTATCCACGCATTCGATGGCGGTGAGCGGATACGTGCAGGTTTTCACAATTTTGGGCAAGCCGTCCTTTGCAGTGTGTTCCATGGTGACGATAAGTTTTTGCGCGCCAACGGAGATGTCCATGGCGCCGCCGATTCCGCCTGCGCCTTTCGCGCCCGGGACGCGCCAATTGGCGAGATCACCGCGTTCAGACACCTGCAGCCCGCCCAGAATGCAGATATCGAGGTGACCGCCGCGCGTCATCACGTGCGCGTCATCTTGAGAAAAATACGCACCTCCGGGAAGAAGCGTAACGGGAACTTTCATGGCGTCGACCAGATCGAAATCTTCTTCGCCCGTCTTGGCGCGAGGGCCCATGCCGAGAATTCCGTTCTCACTGTGAAAGTACACCGAGATATTCGACGGAACGTAGGCGGCGATCAGATTCGGAATTCCCCAACCAAGATTCACGTAAACGCCATCGGGCAACTCCATAGCGGCCCGCTCAGCAATCTGTTCTCGTGTGAGGCGCGACTTAGACATAACGCTTCCCCGGAGCCTGCACGATGCGATCCACAAAAATCGAGGGCGTAACGATTGTTTCGGGGTCGAGCTGTCCCGTGGCAACGATCTCTTCCACTTCTACAATCGTGAATTTCGCCGCAGTCGCCATAATCGGGTTGAAATTTCTTGCGGCTTTGCGATAGATCAAGTTACCCATGTGGTCTGCGCGTTGCGCGCGAATGAAAGCGTAGTCCGCGCCCAATGCCTGCTCCAAAATGTAACGCTTTCCGCGGATTTCGCGCTCTTCTTTGCCGCGCCCAATTTCAGTGCCCACGCCCACAGGCGAGAAAAACGCAGGAATTCCAGCGCCGTGAGCTCGCATGCGTTCGCACAAAATTCCCTGCGGGACCAGTTCGAGCACGATTTCTCCTGCGTCAAACTGCTCTTGAAAGTATTTGGCGCCCGGGCCGGGAAAGGCCGCCACAACACTGCGGATTTGCTTGTTCTTAAAAAGTATGCCGAGTTCCCCTTCGCCGGTGCCGCAATTATTACTGATGACTCCCAGATTCCGCGCGCCTTGCCGCGCTAGTCCTTGAATCAGATTATTGGGAAAGCCAGCGCCGCCGAACCCGCCAAACATGATCGTCGCACCATCGGGTATATCGGCTACCGCGGCGTCGATCGTGGGACAGACTTTTTCTTTTAAAGGCATGTTGGCTATATTTGATTTTCTATCATGGATGGCCCGAATTCCCGGCTGGATTGTGCTCGCACAAGTCATTCATAACACGATCCGACAAATCCGCCAAAATCGTTTGAAAGCGTCTGTGCAACCTCGAGCTCCACACCTACAGAAACCCATGTATTGTGATAAGCTTCGCCACTACGCTTCAGGAGTACGACGGTTGCGCGATTTATGCCCAAAAGAATTCTCATCGCAGATGATAACGCCGGCGTGCGATCTCTAATTCGCACCTATCTGGAGATGCAGACAGAGTTTGATGTTTGCGGAGAAGCTACGGATGGCGTGGATGCTATCGAGAAAATAAAGGAACTGAACCCTGACTTGGTTCTCCTGGATTTGGCGATGCCTCGGATGAACGGTGCGGAAGCGGCGTCGATCATAAAAGGCTCGATGCCGCATGTTCCAATCATTTTGTTTTCCGTGCACGGCGAAAAAATCGGGAAGGCCCTGGCTTCAGCCGTCGGAGTCGATGCCGTCCTGTCCAAACCAGACGGGATTGCAAATCTTGTGGAAAGCGTTAGAAATCTTCTGGGAGCTGCTTAGTTTCGACCAGCCTCCTCCCGTTTTTTCCAAGCTGCATTTCAAGGATGAAGCTTCGAGAAGGCAGCTTGATCGCGACACGCTGCGACGTAGGGCTTCTCTTCGGCTAACGCAATAAAACTTGGTGCCCGGGGTGACTTCGTGCTCCGCAGTTCCAAACGGGTTCGCCAGAAATCCACTGGCTATTCGGAAGTTATTCTGGGCGAGAAGTCCGCTTCTGACGCCCTTCAGGTTCGCGTACCTCACTAGGTTCAAGATACTTAATTGCCGCCACAACGGTCCGTGCACGATTCCTGCTTGCACGCGAAGTGGTAGCCTTTGCCCCCAACCAGCCGCCGACCGCAGCCATTACAGCGATTCGGTCGTCGTCTGCAGCCGAATACTTAGACAAACAAGAATCCATAGATTTCAATAAGGCTTGGAATCTGGTTCGGGACCAGAAGCTGGGCGATTTGTCTCTGACGGATGAGACTTCCAATAGTCCGTATTTCCGTGCGATTGGGTGCTGCACGGATTATTGCAAAGAGTTTACAACTGACGGCTTCCAGAACCGCTACAAATCAGCTAGCATTTGCTTACGGAATGGTGGGAACGACCTGGATTCGACCAGGATTATTCGGATGGACGATTCGTGCCACCAGAATCCGCGGAAGACTGAACACCTCAAGGCATTTCGGCTTTTAGCCGCCGAAGCGGCGAAGCGAACGCTAGAACAGCGCATGGCTTTGCGAGCGGAGTAAGATCCTCCGGCATTCTCACGGAGCGCTTAGCGAGATGGTGTTCGATGTATTTGGAGACGGAGTTGGTATATGTCTAATTTCTTCAAATTGTTGCTATCCCTTGCACTCTCGAGTGCGCTGATGTCTGGGCAAGACACTCTCTCGCGCGTCTATACAGACCGAAAGAATCAGGCACATGTTGTATACACGAACGGCAAAGATGTTGTTGTTGCTGCCGAGCGCGGCCAAATTGGTATTGACGCCATATAGATGGCAGGAGATGGACAGACGGCGGGATGGTTGGTTCTGTACACAAACCCAGACGGAGGTTCGCCGTTTGCAGGAAGCCTCGCCCTGTGGCGAGCCGGTAAAATTATTCGGCGCTTCCAGTCCGATCAGACGTTCTGGAGTTGGGCGTTTTATGCGGATGTTGCGCAAGTTGCGTACCATGTAGGCCCAATGCATAGCGAAACCAGTTCGCATTGTGAACTCCACGATATTGAGAGCGGACACCTAGTGGCATCGTGGGAGGGTGACTTAGACGATCCTAAGCGACCGCCGTGGACCAAAGGTCTGGACCACTAGCCGGGTCAGAAGGCGCGGAAAACACTCACGCGAACAACATGAGGCTGCTAATTTTCTATGAACCGTTTGAGCGTTCATGCTCAACTGGCTCGCATCGTCCGTCGTAGCGGGTTTGTACCCCCGGCTCTATGGCCCTCGAGGACTGTTGCACGAACTCGGGGCACCTAAACTCCAAGCGGGGCCAGGTTGCGGAGGCGATCGAAATGAAAACCTCGTTTTTCTCACTCTTACTTATTGTGGTTCTACTCGCGCTGGTTCCCGCTCGTTCGGGTGCACAGGCCTCGGGAGAGTGGCGCGACGACCTGGTCGATCCTATGGCCGGCACCTGGAAGTTGGAAGGACAGATCAAGGGTCATAGCACACACCACGAAATTCAGGCTGAGTGGGTGTTCAATCACCAGTTTCTTCGCATCCACGAAAAGACCAATGCCAACGCGCCCGCAGACGAGCGCCGCTACGAGGCGACTTGGTTCCTGGGCTACGATCCGATCAGCGAGCGCTACGTATTGCATCTACTCGACGTGTTCGGAGGGCGATTTTCAGAAACTCTGGGCTATGGCGTCCGTGATGGTAACGCAATCCGATTTGTTTTTGAGTATCCCGACGGCCCTTTCCACACCACTTATCGCTGGTCCCCAGAAAAAGATACTTGGCAGTGGCTGATGCAACAGAAAGATGAGAGCGGCAAGTGGACGAATTTCGCTGACCTCAAGCTCACACGGGTTCAGCAGTAGGCTCGTGGTATTTATCCGCCAAGACCCCGAACCCGTATCGAAGGCGGCGAAACTCGCGGACCACACGATCATTTCGATCGTGATCTCGGTGCAGTTCCTATGCTGTATCTTTTATCTTCTTTCGATCCCGTGGGCCTTCAATTACGGAGGAGGATCGGCTAGCAATCTTCTGCCTTGGATCGCGTACTGGTGTACTGGTGTCATCACCGCGGTTCGCCTGCAGAAGCAGGGCACATGGCGGCGCATCGCAGCCCTGATATGGAACTCATTGCTGCCGGGGTATTCGATCTTACACGGCAAGGTGAATTGGCAGAAGCCCTTCGATAACTTCGATGGCTATGCCACGATCTACGGAGTGTTCGTAGTAGCTTACCTTGCCGCTTCATCCGCGATGGGTGTTGGTGTGGGCGTCGTTGTACCTCAACCAGAAGAAAAGCCATAGAGTGTTTGTAGCGATTTTCCGCCTCCTGCGACCGAAAACGCGACACTAACAGTGCTCTCGCTCGACAAACACTAATGAATTACGCAAGCTAACCTCGCGGTTGGCGACCCTGGGGCAAGTTCACGCCTCGCAACGCAGCTCGTTAAGGGTTACAGCTTCGTTTGCCGACGAATTCTAGCGTCGTTCGAAGCAGTATTACGCAGCGGTTGGCTTTAATGGACAGTGGAATAGGACGGTAACATTGTAGTGAAAATGCCATCTGTAAGGCCAATATTACCGTACGGGAATAATATGTTTACTTAGGTCGAGAATCTGCGTAATATTCCCATACCAACGCATCTATCAGAAAATGCTTGACTTATTTAAATTCTGCTGTACACTATGCTATACATAGTGCTATACATGATGCTATACAGAAAGCTATACAAGAGGGAGACACATGGTTACTTTTACAAAGCAACTTCAGATTCGTGTAGATCCTGAATTTATGAAGAAGATTAGTAGAGAAGCCCGCCGCGAAAAAAGGAGTAAGGCGGCCTTCATTCGTCGAGTTCTTGAGCGTTATATCGAGGACAAGGAGTTCACGAAATCCGTCACTCCGCAAAAGAAAACGAATATCAACGTCCAAATTGCCGCGAAAGAGTCGATGACAAAGAATCAGGAGTTGCTCAAGAAGTTGGAAGATACCTAGTGTTTCAGTACCTCACTCTCGAAGATGTTGTGGAGATCCACCATAGGATCATTTCGAAAACGAAAGATCTCCCCGGCTTCTTGAATGGTGACTACGGCAGGGGACGAACTGATGCCGCCGTCAATCGCCCCCAGTGGCAGTATTACAATCACCTTTTTGTAAAAGCCGCCGCCCTAATGGATTCACTCGCGAACAATCACGGCTTTATGAGCGGGAATAAGCGAACGAGTCTTGTGGCGACGGATGCCTTCTTGCGAATAAACGGTTACTATCTGGACATCGAAACGGAAGAGGCGCACAGCTTTATTACAAATTCGATGGCCCGTGGAGTTTTCAACATCGAGTTAATTTCTGATTGGATTCTAGCGGCTCGTGAGAAAAGATGAAAGCCAATGTATGAGATTGAAGCGCGGGCGTGTGAGGAGAGCATCGTATGTCGTCGTCTTGCCACTACTGTTCCGCGCGAAGCAGCAGCGGCACGAGCAGCAGCATCCACCACACCCACAATCACGCCCATCATCGTCATCATCTAAGGCTGCACCCCTCCCTTGCGCATGCTCTTCATTGAGGTGCTGGTCGAAACGGATAAAGAAAAGCTGGCCAAACTAGTCCATGACACAGAGGGAGCTATATTCCTTCGCTGGCGGGAACTGACAGGCTCTTCGGACCATCATGAAGAACGAAACGAGATTCACAGGGCTTGCGACGCTTTGCTGTCTATCCAAGTGAACAAACTCGGCTGGCCGTCTAGTTTGCCCACACGCAAAAAAGTAAGGCCCGCAACCCATCCTTCGATACAAACCGCGCAATAAGCACGCCAATCGCTTCTTCCAGCAAAACAGAAACTCGACGCGCAACACTTCAATGTTCAATGTAGGACGTTGACTAGCTGACTGTCGCAGTTGTAACGTCAGGGTAAATTGTCGGCCCCCAGTCTCAATCCAATTTCACGGCGTCAAAAGGAGCATGATGCCAGAATCCTCTTTCTCCTGGAGAGAGCCCTTTGTTGCAGCAATGTTAGAAACCGATAAAGACAAGTTGACCGAACGAGTCCATGCCGCGGAGGGTGCAATTTTCCTTCGTTTGCAGGAACTGACAGACTCCGCAGAGCATCATGAGGAACGGACCGAGATACAAGTAGCTTGCGCGGCGCTATTGTCTGTTCAGGTGAACAAACTCGGCTGGCCCTCTAGCCTACCGATCAAGCGAGCATAACTCACGCAAGCAAAATTTGTTTCGCCTCAGCTGAAAATGGAGAGGACGCATGCGAAAAGAACGACAGCACTACACATCAGAAGAGAAGGTCTCCATCCTGAGACGCCACCTGTTGGATTACAAGTTCAAATCCTGGTGATTCGGCGTAAAACAAACGGAATACCTGTCTTACTACGCGACGAAATTTTAAACCGTCGAAATCGATTCGACTTTCTATGCGCCACACAGCCAAAGCGAAACGCCAAAGGCAGAGGCCTCACCTCTGAAGAGGTGAGCTAGGTTAACGGCAACCGCAACGACACTCAGCTCGCTAGGAACGCGGAAGAGATGACCAACGTCGCAGGCCCAGCAATCCGAGCAAGCCCGGGACTAGCATAACGAGAACGTTGGGTTCGGGCATCTGAATGATGTCTTGAACTGTGTCACCCGGCGGATTCACGTCCCAAATCATTGCATAGGTCCCTCTCACTGACGGTGCCGGCAGCGTGGAAGGCACGAGCGAATAAGTATAGGAGCCCGAGCCGCGCGTAGCTTCGAGGCAAACTGTTGACGAAGGCTGGCAGGTGAATTTGAAATATGTGCTACCAGCTTTGGTGACGAAATG
>Ga0073928_10005654_pt1 | contig 17326 bp, 15 predicted proteins | sample PaiPotPPA55metaG_FD_76969 | JGI IMG/M metagenome (GOLD analysis project Ga0073928, IMG submission 76969) | Iron sulfur acid spring bacterial and archeal communities from Banff, Canada, to study Microbial Dark Matter (Phase II) - Paint Pots PPA... ... | reverse complement strand
TTCACCCTGGTCGGCCCGGTAGACGCCTGAAATGATCTTGATCAACGTCGACTTGCCCGCACCGTTGTCGCCGGCGAGCGCCAGCACTTCGCCCGGCAGCAACTGCAACGACACGTGCTTGAGCGCCTCCACGCCGCCAAAGCGGATCGAGACGTCGCGCACCTCCAGGATCGGCGTGATCATTGGGCGCCTCCGAGACGGTCCTTGTATTGATCGATCAGTACCGACAGGATGATGACGATGCCCACCACGATGAATTGCCAGAACGCGTTGACGTCGACGAACACCAGTCCGAACTGGATCACAGCGATGATCAGCGCGCCGATCAGCGTCCCGACAACATTGCCGGTCCCGCCGAACAGGCTCGCGCCACCGATCACCACAGCGGCGATCGAATCGAGCAGCATCGGCTCACCGGCGTTGGCGGCGCCTGCAGCAAAACGCGCGGTATAGATGATCCCGCCGACCGCGGCGAACGCGGCGGCGATCAGGTACACCACCAGCAGGTGGCGTTTGACGTTGATGCCGGCGCGCACCGCTGACTGCGGGTTGCCGCCGATCGCATAGGTGTACTGGCCGAAACGCGTCTTCGAGAGCAGCAGATGCATGATCACCAGCAGCACCCCGGTCAGCACCACCGGCGTCCAGCCGGCGCCGAGCCAGGCAAGACCGGCGTTGTCCACCGAGACAGTCATGCCGCTGCCGGCCGCGAGAAAGCCTGCACCCCGCGCAACACCGTACATGCCGAGCGTGCCGATAAAGGCCGGCACGCCGAGCCATGCGATCAGCACGCCGTTGACTAACCCGGGAATCAGGCAGACCACGATGGTGAGCGGGATGGACACGATCAGGATCCACGGCGAGCCGCTGCCGAACAGCGTGAACTGCGCGACGCAGACGGCCGCCAGTCCCATCACGAAGCCCGCGGACAGGTCGATGCCGGCCGTGATGATCACGAAGGTCTGGCCGATGGCCAGCAGCAGCGGCGCGGCGGCAGCAAGACCAATCGATTGCAGGTTGTAGGCGTTAAAAAGAAACGACCGATGAGCCGAAATCTGCGCATATACCTCGAAAAAGGCGAGCAGGGCGGCCAGGAACAGCCACGGCCATAGCTTGGTAATCAGCGCGATCTTGTCGAGACGCGAGTTATCCATGGAGTTATCCGCGTTGTCATGAGCAGGACCCGCGTGCGCGGCCGCGCACGCGGTGGGGCCGGTCTATGAGTTCAGCCGGCCTGCTTTAGCTAGTTCGAATAGATGTATTGCTGCATGTCGGGCTTGTCGATATTGTTTTTATCGAGAACCTCGAAACCCGTGCTCTTGAGGGTGGGAATTTTCTTGCCGTGAATGACGTCGGCCGCGAACTTGACGCCGTAGTAGCCGATTTCGTCGGGGCGCTGTGCAATCGCGATATCGACCAGGCCGCTCTTGATTTGCTTGTCGATGCCAGGCACGGCATCGAATACGACCACCTTGACGACGCCCTGTTTACCCGCCGCCTTGACGCCTTGGGCCGCGCCGCTGCCGGAGAAGGTGTTGGCGCCGAACACGCCGGCGAGATCCGGATTGCGCGCCAATACCGCAGCCACGTGAGCAGCGGCCTGGTTAGCGTCGTCTTCGTTGTACAGCGTTTGCAGCACGGTGATGTTCGGGTGCTTCTTCATCTCCTCCGCGAAACCTTCAGCACGCGCGTCCGTGCTCGATATACCCGGCTTGTTGTTCTCGCAATAGACCGTGCCCTTGTCGCCGATAGCTTTGGCTAGCGCGCGAGCGGCGACCCGGCCGCCTTCGAGATTGTCCGAAGCAATATACGAAAGCGGGAAATCCGCATCGCCCTTGCCGGTCTGATAATGTCCATCGCCGATGTAGGTATCGACGGTAATGACCTTGATGCCGGCGTCGGCAGCTTCCTTCAGCGGGCCAATCAACTGTTGCTTGTCGACTGGCGAAATTAGCAGTACGTCAGGATGTTTGGCGATAAACGCTTTCAGGATTGGCACTTGCTCACTGGTGTTCCACGCTTTGGGAACCTGGAACAGCAACTCGACGTTCTCTTCCTTGGCGGCCCGTTCCGCGCCGCGATGCATGGTGAAGTAAAACGGATCAACCACACCCGGCAGGAGTGCAACCACCGGATGGGCAGCATCCGCCCGCGCAAGTCCCGACAGCGAAAAAACGATGATCGTTGAGACGGCAACCATACAGCGGGAAACGAATCGCTTCATTTTGTCTTCCTCCAGTTTTGAGTCCGACTTGCGACGCCCGACTTGTTCTACACGCTCCATGGCGACTGCAATCGGCTGTTGGGCAGTATAGGCGTGAGCGGTGTCAGTGGCCATTGGAATGACAACGCTAGTGGCGGTGCAACTGATAGCACGTCGACGGCGTATGGTGTTTAGTGATTTCGCGAAAATTCTGGCTATGCCTACGGCGATCATCGCTACCAGGTTCTTGCTCGACGCGATTAACCGCATAAGGTGATGGCGTATCACGACGGTCACGTGCCTGAGCACGCCATCGCGGCACATGGACCCGATGGGCATCCGGGCGAGCGTCTCGGCGGCACGCAGATGAACCACGCTGCGCTCGCGCGTGTGTTCGGTTGACGGAGCCCCAAAATTCGATCCTGTCTGATACATAAAAACATCGCACGAACCTATTTTCCCGACGTGAACCCTTTCACCTGATCGCTGCGAATAGTGTGTAGCAACTTGGCAATTGTCAAATTCGAAATCGGTGGCTTGCATGATATTACGCAGTCTTATTGTAATCATCAGCACTGCGAATAAAACTCATTATCTCCGAGTGAATGACAGTGGCACCGGTCTCGCGCCTGTCAGATTTTTCGCTTGTTTCGTTGGGGGGATCCTTCGTTGCAATGCAGATGACAGTTGTGCGCTGCGGTTAGCCATCTGCATGATGATCCCGTGGCTATCAAGCCCGAAGAAGTTAATGAAAGGTGACGTGAAATGATCAGGAAGTTGCTCATTGCCGGCGGCAGTTGCGTGGTCCTCGGGTATTTAGTCCTGTCTGCCTATGCGAATTACCACGACAGGAACTATGCCAAGCAGTCCGCGTCCCTGGCAGCCCATTCGGTGGAGAGCGGCCGGATTCGCGTGTTGCTGGATGAGAAAGCCTGCTATTACTGCCACTCCAGCCAAGCTACGCTACCGGGTTACTCGCGTTTGCCCGGCATGAAGCAGTTGTCCAGTTACGACGTCCGCACCGGGCAGAAGAATTTCAGGATCGATGCCCTGTTCACGGCGCTTCAGGTTGGGACGCCCGTGCCCGAAGCGGATCTCGCGAAGCTCGAAGCGGTCGCGAAAGAAGGCACCATGCCCCCAGACTCTTCCGTGCGGTGCACTGGAGTGCGGGCCTCTCCGACGCTGACCGGCAAGTCCTGCTGGACTGGATTGCGAAGGAACGCGGGATGTACTACACCACTCCCGGTGTTGCACCCGAGTTCCAGAACGAACCGGTGCAGCCGCTGCCAACGTCGATTCCCGCAAAGTGGAGTTGGGCATGCAACTGTTCCATGATCCCAAGCTGTCCTCGGACAACACCGTCTCCTGCGCAAGCTGTCATTCGTTGTCGGCGGGTGGAGTCGATGGCCGTAAAACGTCGCTCGGCGTGGGCGGGGAAGGTGGGGCCGATCAACGCGCCGACCGTTTTCAATGCCGTGCTGAATCACACGCAGTTTTGGGACGGCCGCGCTGCCACGTTGCAGGATCAGGCCGGCGGTCCGCCGCTTAACCCGGGTGAGATGGCCTCGACGTCCTGGGAGCAAATTATCGGCAAGCTGCAAAAGGACTCCTCCTTCACCGAGGCGTTCAGCAAGGCGTATCCAGAGGGTTATTCAGGCGCCAACATTACCGATTCAATTGCCGAATTCGAAAAAACCCTGCTGACCCCGAGCCGTTTCGATGCCTACCTGAGGGGAGACAAAACGGCATTGACGAGCAAGGAGTTGCATGGCTACAACCTGTTCAAGGCAAACCGTTGCTTTACCTGTCACGTCGGTCAGAATCTCGGCGGTCAGTCGTTCGAGCGGATGGGATTGAAGGGTGATTATTTTGGAGACCGCGGTGACAGCATGACCGCAGCGGACGATGGCCGCGTGAACGTCACCGGAGACGAGCATGACCGTTATCGATTCAAGGTGCCGATCCTGCGCAATGCGGAGCTGACCGCACCGTATTTCCACGATGGCGGTACCGCCGATCTTCATCAGGCGGTTCGTACCATGCTGAAGTATCAAGTCGGCAAGGAGTTGCCCGAGGCCGATGTCGATGCGCTCGTCGCCTTCCTGAAATCGCTGACCGGGACTTACACACCGTTGAGCAGCAGCGAGAAGGGGGATGTGGCAGCGAGCGCGCAACCCGTCTTAAGCGATTGAACCGCTGCCTGAGAAAGAGCAGCGCTTATCCTGGTTGTCTTCATTCGCAGGCGCTGGGCGGAGGCGCAGCAGCTGGCTGTCGCCGCCGCCGGAGAAACCAACTATTGCAGCGGCTTGTGAGCGTCCTCGGACGCCGACAGCATGCGCTCCACATACCGCGCGATTATGTTGAGTTCGGCCGGAGACGCTTGTCCCGCAAGGCGTGCGATTCGGCAGTGTGCGCGTATACGGTCAAAGATGCCGTCAAGTCACGCGGACTGTAGCGAGACGTCGATAGACGATGACGTATTTACTTCTGTTTGTCTGATATGGCAGGCACGAGTAGTCGACGTGCGTCCTTGAGCAACAGAAGCAATTGCTGTTCTTGCGCCGGTGAAGCTTCAAACCCGAAACGCAGATAGAAGCGTGCTGCATCCTCATCGATCGGGTGTGTTAGCAACGCACGAACGCCGGCCTGTTCGGCGATAGCCACGGTACGCCGGATTGCATCTTGCAGCATACCAATCCCGACGCCACGCCCATTGTCCTGCATTGCTACCGCTAGCCGAGCCAGAATGACAACAGGGATCGGATAGGCTCCCATCCCTTTACGTACCCGATCGGGCGCCTCAAAAGTATCGATCTGCCCTACAGCCAGGCTGTAGTATCCAACTAGGCGCTGATCTTCGGTAACGACGTAGGTCTTGGCTGAACCGCTGGCTTGAGCCTGCCGCGCATGGCGCAGCAGCCAGTCATTCAGGCCGGGCTTGCCGCAATCGAAGCCTTCCAACACATGGCTGCCGTCTAGCGCTTGCAGTGGGGACAGCGGCATCAGCTCTCCCAAGGTGCCGTTCGGGAGAACAACTCCTTTAAGCCGGCATTGTCTTGGGTCGGGCGATCGAGCATGTCAAGCAGCACTTTCGATTGGCTTTCGGTCACGAGGAACAAACGCTGATCAAGCAGGGTTCGTTCGGCAACCTGACAGGCGCTGTCGAGAATGAAATCGGTCATTGATTTGTGCGCGATCTCGGCTGCGCGGCGCAGCACCGCTTCCTGCTGCGGCGTGGCTCGCAAACCCAGGCGGGCGGAACGGGTAGACGTGCTCATGAGAGATTCTCCTTCAGATGTACGTCATGTTAGCACAACAGGCGTACATTCTGTCTGGATGCAAGATCTGCCCCTTTTTTCATGCTATATTTTTACTGTACTCAAAAGCTGCTCAAGCGTCTGAAACCCGAAGTGATCGAGGTCGGAGGCAGCACCACGAAGCTTGGCAACTGGTATGCAACCGTTTTGCCATGGAAGCCGCAGATTGCGATGCTTGTGAATGAACGAACGCTACTGCCGGTGCTGATGCCTTTGGCTCCGGCGGCTAACCTGGCGGCCAGGTTCCCTGGGGCTCTGGTAGATATACTGACCGCCCACGGCGTACCGCGCCCATTTATCGACTCGGAAGTGTCTCAAATGCAGGTCGTCAAATACGCGAGGACGCAAAATCGCAGTGTTGTCGGCATCATGACGCAGTTCGCATATCTTGCCGAAACACACCGTGTCTACGACAAACCGAACGAACTCATCGCGCTGTCGCTAGAACTGGCGCGCACACCATGTAGCCCGCTTTACAAGGGGTCGGTGTCTCCGAAGGGGGCATTGAAAGAGCTGACGAGCGGGGGAGCGGTCGCCTGATTGCGAGCCGGCGAGGTCGGCGATAATGCCGGTAATCTGCTTTGTACCTGCCAGACTGAACTTGCCAATTGACATGTTGAACGAAGTGCTCTCGCGCCTCACCATGGACCAGCTGAAATCGCTAATGCGCTGGTTGCCCGATACGACGCCGACCGGAAAGAAAGACCAACTGGTCGGACAGATCCTGAAGAGTCTCGACGGCGATGGGCTGCGCATGCTTTGGGACCGTCTGGACGATACGCAACGCATGGCGGTTACGGAGGCCGCGTACACCGCGCATGGGGTTTTACATCGAAAACGGTTTCGAGCGAAATACGGGAGATTGCCGGATTTCACTGTCAATGAAGGCGGCCGGCGCGACTCCTCCCGTGGGCAACCGACGGCGCTAGGGCTCTTCTTGCACTACGAGGACGGTTACCACCGCTTGCCATGCGAACTGGGTGAATGGCTGCGCAGCTTCATGCCTGAACCTTCGCCCGTCAGGTTGAGTCCAGTCGAGGCGCTGCCCGAAAAGATCGGCGAAAACCCGGTGACTGTGAGGTGCACGGAGCGCGACGCATTGCGGGATCTTCCGGTTCTGCTCCGGTTGACGGACCAGGGGAAGCTTCGGGCGAGCGAGAAAACGTCGTTGCCCGGAAGCGCTACGTTGCGCTTGCTGACGGAGCACCTCTCCAACGGGGATTTCTATTGGCCGGCAGGCGGTAACCCCAATCCGGAGATCGGTCCGCTCAAGGCCTTCTCCTGGCCGATGCTGCTTCAGGCAGCAGGGCTGGTCCAGCGAAACGGCAGCACACTGGCTTTGAGCATCGCGGGTCGGAAAGCGTTGGGGTCTGCGCCAGCCGTTGTGTTGAGTGCGATCTGGAGAAAATGGCTGAAGACCAATTCGTTCGACGAATTCAGCCGCATCGATGTCATCAAGGGGCAGAGATCCAAAGGGCGGGCAATGACTGCGGTAGCGCCGCGTCGGACTGTGATCAATGAAGTGCTGCGAGACTGCCCGATCGGCGCCTGGGTCGGCGTTGACGACCTTTCGCGGTTCATGGAGGCAACTGGGCGCACGTTTGAAGTAACGAATGATCCGTGGAGCCTTTATATCTGCGAACCGCAATATGGCAATCTGGGTCACGACGGCTATCACGATTGGTCGATTCTGCAGTTTCGATATGTTCTCTGCATTCTGTTCGAGTACGCAGCGGCCCTTGGTGTGGTCGATGTCGCTTATATCGAGCCCGCTGGTGTACGTGACGACTATCGCGGAATGTGGGGAACCGATGACCTGGAATACCTGAGCCGCTACGACGGGCTGATGTATTTCCGCATTACCCCGCTCGGTGCATATTGCCTCGGATTGAATGAAGAGTACTTGCCTCCACCGGTTGTGCCGAGTGTCAAGCTTGCCGTTTTGCCGAGTTTGCAGGTGAATGTCACCGACGGACAGCTGTCGATGGACGAAACGCTGACGCTGGCTACGTGGGCAGAGGAACTGAAGGGAAACAGGTGGCGCCTGGACCATCAAAAGGCAGTTGGTGCCATCGAGAAAGGGCTCGATATTGAGGAGCTTCGGGCTTTTCTCGTGGCACGGGAAGATCAGCCGTTACCTGAAACAGTGGAGTCGTTCATCAAGACTGCCGGGCAACAGGGGAAGGCGCTGAAAGTCCTGGGAACCGCGCTACTGATTGATTGTGAGAACGAGAAGATCGCTTCAATGGTGGCGGACGCGAAGGAAACAGCTGGTCTTTGTCTGCGTGCAGGCGAGCGACAACTGGTGGTCAGGCTTGAGCACGAAGAAAAATTTCGGAGCCTTGTCCGCAAGCTCGGATTCGGCGTGACAGTCTGATATCCGGCGCGCCGAGGTCAAAGAACCCGGAGGTTCCAAAGTCGCCCGACGGACGACTTGTCACGCAGCGACAAAAACAGTTATGCAGCGAGGGCGGCCGCAGCGGTTAGTTGCGCGCTATGGGAGACGTCGCCGACAGCATCCGCTCCACGTACCGCGCGATCAGATCGATCTCCAGATTGACCTTCGCGCCGGCCTTCAGGTGCCGCAACGTGGTCACTTGCACCGTATGCGGAATCAGGTTGATCGAAAACTCGCAGCCTTCGGGCCGGTCGTTCACGGAATTCACCGTCAGGCTCACGCCATTCACCGTCACGGAACCCTTGTAAGCCAGATACTTGCCGATATCGCGCGAGGCGAGAATCCGCAACTCATGCGACTCGCCAACAGGGGCGAAATGCGTCACTTCACCAAGACCATCGACGTGTCCCGACACCAGATGCCCGCCCAGCCGGTCATGCGCACGCAGGGCCTTTTCCAGGTTCACATCGCCGGGTTCGGACAAGCCTGCCGTCTTGCTCAGGCTTTCGCGCGATACATCGACGGCAAAGGACCCGGCGGACTTCTCGATCACGGTCATGCACGCGCCCTGGATGGAGATGCTGTCGCCAAGCTCCACGTCCGCGAGATCCAGCCCGCCGGACGCCACCGTGAGACGAACACCGGTATCGGTATCGGTGGCTGAACCCAACGGCGTAACGGCTTCAATGCGGCCGACCGCCGCGACAATTCCTGTGAACATCGTCGAGCTTCCTTAGGTTGTGCGTATTGTGTTGTGCGTTAGATGATCGGTTTTGCGTCCGTGGGCACATCGGTCTTCACCACCGCGAAGCGCGCCAGGATGCGCAGGTCATCACCCAGCCGGTCAATGCGATGAAACCGCAGATGCGGCCGGGCATCGAGTGTATCGGGCGGCGTGAAGTCGAACATACCCGGCGCGCTGCCCAGCAAACTCGGCGCGAGATAGACCAGCAGTTCGTCGACACACCCCTCGCGCAGCAGCGAACCATTGAGCTTGTGGCCCGCTTCCACGTGCAATTCGTTAATGCCGCGATCGGCGAGGATACCCAGCATGGCAGGCAGATCGACCTTGCCTTGCTCGTTCGTCAACGGCGTGAATTCGATACCACGTTCTCGCAGCGCATCGGCTTTCGCGGGGTCCGGCTCGGCGCCGCAAAACACCCACGGCGGCGGGCCTTCCAGGATCCGGGCGGTGAGCGGCACGTCCAGGCGGCTATCAATCAGCACGCGTTGCGGCTGACGCGGCGTCTCCACTGCGCGCACGGTGAGTTGCGGATCGTCCTCCCGCACCGTGCCAATGCCTGTCAGGATCGCGCATGCGCGCGCACGCCAGGCGTGCCCATCGGCTCGCGCCGCCTCGCCGGTGATCCACTGGCTTTCACCGCTCGGCAAACCGGTGCGGCCGTCCAGCGTGGCCGCGACTTTCATGCGCACCCACGGACGGCGGCGCGTCATGCGCGACACGAAGCCGATGTTCATCTCGTACGCTTCATTGGCCAGCAGGCCGCAGCGCACATCAATACCCGCGTCGCGGAGAATTGCCAGTCCGCGCCCGGACACCGCCGGATTCGGATCTTCCATTGCTGCGATCACCTTGGCGACCCGCGCGTCGATCAGCGCGTGCACGCACGGCGGCGTGCGGCCGAAATGGCTGCACGGTTCGAGCGTGACGTAGGCGGTGGCACCCCGCGGATCGTGGCCGCGCGCCCGCGCGTCTTTCAACGCGCGAATCTCGGCGTGGTCCTGACCGGCCGGCTGCGTAAAACCTTCGCCGATCACGTCGCCGTCTTTCACCAGCACGCAGCCAACGCGCGGATTCGGCGTCGTCGTGTACATGCCGCGGGCGGCCAGCGCCAGCGCGCGCTCCATGTGCGAGAAATCGGTCTGCGAGAACATGGCGGCGGCTCTAGGCGGCAACGCGAGCGAACGCGCCGCGGGCGGCGTCGAGCGTCGCGTCGATGACGGCATCGTCGTGGGCAATCGATACAAACCCCGCCTCATACGCCGATGGTGCGAAGTACACGCCCGCGTCGAGCATCTCGTGGAAAAACGCATTGAAGCGCTTCGTGTCGCCCTGTGTGACTTCAGCGAAGCTCCCCGGCACGCTCGCGGCGAAATACAAGCCGAACATGCCGCCGATAGCATCCGCGGAGAAGGGCACCTTGGCTTCTTTGGCAGCGGCCGCGAGGCCGTCGGCGAGACGGCGCGTTTGCTTGGTGAGTGTCTCGTAGAAACCCGGCGCCTGGATCAGTTGCAACGTTTTCAACCCGGCCGCGACCGCGATCGGATTCCCCGACAACGTGCCGGCCTGGTACACGCCGCCAAGCGGCGCGAGATGCGCCATGATGTCCCGGCGTCCGCCGAACGCTGCCGCCGGCATGCCGCCGCCGATTACCTTGCCCAGGCACGTCAGGTCCGGCTTGATGCCGTAGACCTGCTGCGCACCGCCCAGCGCTACGCGAAAGCCGCACATCACTTCATCGAAAATCAGCACCGAGCCGTACTCGTCGCAACGTGCACGGAGCGCTTGCAGGAATTCAGGCGTGGCTTTCACGAGGTTCATGTTGCCGGCCACCGGCTCCACGATCACTGACGCGATTTCCGCGCCGAACGCGGCAAACGCTTCGTCAAGCTGCTCGACGTTGTTGTATTCGAGGACGGTGGTGTGTTTGGCGATATCGGCGGGAACGCCTGCCGACGTGGGGTTGCCGAACGTCAGCAGACCGGAACCCGCTTTCACGAGCAGGCTGTCGGCGTGGCCGTGATAGCAGCCTTCGAACTTCACAATCCGGTCCCGCTTCGTGAAGCCGCGCGCGAGGCGCAGCGCGCTCATGGTCGCTTCCGTGCCGCTCGACACCATGCGGACCTGTTCTATCGACGGCACCAGCTTGCAGATCTCTTCCGCGATCTCGATCTCGGATTCGGTCGGCGCGCCAAACGAAAACCCGTTCGCGAGCACGCGCTGCACGGCTTCGAGCACTTCGGGGTGAACGTGGCCGAGGATCATCGGCCCCCAGGAACCGATGTAGTCGATGTACTGCTTGCCGTCGGCGTCCCAGAAATACGGACCTGACGCGCGTTCGATGAACCGCGGCGTGCCGCCGACCGAGCGAAACGCGCGCACCGGCGAGTTCACACCGCCGGGAATGGTTTTCTGGGCGCGTTCGAAGAGAGCTTCATTTCTGGACATGACAGGGCCTGCGCTGAAAATGACGGGTTCGGCTGGAGAGGGCTGCGGCCGCTGGCAACGATCAAGCCTGGATCGGCGCTGGGATCGGATTCGGCAGGATCCGGCGGGGTCCGGAGGTCGCTCGCGGCTGCAGGAAATCAAGATGAAATTGTACCGGAGTCGCCTGGCTTCAGTCCGCGACGCTCCGTCCCGGCGCCGCAATCGAAAGGACTGCGCGAGGCTTGTGAAAGCGGGGCGCGTACAATGCCCACTGTTTTAAGGCTTTGTTTAAGCCGTTCGCCTGCACGCCGGACGTGGCCGTTGCGAGGTTTTTCGCATTCGTATGCGTGTTCGTTTCGCTACTCGTCGCTTGCCGGTCATCGCCCACCAGTCCCGGAAACCGCGCCTTTTCCTCAAGCTCCCTTTCGCCTCTCATGCCCGAAATCATCAAGCGCCGTGCCGACCGCCGACTGATCCTGTTGCTCGGCGCGCTGGCGGCGTGCGGCCCGCTTTCCATCGACATGTATCTGCCGAGCCTCCCGGCGCTCGCCGTGTCGTTCGGCACGACCGCCGCCGCCGCGCAAATCACGCTGACGAGTTTCATGCTGGGCTTTTCGCTCGGCATGCTGGTGTACGGCCCGCTCTCCGACGCCTACGGCCGCCGGCCATTGCTGCTCGGCGGCATTGTGCTGTACACGCTCGCGAGCGTGGGCTGCGCGCTGTCGTTTTCCATCCATTCGCTGGTTATCCTGCGCTTCCTGCAGGCGCTCGGCGCGGGCTCGGCGTCGGTGCTGGCGCGGGCGATTGCACGCGACGCCCACGCACCATCGGACGCGGCCCGCGTGCTCTCGATGCTCGCCATTGTCACGTCGATCGGACCGTTGCTCGCTCCGTTGATAGGCGGGCAGTTGCTGCTGCTTGGGGGCTGGCGCGCGGTGTTCGTCACATTGACGCTGTTCGGTACGGTCTGCGCTGTGACCACGTATTTGCGGGTGCCGGAGACCTGGCCGCGTGAAAAACGGGCGACGTCAGCGCTGGGGCGATCGTTCGCCGCCTACGGACGTCTTCTCACCGATCCCGTCACGTGGGGCCATACGCTTTGCGGCGGCATGGCGTTCGCGTCGATGTTCGCGTACATCACCGCGACCCCGTTTGTGTATATCGACTACTTTCATGTGAAGCCGCAGCATTACGGGTTTTTCTTCGGGCTGAACATTATCGGGATCATCGGCTGGAACGTCGCCAATACGCGGCTGGTCGGGCCGCTGGGATCGCTGAAACTGATTTCGATTGCGTCGTTTGTCAGCGTGATCGCAGCGCTCGCAACGGCGTTCGTGTGTATCACCGGTTTTGGGGGCTTGTGGTCGATCGTCGTCTGTTTGTTCTTCGTGGTCGGCGTAGTGGGTTTGTTGTCGGCGAACTGCACGACCGACCTGATGCATCGATACCCGCACAACGCAGGCGCCGCCGCCGCTGTGTTCGGCGCGGTGCAGCTGGCGCTCGGCGCGCTGGCGAGCGTCGCGGTCGGGATGTTTCACGACGGCACGCCGCAAGGGATGGGGATCGTGATCGGGGTGACGGGCGTGCTGACGTTCGTTGGCCGCACGCTGGTGCTCCGCTGGCACGGCACGCCGGTGCGGGCGAGCAGGGCGGGATGATTGAGCGGCGTATTCCCGTGAACAGTGCTTGCTCACGGGAACCGGGCGCGTTGCCGCCCTCTCAGCCGCGCGTCACTTTTCTCCCACCATCTGCTGCAAGAACGTGAACGCGGTCGCTTCCACCCGGGCGATGCTTTCTGCCTCCACGCCCGCCCCGTGACCGCCGTCGCGGTTCTCCAGATACCACACGCGTTCATACCCCAGCGCCTGCATCCGCGCGGCCATCTTGCGAGCGTGGCCGGGATGCACGCGGTCATCAGTCGCCGACGACGTGAACAGCGCCGGCGGATAAGGCGCATCGGCCTTGACGTTCTGATACGGCGAGTACGACATCAGGAAACGCAGGTCCTGGGCATCGGCGGGGTCGCCGTATTCATCGATCCACGAAGCGCCCTGCAGCAGCAGGTGAAAACGCGCCATGTCGAGCAATGGCACTTCGGACAGCACCGCGCCGAACAACTCCGGGCGCTGGACCAGCATCACGCCGGTCAGCAAGCCGCCGTTGCTGCCGCCACGAATGGCGAGTTGTTTCGATGTCGTCACACCCGACGCCACCAGCGCTTCTGCAACCGCGATGAAGTCATCGAAGGCGACCTGGCGTTTCTCGCGCTGCGCCGCCTGATGCCACTCGGGGCCGAACTCGCCGCCGCCACGAATGTTCGCGACTGCGTACAACCCACCGCTTTCGAGCCACGCGATGCCGGTGGTCGCGTCGTAATGCGGGTCGAGCGCGACTTCGAAGCCGCCATAGCCGTAGAGCAGGCAGGGCGCGGTTTCATGACCCTTGACGTTCGCTTCACGGCCGATCAGCCAATAGGGAATGGCGACGCCATCGGTTGATATCGCGTGACGACGCTCGGCAACGAGGCCGGTCGCATCGAATTGAGCGGGAAGGCGTGCGAGCAGTTGCCATTCGTTTTCCGGCTGCGCGAAATCGGCGTAGTACAGCGACGGCGGCGTGAGGAAATGTTCGACGTGAACGAGCACGGTGTCGTCGCGTTCGCTGTCGATGGAATCCACGTACGACTGGCTCGCGGCCGGCAGCGCGAAATGACGGCGTGTCCATTCGCCTTCGAAGTCGGCCGGGGGGGAAAGCAACTCCACGCGCGGCGAACCATCGTCCATCTGCGACACGACCAGCCAGTGCTTCGTGAAGTCGATATCGGCGAGAACGGTTCGGCCTGTCGGCGTGAACAGCACGGTGAAATTGCGCGCGCCTTTCAGGAATGCATCGCGGCGGATGACCAGCAGCGAACCGCTCGCGTAGGTTGTTGCGCCTGCTTGATATGACTCGCGTGGCGTGACGAACAACCAGCCGTTCCAATGCTCCAGTTCCGCGTGCAGCGGCACGTCGTATTGCTGCCATTCACCGGTGCTTTCATCCAGCCAGTATTGCAGCGTCTCGAAGAACGAGGTCGCGCGTGAAGCAAGATGCAGCTTTTCGAGCTGATCGTAGTCCACGCCCGCCGATACGTCGCGACGCTTGCCTTCGAAGACCACGGGAGCGTCGACGAGCTTCGTGCCGCGCTTCCATTTGCGCGCCTGGCGCGGAAAACCGGACGTGGTCAGCGCGGGCTTCTTGCTGTGCGCGCTGTCGTCCCAGCCCACATACACCGTGTCGCGATCGATCCACGAGATGCCGTGCTTGCCGACGTCGGGAAGCGTGAAACCGTCTTCAACGAATCGCTGTGTTTCGATGTCGAACTCGCGGACCATGCATGCGTCCGAGCCGCCCGGCGACAAGCTCACCAACGCCCGGTCCCAGGTCGGGTAGAGCATGTCGAAGTCATGCAGCGCCCAGCGGATCCCGTCTTTGGCTGCGCTCGTGTTCAAGTCGATCTGGTCGACATCCAGGATGGTGTGCCATTCGGGCGTGCCCGCGAGCCATCTTTGCCAGGGTGTGCGCCTGACGATTCCGAGCGGATGCGTCTCGTCCTGCCACGTGTTGTACCCCCAGTCGCCATAGCGCGAGCAGGACACGATGCGTTCCTGCGAGGTGTAAGCGGTTTTCAGGCGCGCGGTCAGTGCATCGGTTTCTGGCGTTTTACCGAAAGCTGTCGTGGTACGGGCGTTCTGCGCATCGACCCAGTTGTCGACGCGGGCGTTGTCGAGTGCTTCCAGTTCAATAAACGCATCCTCGGGGCTGGACTTTTTCGGCGCGGATGTCCACGCAAGGTCGGGATGGTTGGCGAGGAAGGTTTCGGTCATGTCGGAAGAGTGTGCGCGGCGGCAAACGCATAAAGGCGCCGCCGCCGATATTGTCGGTGAACAGGGATTGTGCCTGTTCGACGCGCGGGACGTGCATTAATGCCCGAGACCCGGGGCCGCACCGCAGCTTCGATCGCATCAATTTTCAGATTCGCTGCGTGCCGGTTCGCGCGTGCGCAATCGCGCGGGGTGTCGTGCTGGCGAACGGCGGTCAACTGACCAGTCATGCGGGCGCCACCATTGCTGGCGCCCAAGATGCCGTTTCGGTTACTGGCGCCGGATATTCGGTCAGCAACGATGGCTCTGTTACAACCGGCAGCAACTCTTCCTCCGGGGTGTACTTCGCTGCCGGCGGCCGCTTTAATCAAAGTGCAACTGGCACTGTCGGCACGAATGGCGGCACCGGCAAGCCCAACTGCTTTATGTGGACTATCACCAGAATTCGCTGACCGAACCGAACGGCACGTAGGTGGATGGCGCCAGTTCCAGCGACGCCATCGCCCGGCTGGGGCTACGCCTGCAACGCACCTTCGAGCGTAGTGCCGGCAAGAATATGCAGTTCTACGCAACGGTCAACTGGTGGCATACGAGCACGGGCAGCACCATCTCGTTCGATCAAGTGCAGGTCGGCAGTTTGTATCCCGCCAATCGATATGAAGCGAAGCTCGGACTGAATGGCGATCTCGGAAGGAACTGGAGCGCCTGGAGCAACGTCAGCGGTGCTTGGGGTGCGCAGAGCTATCACGCATATGTTGTGCGTCTGGGGCTCAAGTACCGGTGGTGATGTGTCGAGCTGAACGAACGAAGGGCCGCTGTTCGCGGCCCTTGGATCATTCGCGGGGCAGGAGACCCCTCAAGCCAGCCGTTCTTCCGTCTTCGAATCGAACAGCACAGCCTTCGATACATCGAACAACAGCGTCATGTTCGTCAGCGGCTGCGGGTTGCTCGCCGGGTGCACGCGGCTCACCACGCGCTTGCCGTTCACCTGCGTGAACACCAGCGTATCCGGACCCGTAGGTTCGATCACATCGATCTTCACTTCAATAGGCTGCAACCGCGCGTCTTCCACGTTATGCGCGCTGCGTGCATCGGTGATCCGCTCCGGCCGCAGTCCAAGAATCACGTTCTGACCAATCTTGCCGCGGACCGCTGCGGCATCGAACGGCAGGTTCAACACAGTGCGCGACACGCCCGTATCAATCTCGAGCCCGATCCCCGAGCCGGCCTCGACCAGCTTTCCATCGATGAAATTCATTGGCGGCGCGCCGATGAAGCCCGCCACGAAGAGATTCGCCGGCGAGTCATAGATATCCTGCGGCGCGCCGAACTGCTGCACCACGCCGTCCTTCATCACCGCGATCCGGTCGCCCAGCGTCATGGCTTCAATCTGGTCGTGCGTCACGTACACAATCGTCGTGCCCAGGCGCTGATGCAGCAGCTTGATCTCCGAGCGCATTTCGATCCGCAGCTTCGCATCCAGGTTCGACAACGGCTCGTCGAACAGGAACATCACCGGATCGCGAGCGAGCGCACGGCCCATTGCCACGCGCTGACGCTGACCGCCCGACAACTGGCCCGGCTTGCGATCGAGCAAATGCTGGATCTGCAACGTGTCCGACACGCGCGTGACGATCGCCTTCTGCTCGTCCTTCGGCACCTTGCGGATGTTCAGGCCGAACGAGATGTTCTCGCGCACCGTCATGGACGGATACAGCGCGTACGACTGGAACACCACCGCAACGTCGCGATCCTTCGGCGAGAGGTTGTTCACCGTCTTGCCGTCGATCATGATGTCGCCCTTGGTGACCGTTTCCAGCCCGGCGATCATATTGAGCAAGGTCGATTTGCCGCAGCCCGAACCGCCCACGAGGATCAGGAACTGACCGTCCTCGATGTCGATGTTCACGCCCTTCAGAACGGGAACGCCGTTCGCATAAGTCTTGTATACGTCACGGATTGAAAGGCTTGCCATGCTATGAATCCTTTAATGTCTCTGCGCTGAATGTCATCGCGCACATCAGTTGATCTTCTACCGCGAGCGCCATTCAGCAACTGAAGGCGCCGCGCAGGACTTCAGCCCCGGACTTCAGCCCTTCACCGCGCCCGCCGTCAGGCCACGCACGAAGAACCGGCCGGCGACCATGTAGACGAGCAAGGTCGGCAGGGCGGCAATGATTGCGGCGGCCATGTCGACGTTGTATTCCTTCACGCCCGTCGATGTATTGACCAGGTTGTTCAGGGCGACGGTGATCGGCATTGAATCGACGCCGGAGAACACGATACCGAACAGGAAGTCGTTCCAGATCTGCGTGAATTGCCAGATCAGGCACACCATGAAAATAGGCAGCGATACCGGCAGCAGGATCTTCGTGA